>Ga0190359_1002761_pt1 | contig 10404 bp, 11 predicted proteins | sample 48721823_MG_FD_161269 | JGI IMG/M metagenome (GOLD analysis project Ga0190359, IMG submission 161269) | Hydrothermal vent microbial mat bacterial communities from Southern Trench, Guaymas Basin, Mexico - 4872-18-2-3_MG | ecosystem: Environmental > Aquatic > Marine > Hydrothermal vents >...
TGGAACTATAACATCGGCATGTGTAATCACACCTGTTTCATTAATATCTACCTTATAATATAGTGTGCCACGGGGTGCTTCAACCACGCCTGTACCAGAACATTTTTTTGGTTTTATTATAGTTAATTTTTCTGGCTTAAACTCTGTTTTTTCTAATAATTCTATAGAGTGATCTATGGCATGCAATATCTCAATTGCCTGTGCTAAATTATTGTCAAAAACATTATCACTAGGAAACCATTTTAAGAACCTAGCAGCGTCTTTTTTTGTATTTGGGTGCAATGCTTCTTTATTTAAATTCAGTCTGGCTAAAGCACCTACAAAATAATTTCCTTTCTTAAAATTATAGCCTGTGGCAGTTGAATAAGGTATTACCACGCGTTCTAAATAATCAGTGTATTTGTCCTTGTCAATAGTTTCTCCGTCTGTTGTTACAATGGGTCCGTCCATAAAACTAAAGTCTTTAGATTTTTGTGCAACAAAAGTTGTTTTTCTTTTTAATGCATAAGGCCATTCCTCAAATATTCTCATTAAATTAAAAACCAATGGACGAACTTCTTTTAACTCCGTAATGCTCTTTTTAATTGTTTCTTTATCTGGTATTTTTGTAAATCCGCCCACCATTGGGAACGGCGCGTGTACTGCTTTGCCGGCTATTGCTTTTGATAAATTGTTACCGGCAGACTTCACTGCAAAAGCTTCGTGAACCATGTCGTGTTCTTTTTTATTATTTGGATCAAAGTCCAAAATAGAGTCTTTCTCAAAAACATCTGGCAATGAAAAAAAATATAGATGAAGCGCGTGATCTCTAATCATCAAACCATATGTTGTTAATTTTCTCAATACCTTAATTTGTTCACTTGGTTCATAGTTTAGGGCATTTTCTATAGCAGTTATACAGCACAACAAATGAGATATTGAACAGGTTCCACATATCCTAGACATTAACGAAGGCGCGGCTATAAAAGGTTTGCCTTCAATTGCTTTTGTATAGAATCTTTTATTCTCTGTTATTTTAAATTTTAACTCCTCAACTTTGCCGTTCCTTATCTTTAAATCAAGTTGACCGTGTCCTTCTATCTTACTTATTTTATCAATACTTAAGTCCATATCAACACTATGCATTTACCACACCAAATTCCTTAAGATATTTATTTAACACATTAAGAAAAACTTCTTCATTCATTGGACATCCGTCAACTTCATCATCTACTGTAACACATTCTTTTAAAGTTTTAACTTTTTCATTTAGGCCCCATGTAGTGACAAAGTTTTGGATGTGTTTTTTCTTTTCTTCATCAAAATCGTTCCTTTGATTACTGGGGTTGCCTTTAACAGCACAACTTCCTATTGCAACTAATTTTTTACTAACTTTTCTAATCTCTTTTAACTCTGCTTCATCTTTGTCATTGGCAATTGCTCCTTCAACAAAAGCAACATCAATATCTGATAATTCGTTTTTTGATTTTAAAACATTAACATGCCTAAACTCTAATAAAGGCAACCATTCTTTGTAATGATCATTTAACAATTCGACAAAAACAATTGTAGAATCTTCACAACAAGAAAATGAAAACCACCCTATTTTAAGTTTTTTTTGTTCTGGCATAAAAAACTTTCAAATGTTGCTGGTATTTAAAATTTGTGTAAAGAATATAAAGACAAATATATTTTAAAGGAGCATGTGCCTCCAAATACCTGGAAAAGTTATTAACATAAAAGAAAATAAAGCTGTAATTGATTACAATATTGAAAAAAGGGAAGCAATTATTGCTGATATTAAACCAAAAATAGGAGACTGGGTTTTGGTGGTGGGACAATTTATTGTAGATATTGTACCAGAAGAAAACGCTAAATTATCTTTGGAGCACTGGAAAAAAACAATGTTGAGTTAAGCGCACTGATGTTTTGTTCAGTATATTTTTTCAAATTACTTTCTTCTTCTTTAGTTAGAACTTTACATGCATAATCCCAATGAATAGCAATTTTATCTCTTATTTTACAATTAATAAAATCCGGATTATATTCAACATTCATTATTTTTTGCTCGCCGAGTTTTAATAATTCATCTTTTATGATTAAAGGGTTGACAGCAACCATTAACTGGTCTTTTAGTGTCTTAAGAACCTTTCCTATAGATAAAATGCATTTGTTCATTGTTATTATGTTGGTTGGAACACTTCCAGTAGTCATCCCAACACCAACAAATAAAACATTGAAAGAATGGCTCGGATTCATTCCTTTTGGTAATCTCTCAATTAAAGTATCGGCATGTTTTTCTGGCAATCCCCTTTTAGTTAAGCCATTTATTATTTCTTTCAAATCATTGTCATCGAAGTCATCTAATAGATTATTGCCTGTCCAATACGCTTCTACAATATCGTAATCAAAGGGCTGCTTGTTAAGTTTTTCAGCCATATAATCAAGATATACATACAGGCCTTCATACTTCATAAAATGTTTTTTTATCTTTTCTTTATCATGTTTTTTGCCTTGTAATAATAATGAGAAATCTTTGTAAGCGCCTTTAGGACCGCAGTATCTTAATTTATTTGTAATAAGAGAAAATCTACATAAATAATCTAGAGCTTTAGTTTCCATAATAATTCATTAAAATTAAATTGCCTGGTGGAATTCATGAAAACAATAACACCAGTAAGCAAAAACAGTGTTCCTGATGCTTGTGCCAATGTTATTGGTGTTCCTGTAGCAAATCTAAGTAAAGTAGTGATTGGTGATCCCAATAGTAAAATGGCTGTTGCTAATGATGCATTAACATGTTTAAGACCATTATACCAAGTAAAGACATACATAAACAAAAAGCCTGACGTTACAAAAATCCAGCTGACTTGTGCAGATGTCAGGGTTGTTATCAAACTAGCTTTATTTATAGATACTAAATAAATTAAAATAAACAATGAGCCGAAGAACATCCTGCCAAAAGCTACTAAATTCCCGGACAACTCTTTCAAAACATATTTAGATAAAGTATTTTCAACGGCCCAAAATAAAGTGGCTGTTAATACTAATAAATCTCCTATACCAAAAGACCAACTGGGCCTTAATAACAAATAATTTCCTATCATTAAAAGAATTGTTGCAAGAATAACTTTCTTGTTTAATTTTTCTTTTAAGAACATAACTGCTAAGATTATTACAAACAAAAACATTGTCTTGTGTATTAAAGAAGCAGATGCACCAGAAGTTAATTGTAAGCCCTTAAAAAATAATATAAAAGGAATAGAGCCGCCAATAAGACCTATTAACATTAGTTTTAGCCAGTCTTTTTTCTTTAATAAGGAAAATTCTTTAAATTTTGTTGTGAAAAATATTAAAGAAAATAAAAATAATGCTACAGTAATATTTTTTGAAAATGTAAATATTGTTGAATTTATCCCGGAAACTGCAAATTTGTTCATATATATGGAAATCCCGCTTATTATAGCTGTTGAGAAAACCAGGAGTAATGCACTTTTTCTATCCATTTTATAATAAACCAAATTTAAACCTTATATAAACTTTTTGGAAATAATAAATTATAAAAACGGTTTGTTTATACCATGTTAAAATGATTTGTTTTGTTGCCCTAATTGTCTTTAGTATATTAGGAATATTTAGTGTCAAATATAGGAAATTAGCAATTGCAGCATTTGACTGTGTTTTTAGACGTGTAACATTAAGACCATGTCAATCCGGCATGGACAGAAAATTGAAAAACAAATTAGTTGGTTTAATATCTAGAAAAAATATTAAATTAGCCAGGTTTGTTGTTAAGAGATTCGAAGTTCTTTCCTGGATATTTACAATTTTGTTGCTAGTATCAATCTTCTTCTCTGTAAGAGGGATATATTTTTATGTTGTGTATGGTAATTGTAATGGTGAGAATTCAGGCAGGTTTTGTATTTTTGATGCTTTACATCCTAACCAAGAAGTTGGTTTTTGCGGCGATCCAAACATTATTGGAGGAACTACAGAATTTATAATGCCTAGTGTAGATAATGATCCCAGTTTAGGACCAGAAAACGCTAAAGTTATAATAATAGAGTTTGGCTGCTACGGTTGTCCATACACAAGGAAAGCAGAAGCTGTTGTTCGTAACATAATACAAAAGTATGAAGGTAAGATTAAGTTTGTCTATAGAGATTTTCCTCTGCCTACTCATCAAAATTCAATGATGCGTGCATTATCCGCAAATTGTGCTCTTGAACAAGACACGTTTTGGAAATACCATAACTTGTTATTTGACGAGCATTTTGAACATAACTTTGATTTTGAAATGGCCCTTGACATAGCTAATGAATTAAATTTAGATATGGCTCAATTTACTCAATGTTTAGAAACAGAAAAATATATTGAAGAAATTAATAAAGACTTTGAAGACGGTAAAAAATCTGGTGTTTATGGCACGCCTACTTTTTTTATTAATGATGCTGTTGTCGTTGGCCCGAAACCTTTGAGATATTTTAGTAATATTATTGATAATGAATTAAAAAAGTAATCTTTATATAGTTTCTATCCTCAGAAAATATTGATACAAATGAACCACACATCTAAAATTATCGAAATAAAAGAAGAGACACACGATACAAAATCTATAAAATTTGAACGGCCAGAAAATTTTAACTATAAAGCCGGACAATACTGTGTTTTTGAGCACCAATTTGGTGATGAATTAATCAAGAGATCTTATTCTTTGTCATCATCACCAACTGAAGATTTTTTACAGATTACAGTTAAGCACATTCCTAATGGAATAATGTCAACCTATTTACACCAGCTAAAAATCGGGGATTCTTTGGTTTTTGTCGGTCCTGTTGGCAATTTTGTTTTTGATGATAAGTTTAAAGACGTTGTGTTTATTGCCGGCGGTTCTGGAATTAGTCCATTTAGGGCAATGTGCAAATACATTTTTGACAACAACCTCAATGACATTAATGTTATAATAATATATGGCTCAAGATCGCCTGAAGACATTATTATGGTTAACGAATTAAACGGCTATTTAAAAGACCATCCAAATTTTAAATTATACCTTACTGTAGACCATCCAAACGAGACGTGGCATTTCCATACCGGGTTTATTGATTCAGATTTTATCAAAGAGGCTACTCAAAACAAGGTAAAGGGAAAAGATTATTTTTTGGTGGGACCTCCTCCTATGATGACAGCAATAAAAAATGCATTACTTTCTCTTAATGTGGAAGAAGAACAAATACACCTAGATGCATGGGGATAAAGTTTTAAGCTCCTAGTTTTTCTGTTTTGGTTATGAAATGCAAATTATGTAAAAATAAAGGTATATACAAAAATTTTTGCGAAAGACATTTTATTGAATATTTTGAAGACAAGGTAAAGCTAGCCATTAAAAGATTCAAGCTACTTAAAAAATCTGATAAAGTTGCTGTTGCTGTTTCTGGCGGTAAAGATTCAATGTCTGTTTTAACTATATTAAATAAATTAGGTTATAATGTGACGGCTATTTCAATTGACGAAGGTATTTTTGGTTATAGAGACAAAACCCTAGATAATGTCAAACTTTTTTGTAAAAAAAACAATATCAAGTTAAAGGTTTATTCTTTCAAAAAGGAATTTGGAAAGCCGTTAGATAAAATGAATATTATAGGGAGCAAGTGTTCTGTCTGCGGTGTTTTTCGCAGAGACATATTAAATAAATATACAAAAGGCTATGATGTTTTGGCCACAGGTCACAACATGGATGATGAAGCACAAGCCATCATAATGAATTTATTGAAGAACAATCTTGATATATTGCCTAGATTGGGTCCTATTTCCGGTGTTAAAACAATTAAAAATTTTACAAAAAGAGTCAAACCATTATATTTATGTACGGAAAAAGAAGTTTCATTATATTCAAAATTAAAGAAAGTAAACCCTTATTCGTGTTGTTGCCCGAACAAACAATATTCGTTTAGGCTGCGTATATTAAGACTGTTAGATAAACTGGAACTTACCCAACCAAACATAAAATTGAACATAATAAATTGGTTTTTAAAATATAAAAAAAAGATAAAAGAAAAAGGAACTATAAAGATATGCAAACTGTGCGGAAATCCTTCATCAAAAACTGTCTGCAATAAATGTATATTAATTAAAACCATATAATTTTTTATTATAACTCTTATTCTTTTATTGTATGTTTGTAGATGTTTGCTTCCCAAACAACAATGAAAAAGAATTTATTTTAATAGCAAAAAAACTAAAAACAGATGCCTTGATTTTCGTTTATGATAAACCCAGTAAAGTAATTAGCAAGGACACAATAAAAACATTTTCTGCTATGCAAGAATCTGGCGGATATTTAAACAAGTTCAAGATTTTGGGAAAAAAGTGTGTTTTTTATTATGATTACAGAACAAGCAAGAATTTTCATGCTCCCTTAAAAACAGTAAACCAGGTCTTAATTAAAGATATAAAAAGGCATAACAATGTTGTTGCTCTTCCATTTTATCAAATCTTAAAGTACAAGCAAATTGAAGAACAGAAGTTCATTATGAAGCTATGTCAAAAATATGATGTAAAGTTGTGTATTGCAAGTTTTGCACATTATCCAAAAGAGTTAAGATCTAAGTATGATTTGTTGAGTATAGCAAGATCACTAGGTATGAACACAAAAAACGTTAAAAAAAGCATTAGTTCTCTTTATAAGTTTATTACAACATAAAACGTGTTTCCGTAATCTTTTTATACCAAGGGCGTTTTAGGGATATGTTATGGCGAAAATAGAAACTGGTGTTGACAGGTTAGTGGAGCTTATTAATAAAGAAAAAAGGGTTTCTGTTGAAGATGCTGCCAGAAAATTAGGAATAAGTAAAGTGGTTATCCAAGAGTGGGCAGACTTTCTTGAAGAAGAAAAAATCATAAGCATAGAATATCGGTTTTCAAAAACCTTCCTGCTCCAAAGAAAACTAACAGAAAAAGAGGTTAAAGAAAAAGAGAAAGAGTATTCATCTGAAAAAGATGCTTTTGTAAGAAAGGTTGAGTCTAGTTTGAAATCGCTTGAAACAGAAGCTCCTGGCTTGGAAAAAATAAAAACTGAATTCTTAGAGATTAAAAATAGACTTGGCCCAGAAATAGAAAAAGTTAAGGGAGAAGTTGAACAGTTACAAAAGTATGAATATCTAAAGAAAAACCTTGACAAAGATATTGAAAAACAAGTTGCAATGTTTCAACAAATTTTGGATAGGGCTCACAAAGAGATTGATTTTGAACAAAAAAGGCACCAGCAATTATTAGAAACATTAGAGATTGAAAAGCGTGAATTAGAAGTTAAAGAAACCAGGCTGAAAAGTTTAGAAGAAAAAGAGAAAGAGTTAATGAGTCGCATCCAAAATATTGTTGAGTTATCAAAAGAAATTGAAAGAAGGGTTGGCTCTGAGCGGTCGTCTATCTCTGAGTCTGAAAAGAAGATATTAGAATTAGAGTCGGTTGTTAAAGATATTGAAAAACAAGTTATAACAAAGAAAAAATCCATACAGCCTTTATTAGAAGAAGCTAAAAAACACGAAGAACAAATCCTAAAATTACAACAAGACATATTAGAAAAGGCGCGCAAAAAAACCGATGAAATTAAAAGTAAAGTTCAAGAAGGCACTAAATTTGTGGATAATTTCAAAAAGTTTTTCGAGAAAAAAGAAGAAATTGAGGCCCAAATCATTAAAACAGAGAATGAAAAAAAAGAACTCGAAGAAAGTTTCAACAGGCTTAAAAATAAAGCACTTGCCTTTGACCTGTCAACAAAAAGTAGTGTTGGAACGTCCCATATAAAAGAATTAGAGAAGAACTTAGAAGAGGTTAATCAAAAAAAGGCTGGTTTAAAAGAAGATTTAGAAAAATTAATAAAGCTGATAAAAGGTTAATACCTATATTAATCTTAAAAAAGGGTGAGGATAATTAAAAAAACTATTTCTCAGAATAAAAAAGAGGACATAACTAAAGAAAAGGCTGGACAAACTAAACCTGAAACAAATGTGAAAATAATTGATTCATACAAATTTCAGTCAAAGAACATTCCTATTGAAATAACAATCAAACAGACTGAACAGGATTTTGTGCCAATATATGTTGTCTCTATTTCCAGAATAAGTAAAACAACAGAACTTATCCTTGAGAAGATTAGGCAACAGCTTGTCAGTGAAGTTTCTCTCGGTTTGATTGATTTAACAGATTTAAAGAAAACACAAGAAATTGAAGACAAGTTTAAACATACTATAACCGTCTTGATAAATAAGTATTTCCCAGACATGGAAGAATCCACAAGAGGCTTTCTTACCACATATTTAATCCAAAAAAGTCTTGGGTTGGGCCATTTGGAAATTATGATGGACGATGATTTTATTGAAGAAGTTGTTATTAACTCCGCGGCTGAGCCAGTCTGGGTTTATCATAAAAAACACGGGTGGTTGAAAACAAATTTATTAGTGCCTAATGAAGACAGGATTAGACATTATTCCACAATGATAGGTAGAAAAGTTGGCAGGCAAATTAGTGTTTTAGAGCCTTTATTGGATGCACATCTTGAAGAAGGAGACAGAGTTAATGCCACTTTATTTCCAATATCTACACAGGGAAACACAATAACTTTCAGAAAATTTTCAAGAACGCCTTTCACTATAACCCATTTTTTAAGATACGGTACTATTTCATATGAAGCCGCCAGCTTAATCTGGCTGTGCATGCAGTATGAGTTGTCTGCGATTATTGCAGGGGGAACTGCTTCTGGAAAAACTTCTACACTGAACGTTTTAGCAGCGTTTTTTCCGCCCAACCAAAGAATAATTAGTATAGAAGATACCCGTGAAATAAAGTTGCCAAAATTCTTGCACTGGGTGCCCATGTCAACAAGGCTTGCGAATGCAGAAGGCCGTGGTGAAATAAGTATGGAAGATCTTCTTGTAAACTCTCTAAGAATGAGGCCGGACAGAATCTTGGTGGGAGAGGTTAGAAGGCAAAAAGAGGCAGAAACCTTGTTTGAGGCTATTCATACTGGCCATAGTGTTTATGCTACTTTCCATGCAAACAGCGCAGAAGAAACCATACAAAGACTTACTAATCCGCCTATAGACGTGCCAAAAATTATGTTGCCCGCTATTTCTTTAATAATTCTCCAGTACAGAAATAGAAGAACCGGTAAAAGAAGAACATTCCAGATAGCAGAAATATTGCCAGATGCTTCAGCCAACGTCTTAATGCAGTATAATCCAAAAGTGGACAAACTGGTAAGAGTCAATAAAAGCCGTGCTTTAATGCAGACTCTCACTTTATATACTGGTTTTACTGAACTCGAAATAAAAAAGGATTTGTTTGAAAAACAAAAAGTCCTAGAATACCTTATTAAACAAAACATTAGCTCAGTAGATGATGTAGGGAGGGTAATGGCTGAATATTACACCAATAAAGACAAACTTATGTCTTTTATTAAATCGAACAAACCAATTAGGTGATTAAGAATAGAACTTATTAAATATTTAACCAGCAAGTTTCCTCTATTGCCTTCCCAGTTAAAAAAAGCCAATATGAACATTTCTCCGGAAGATTTTGTTAAAAAAACCTTGATTTCCTCATTATATATGTCGTTTGGCCTGCTTTTCATTGCTTTTTTGGCGCTGGCTAATTTTGTGGAAACATCAACTTTGATTTTGGTTTTGATTGTTGGTTATCCTCTTGTATATTTAGTCTTGTTTTTCTATTTTTTTCAAATTCCTTATGTTAAGATTAATAAGATTGACCGCGAGATTAACAAAGAAATTGTTTTCGCTGGCAGATTTTTGATTGTTGAACTTGAATCCGGCGTTACCTTATATGATGCAATGAAAAACCTTCATAAAAGCTATCCTGTTGTTGGTGCTTATTTTTCTGAGATAATTAATAAAGTAAATATTGGTACTGCTATTGAAGATGCCATTACTGAAGCCATTGAAACAAGTCCGAGCGAAAGCATAACTAAAATCCTGTGGCAAATATCTAACTCATTAAGAACTGGCAGTGATATTGCCGAACCCCTTAACACAGTAGTTGAGACTTTAATAAAAGAACAACAAATATTGGTAAACGAATACGGCAGAAAATTAAACCCGTTAGCAATGTTTTACATGCTTATTGCCATTATCATGCCAAGCCTTGGCGTAACCATCCTAACTATTATCTCAATTTTTGTTGGTTTACAATTAAACTTAGTTATTTTGCTGGTGATTGCCGGCATAATTGGTTTTATGCAGTTTATGTTTATAACAATGGTTAATTCAATAAGGCCCCCTGTAGAACTATAAAAATGTCAAGTGCAACTGAAAGATTAGCTAAACTTAAAGCAGAGAAAGAAAAATTAGCTGCGCTTTCAAAAAAAATTAACCCGGACAAGGAAAAGAAAAGGGGTTTGGTGAATTTATT
>Ga0190359_1002762_pt1 | contig 10403 bp, 9 predicted proteins | sample 48721823_MG_FD_161269 | JGI IMG/M metagenome (GOLD analysis project Ga0190359, IMG submission 161269) | Hydrothermal vent microbial mat bacterial communities from Southern Trench, Guaymas Basin, Mexico - 4872-18-2-3_MG | ecosystem: Environmental > Aquatic > Marine > Hydrothermal vents > Microbial...
CCCGATCCGTCAAACAGAAAACTCGTCAATACGATAGCTACAATCTATAATCTTTCTCCAGACTGTGTAGCTGTTGGTAGTGGTGCTGACGAGCTTATCTACTATTTAGCAATGGTATTTATAAATGATGGTGATAATGCAGTAATACCAGAAATAACCTTTCCAATATACGAGACTGCTGTAAGGATCATGAGAGGTAATATTAAAAAAAGTAAGATGAAAGGGTACAAAATCGATACCGAGGCTATATTAAATACCATCGATCAGCATTCAAAAATGATATTTTTTTGCAACCCGAATAACCCGACAGGTGATGCAATCGGCCACAAGGATTTCTATGATTTTCTTAAAAAGGTACCCCAAGATATGATTTTGGTAGTTGATGAAGCTTATGGGGACTTTGCTGAAATAGAGGATTTTCCTGAAACAGTAGAATTGATGAAATCAGAGTTTAAAAATCTTGTTATAATAAAGACAATGTCAAAATCACACGGCTTTGCAGGGCTTAGGGTTGGATACTGCCTAGCTGACAGGGGCATAATCGAACTTATTAATAGAATTAGGCTTCCTTTCAACCTAACTTACATATCTCAAGAAGCTGCTACTGGAGCATTATTGGACACCTCATTCTACAATAAAACTATTAAAACAATCAAAGAAGGTAAAAAGATGCTTTATAGGTTTTTCAATGAACTTGGGTTGAATTATATCCCTTCCAATACCAACTACATTCTCGTTGATACAGGATTTCCGGCCGAAAAAATTACAGAAAGATTGATGGAAAAGGGGATACTTGTAAGAAATGCTACTCCCTACGGTTTTCCAACTTTCATTAGGGTAACAATAGGTACAAAAAGACAGAATCGAATATTCATGAAGAATTTTAAAGAGATATATTTTAGAATAAGAGGAAATACATGAACAAAGAAAAATATTTAATTCTATTTGATGTTGATTACACATTGGTAAAAGGTTCAAAAATCCATAAGGAATCAATTGTTGACGGCATAAAAAAGATTTTTGGGGTAGATCCCCCGATAGAAAAATTAAAACTCCATGGAATGACCGATCAACAAATAGTTACTGACCTTTTGAAGATTTGTGGAGTAGATAAAAAGATCATAGAAAGTAAAATGAAAGTATGCCTAAAGGCTATTGACCAATTGTACAATAATAATAAATCAGCCGATAAAGTTACCCTTATGGAGGGTGCAAGATCCTTGCTGGACGAGATTTCAAAAGATAGTGATTTTATCCTTGGCTTGGTCACAGGTAATATAGAGTCCATTGCCTATGGGAAGCTTTCGTTAGTTGGCATCTCCCAATACTTCTCAATTGGCGGGTTTGGAAGCGACCATATAGAGAGGCACAAACTCGTAGAAAAAGCAGTAGGAAGAGCAAAAGACAAATTCGGAATTGATAGGTTCAAAATCTTCGTTGTAGGTGATACACCAAAGGATATTAATGCAGCAAAAAAAGCAGGGGTTTACAGCATAGGCATAGCCAGTGGAAACTTCAGCAGGGAAGAGCTTGAAAAATATGGGGCGGATCTCGTATTAGAAAGCCTTTTAGAGAAAGATAAGTTTATTGAATTCATAAAATCAAAATGATTTTTATTTAAGAAGTTTCCACCCCTTTTATAGATCCCGGTCTTTTGCAGATGGGCTTACCTAAAATCTGCACGGATTCAGCTATAGCTTAAAAAGAGTGCAAAACAGTTTTTGCACCATCTCCATAATCAACTAGTTCGGATGTAAGATTGGCCTTACCCTCGCTATCCTTAATAATATACTTTACAATTCCACCAGGTACACTGTCATTCAACCAGAACTCAAGTTTTCCCTCTCCCATTGCCATATAAACAACATGGTCAGCCTTGAATGTACCAGCAGGTGTTTTAACATTTTCCGTGCCTACAGTCGCCCCCTTTATGCTTTCTTCTGTCAGATTTTGAGAGTTCCCATATACAGATCCCTGAGAACCTTCAGTTACTGGGATTTCTCCCTCATTGCCATCTGCATCCCTTCCCCTGAGTCTTAAAAGCTTACCATCCTCTGGAGATATAAGTGCTTCATAAACCCATTCATCCTCTTCATCCTTCAATGATACTCGCCACCATTCATTTCCATCTGGAAGCCTCTTTAAAAAGGCCTTTTCAATCATAATTTTATCCCCATCATCCGTAACAATCTGAAACTTCGTCCACTCCCCTTCCTTATAGGTATCAGTCCCAAACCAGTATCCCCCTGCTGAAAAGCTGTAGGAAAATATAACATAGGCTTGAGAAGCCATGTACTGGTTCCAGCCCGAAGTCTGGGGTGGAGGAAGTTTTTCTTTGGGAGCAGTTTTTTTGTACACAGATTGTTCAACGCTCTCTGAAATTGCTCTGCCCAATCCTGATTCCGCCCCGCCTATTATTGAAGAAGTAATCGTTGAACAGGAAGTAATAATCATTAGTACAAGGGATAAAATTAGAAGAGACAGGACTATTAAAGAGAACCTCCATCCTGATCTTTGTCCTACTATACGTATTTTCATCAAACACCTCCTTTAAAGGTTTTAATCAATAGGCAAGTAGACCTCAGGTAATAATAAAAACCTTACTTTGCCTATTCGTTTTATACCTATAAAAAATTAGGATTAAATATCCATAGATATTTTGTAATTTTAATTAAACACAAAATACTGTTATTAAAGACAACAGAGAATGCTGGTACAGAATACCATGATTTTTATAAATAAAACCTTAAATCCTCATAAAAAAGACCCTAGATTATAAAAATCGAATTACCTATAGGAAATATAATACTAATAATTGATATAATTGCATATAATTTTTTATCCTAATTTATTATAAAAATCAATATTTAAAATTAATTGTATTTCACAGAAAGAACTTTGGAGGTTATACTATAACTTATAAGTTATGAACAACAGAGAAAGACGTATAGAGGAGAAATCAAATGGAAAACAACAAAAATAACAATGTACTTGTAATAGTAGATGTACAAAATGATTTTTGCCTTGGGGGTAAACTTGCTGTAAGTGAAGGGGATAAAATAGTTCCAATAATTAATGATCTTTCCAGCATTTTTTTTAAGGTTGTAGCAACACAGGACTGGCATCCTTCAAACCACGTATCATTTGCAAAGAGCCACCCAGGTAAAAATGAGTTTGAAACTATAGAACTTGAAGATAATGTTCAAATACTGTGGCCGGAACACTGTGTACAAGGTACAAAAGGAGCCGATTTTCATCCAGATCTTGATCTCCGGCCTGTTGATTTAATTATAAGAAAGGGAACAAACCCGAATCTCGACTCATACTCTGCATTTTTTGAAAACGACCATAAAACAGCTACTGGCCTAGGATATTACCTAAAGGGTTTTGGAATAAAGAAGGTTTTTCTATGTGGCCTTGCTACTGATGTATGCGTTTTTTACTCCGCAATGGATTCAGCCTATCTAGGATTTGAAACCTACGTCATAGAGGATGTATCAAGAGGTGTGGATGTACGAGAAGGAAATCTTAAGAATAGCCTTGACAAAATGATCCAATCAGGTATAAAAATCATAAAATCAGATGAAGTAAAAATATACCTGTAAAAATAGGGATAAAAAACTTATGAAAGACTATCATTTTTTTAAAGAAACCATGGATAGGTTTAATAAAGCGATGAAAGGTATTCCTGACAGGGTGCCTGTTTATGCTCAGATTCATGAGTTTGCGATGAATGAAATGGGCTATAGCCCTGATGAGTTTTATACAGATCCAGAAAAGTTGGTTACATCTGTACTAGAAGTGTATACAAGATATGGACTTGACGCACCATACGTTGATTTTGATGTTTACAATATAGAAGCTTCAGGTATTGGCCAGAGAATAAAGTTCAGTAAAGACTCAATGCCCGATGTTGATCGATCCGATCTGCTTATCAAGGATAAATCCGATATAAAAAAAATCAAAACTCCTGATTTTGGATCGGCTGGTCGATTTCCCTTTGTCATAGAGGCTAACAGAATATTTTACGAACTTACCGGCATCCCGGTAACCATAAACTTTACGGCTCCATTCAGCCTTGCCGCAAATATCAGGGGTATAGAAAATCTCATATTCGATATTATCGATGATCCCAAGTTTGCAAAAGAACTGTTTACCCGCCTGACGGAAGAATTGATAATCCCATGGATTTTATACCAGAAGGAAAAAGTACCTGAAGTTTACTCGATAGTTGGTTCAGATGCTACAGCTTCACTTCCAATACTCAGTATAGAAATGCTAAATGAATGGGTAGTTCCTTACATCATTGAAGTAAGAAATGAAGTAGGTAGAGATACTTACGTGTCCAACTGGATAGGTGAAAGGTATCTTGACAATCCAGAAAAGATGTTTGATGCAAAACTTAAGGTCTCCCCCACCTTTCTTGAAGGTCAGGACCCTGATGTAGAGGAGCTCGGGCCGGAAATTTACAAGAAGTACGCAAACCAGCATGGCGTTTCACTTATTCTCGGTATTGGAACATCATTTCTAGCCCGGGCAAAACCTGAGGATATAGAAAAGAGGGTAGAATATTACATCAGGGCTGGAGGAAAAGGCGGAAGGTTCGGATTATACCTCTGCAACATCGGGAGGACTACACCCCCAGAAAACCTTAAGGCCGCCGTTGATGCAGCCCATAAATATGGTAAATACTGAGAATGCTTTAAAGATTATACTTTTCCTTCATTGTATCAAGAAAATCAAGGGCATTGAGAAGTTCACTATTTTTGTATATTTCAGTAGTTATAATTGGATGCAGATCCAAATCTGATAATTTTTTGAATATTGGCTCATAATCTATAGTTCCTTTTTCATTCCACCGATGCTGATCACAACTACCATCGTTGTTATGGAAATGAATGTACTTAATATAATCTTTGAGAGCCGGTATCCAATCCACAATCGGTATTTCGGAGAAAACATTGGTGTGCCCAATATCAAGGTTGATCTGAAATTTGGATGAGTTAACTTTTTCAACAATCGGCAGTATATAATCCGGGTTCGGTTCCGTTGTATTCTCCATTACAATGGTTATACCCTCTTTTTCTGCAAAGTTTATAAATTCATCCCAGAACTTTAACTGACCATCAATGTAGCCATCAAAAAAATCCCCCCTGTAATAGGGCCACCAGAAAAAATGAGCTACTATATGGGTCGCACCAAGCTCTTTTGCAACCATAAAACCATACCTCATCTTATTGCGTGTATTTTCCACCAGTTTGTAATCATCAGAAACAGTAACGGTTGAAATAAAAGGATTATGGAAAGCAACACCATTACTAAACCCATCAAGCCTCTCTTTGTAACTGATCATTTCCTTCATCCAGTCTCCATACATAATCTCGGGCATCGCAAAACCCTGTATCTCTATTCCATACCCCTTTTCTTCCGCAATTTGAATAAATTCGTAAAACTCCTTTACTTCCGAAGAAATATATATTCTTGATTTATTATCCTCCATATTTTTCCCCTTGCTTATGTTTATTTTAATTTAATATAATTCATTCTGCTATAAAATCACACCACCTATGCTCAAAAAATAAAGATTCATCAAATACAATCTAATAATTTAATATTTGACAGTTTTAAAACAAAGTTTAATATTTAAAGTTGATTTATCTTTTTGTAATTTTGTACCATTTTCAATCGATTCAGCTTCAGGGGAGAAAAATGAAAAATGACATTTATGACATTTGCATTATCGGTGCAGGAGTATCGGGAGCTTCGATAGCGAGAAAACTCTCTTCATACAAACTTGATATTGTTGTTGTTGAAAAAGAAGTGGATGTTTCATTTGGTGTTTCAAAAGGCAACTCTGGTATCATTCATGCCGGATTTCATCATCCTCCTAACTCACTAAAATCAAAACTTGAAATTCTTGGAAATCGATTATTCGATACCCTTCACGAAGAACTACATTTTCCCTTCAGAAGATCAGGTATTATCGTTGCAGCCCTCTCAGAAGAAGAGATGAAAACTGTACAGTTTTTACATAATCAGGGTATTAACAACGGAGTAATAGGAATTGAGATATGCAATAGAGAGAGAATCCTACAGCTTGAACCAAACCTTACACATGACGTTGTAGGAGGGCTCTATGCCCCTTCTGGAGGGATTATTGAACCCTATCAGTACGTTTTCTCCCTTGTAGAATCGGCAAAGAAAAATGGAGTGGATATAATAACTGATTTTGAGATTACTGAACAGGAGTTTAAGAGTGGATACTATACCCTCTATTCAAGAAATGGTAGCAATATAAAGTCAAGATATGTCATCAATGCAGCAGGTCTCTTTGCCGATGAAATTTCAAAATTGTTTAATGCCGAAAGCTATGAGATTTATCCTAGAAAGGGTGAATATTTTTTACTCGATAAGAATATCGAATATAGACCTTCCAAGGTAATTTTCCCTGTACCTACAAAAGTTTCCAAAGGAATACTTGTCGTACCAACCATTGAGGGGACAACCCTTTTGGGGCCTACAGCAGTCCCCTGCAATGATAAGTTTGATCTTTCAACAAATATGGAAGAACTTGAAAAAGTCTTAGATTTTACAAAACATCTTGTTCCAAAAATAAGTAAAAGAGATATAATTACCTCTTTTGCTGGCCTAAGACCGGCTGCTACAACAGAGGATTTTATTGTTTCTCTCTCAGAGAAAGCTTACAATTTTATAAATGTGGGAGGCATACAATCACCCGGACTCACAGCCTCACCGGCTATTGCGGAAATGGTTAAGGATATTCTTAAAAAGACAGGGATAACCCTCATAGAAAAAAAGGACTTCGACCCTTATCTTGAAAAGCCTCAAAGGATAAGGGAAGTCCAGTTTGAAGATGCAGAATCCCTGTATAAAAAAGATCCTGCCTATGCCAATATCATATGTCGATGTGAAAATGTATCAGAGGCAGAGATAGTAAATGCTATTAAAAAAGGACATACCACACTGGATGGAATAAAGTTTTACACAAGAGCTCAGATGGGTAGGTGTCAAGGTGGATTCTGTTCCTATAAAATTATTAAGATTATAGAGAGAGAAACCGGTCTTTCACCTTTTGAAATAACAAAGAGAGGCGGAAAAAGCATACTATTTAAAGATAAGGTTGGATTTTAACAGGAGTAAAAGATGTTAAATAAAAGATACGATGCGATAGTTATTGGTGGCGGAGCAGCTGGAATGTCAGCTGCAAACAAGCTTGGAAAATCAGGATTAAAGGTAGCGATACTTGAGAGAGAAGCTCAACTTGGAGGGATTCTTAATCAATGCATACATAATGGATTTGGTCTCCACTACTTTAAAGAAGAATTGACTGGCCCAGAATATGCCTACCGATTTATTGAACCGGTAAGCTCAATTTCTCTCATTGATACTTACCTTGAAACAACGGCCATAAACATCAAAAGGGAAAATCAAACAAAAATTATACAAGGATATTCAAAAAACCTTGGACTTGTCCAACTATCCTCAAATGCAATAATTCTTGCAATGGGTTCAAGGGAAAGAAACAGGGGAAATATAGGAATCCCCGGCACAAGGCCCTCTGGAATATTTACTGCAGGGTTGGCTCAGAGATTTGTAAATATCGAAGGGATTAACCCGGGTAAAGAGGTTGTTATAGTTGGCTCCGGTGATATAGGCCTTATAATGGCAAGAAGGATGACATGGATAGGCTCAAAAGTTAAAGCAGTAATCGAAATCCAACCGTACCCATCTGGGTTAACAAGAAATATTGTACAATGCCTTAATGATTTTAATATCCCCTTATATCTGTCACATATTGTTTCAAAAATATATGGGGTCGATCGTATTGAGGGAGTTGAAGTAACCCCACTCGAAAACGGAAAGCCCGTATTTGATAAAAGATTTAAAATTGAATGCGATACACTCTTATTATCAGTTGGGCTTGTACCGGAAAATGAACTCTCAAAAAAAGCTGGAGTATCATTAAACCCGGATACTCAAGGTGCATATATTGATGCCCATATGATGACGTCTGTAGATGGCATATTCTCATGTGGAAATGTTCTTCACATTCATGACCTGGTCGATTATGTAACTGAGGAATCCGAAAGAACAGCAAACTTCTTAATTAAATATCTAGATGGTACCATAAAAAAGAACCTCTATCCTGTAAAAAGCGGTTCAAATATAAAGTACGTTCTCCCGAATTGGTACGATCCTTCAATTTCTAACTCCTTCTACCTAAGATCTATGATTGTTAAGAATAATGCAAAGCTAATTATACGGCAGAACGATGAAATAATTAAGGAGAAAAAACTCATCCATGTACAACCTTCAGAAATGATTTCTGTAAAACTTACTGAAAAGGATCTTTCAAAAGCTTTCAATTCAGGTGGAAAGAATAATATTTTAGAGTTTTCGATTATCTAGTGGAGGTAACTATGAAAAAAGAGCTTATTTGTATATCATGCCCCATTGGATGCAGGCTAACTGTCGAGTACGATGAGGATAAAAGAGACTACGACTCTATTAAAGTTAGTGGAAACCTCTGCCCAAAGGGAGAGATTTATGGTAAAGAGGAGATTCTTGCCCCTAAAAGGGTAGTTACTGCCACAGCATCAATTGAATCCAGAATTCAAAAAAGGCTCCCTCTAAAAACAATTGAAGCTATTGATAAGGATTTAATATTTGATCTCTTGAAAGAGATATACTCCCTGAAACTAAAACCTCCTATAAAAATTGGTGACACCATAATAAAAAACTTTAAAAAAAGCGGCGTGGATATTGTTGCAACGGCAAATCTTCCAGAGTAAAATCGTAATTAAACAAAAAAAGGGGGGAGCTGAGTATGGATTTAATAATGGGGATTGATATAGGAACCTCTAAAACAGCAGTTTCTATGGTAGACCCCAACAAATACAAGATTATAAAAACGGTTGAAGAAGAAACTCCCTATCTGCCATCAGAAGAACCATGGCGAAGGGAACAATCTCCCATAAAAATTGCTACGGTTATCCGAACTCTTATTAAAAATACATTGAATGAAGCAGACAGGATAGTTGCTATTGGCATAACCGGACAAATGCATGGTATTTTAGGACTTGATGCCAATGGAAAACCAATAACCAATTTTGTAACTTGGCAGGATGATAGGGGTAATATCCCGATTGAAGGGGAAAAGAGTTTAATACAGGAGATCTCAGAGAAAGCAGGTGATTTAAATACCAATGGGATAGCATCAGGTTTCGGTCTTGTTACTCTATATTACTGGCTTAAAACCGGGATAAAACCCCACAAGATTTCTACAATAACCGATTATATTGGTATGCTTTTAACAGGTAAAAATAAAGTTTATATAGATCCAACAATGGCTGAAAGCCTTGGATGCCTTGATGTTGAAAAAGGACGGTGGAAAAAAGATTTTCTAAAAGCTCTGAATATTCCAATCAACATACTGCCTGAATTGATTGAAAGTACAAAAGTTATCGGAGAGACGAGCGGAAAAGGATTTTTTGATCTGTTAAAAGATAAGATACCAGTTGTTGTATCAATTGGGGATAATCAGGCAAGTTTTCTTGGAAGCGTTAAATACTACACGGATACAATTTTACTCAATATAGGAACAGGGGCTCAGATTTCTATAGCTGAAGAGTCATACCAAAAGGCTTCTTCGCTCCCATTCATAGATGGAATTGACGTTCAAATCAGACCATTTATTGAAAATAAGTATCTTGTAGCCGGTAATGCAATATCTGGTGGAGTTGTTTATAAAACCCTATTCAATTTTTTTAAAAATGTTGGTACTGAGTTTTTTGGAATTTCAAACTTTGATAATCTCTACAAAAAAATGGAAGAATCAGCCAGTCGTATATTTGAGGAATGGGAAATTGAAAAAAAATACAATATTGAGGAAATGGAAAAACTGGAAGTTTATCCTCTTTTTGCCGGTAAGAGGAGCTCACCAAATATGCGTGGGTGGATTAGAGGAATAGGTTTAACAAACCTAAAACCCTCAAATCTTGTGCTGGAAACATTAAAAGGTATGGTAAAAATTCTCACTGAAATGTTCGATCAAGATATCATAAACCGAAAAAATTATCTAGTAGGAAGCGGAAATGGGATTCGTAGAAATATTCTCCTACAAAGAATTCTTGAAGATATGGTCAAAAAAAGGTTAAGCATATGTAAATACAGTGAAGAAGCCGTGGTTGGAGCAATTATAAATGCTGGGGTGGCAACTGGTATCTATAAAAGCTTCGATGAAGCTTCAAACCTGATAGATTATGGTTTTATTCATTAAAATTATGGCTTTTATTAATAATAATACCAAAATATTTATGGATATTTAAATTTGATTTTTTATATGTATAAAACGAATAAGCAAATTAAAATACTTATTATGT
>Ga0190359_1002764_pt1 | contig 10400 bp, 10 predicted proteins | sample 48721823_MG_FD_161269 | JGI IMG/M metagenome (GOLD analysis project Ga0190359, IMG submission 161269) | Hydrothermal vent microbial mat bacterial communities from Southern Trench, Guaymas Basin, Mexico - 4872-18-2-3_MG | ecosystem: Environmental > Aquatic > Marine > Hydrothermal vents >...
TCCATTAACTTTTCCAAAGGTTTAATTTCACCCGAAACCACTATTTGAGTAGGAGAATTATAATTGGCAATCTCTACTATCCCTAAATTGTTTACCTCCTGGCATAATTTAATTACTTCAACTTCTTTTAAACCAATAATTGCCAACATCGAACCAGTTCCAATGGGAGTAGCATTTTGCATATATTCTCCTCTTCTTCTTACTAATTTAACTGCATCTTCAAATTTTATGGACGAACTGGCCACCAGCGCAGAATATTCACCTAAACTATGTCCTGCTACTACAATAGGTTTAATATTATATCTTTGTATCAGTCTAAATAAAATCACACTAATGGTTAAAATCGCAGGTTGAGCATTTGGAGTATTTTTTAGTTCTTCTTCTGGCCCTTGAAAACATAACCTACTAATATTAATCCTATCTTTCTTTAAAACACTGTTAGCTTTTTCCAATAAATATTTTGCTTCAGTGTATTTTTCTATTAAATCTTTCCCCATTCCCACTTTCTGAGAACCTTGGCCTGGGAAAACAAAAGCAATTTTCTCCATTTTCTTCTCCTTTATTTATCCCATCGAAAAACAACAGAACCACTAGTAAGACCAGCGCCAAATGCAGTCAAGACTACGATGTCTCCATTTTTAATTTTGCCTTCTTTTACCGCTTCATCTAGAGCGATAGCCACAGAAGCAGCAGAAGTATTTCCATATCTATTCAAATTCACAAAAACCTTATCCTTTTCTATCCCTAAAACCTTTGCTACTGCTGAAATAATCCTGATATTGGCTTGATGTGGTATGAAGCAATCTACATCGTTTACTGAGAGATTACATTTTGCTAAAGCTTTTAAAGTTGCTCTCCTCATTTCTCTAACTGCGATTTTAAATACTTCATTCCCTTTCATCTTTATGTAATGTAATTTTTGTTCTATAGTTTCGTGAGAAGCAGGTATTTTTGAAGCCCCTGCAGGAAATTTTATTAAATCAGCTCTTGCACCATCCCCTTTTAAATAACCTGAGAGAACACCTCTCATCTTATTAGCTTTAAGAACAACTGCTCCAGCTCCGTCACCGAAAAGGACGCAAGTATTTCTATCAGTCCAGTCAACAAATTTTGAAAGTGCTTCCGCTCCAATAATTATAGCATTGTTATAAAAACCAGAGGCTATAAATTGCCAAGCTGTAACCATACCATATACAAAACCTGTGCATCCTGCCTGTAGATCAAAAGTTGCAGCATTTTTGGCTTTAATTTTTTCTTGAACAAGACAAGCAGTACTCGGAAAAACCATATCAGGGGAATTAGTTGCTACAATGATTAGATCAATCTCCTCAGCTTTAATATTTGCATCTTTCATTGCCTCTAAAGTTGCCCGGGAAGATAAATCTGAGGTAGCTTCATTATCTTCCGCTAGGTGCCGTTCAGAAATACCCGTGCGGCTTATAATCCATTCATTGTTTGTATCTACTATTTTTTCCAAATCACTATTTGTTAGAACTTTTTTGGGAATGTAAGAACCTGTACCAATTATTTTGACATTTTGCATATTCTTCATTAACTATCATCTTCTCCTTTTAAATGTTAATAATAAAATAATCGCGAGGTCTAAATCTCTTCGAGATGTTTAAGTATATCAGAATCCACAAATTTAGAAGCATTAATTATTGCATTTTTAATGGCTTTTGATTTGGATCTACCATGGCATATAAAACAAAGTCCATTTATGCCCAACAAAAGAGATCCACCATATTCTGTATAATCAGTCATTTTTATTAATTCCATAAATTTCTCTCTTAATTGATTCATCTCTTGGTTTTGGGGAAGCTGAGTAATAATTATTTTGTTAACTTCTGCCAGAAGAAGTTTAGCTAATCCTTCAGAAGATTTTAATAATATATTCCCGATAAATCCATCACATACTACTACATCAGCTTTTCCTTTAAAAATATCTCTACCTTCAATATTACCTATAAAATTAATATTAGAATTATTCAATATTTTATAAGCATTTTGCACAAATTTATTCCCCTTACTTTCTTCTTCCCCTATATTTAATAAACCTATTTTGGGATCATTTATTTTAAAAATATATTTCGCATATTTACTACCCATAAGAGCAAATTGAGCTAAATGCTCTGGTTTACAATCAACATTTGCACCTACATCCAATATTAACGCCTTTCCTTTTGCAGTTGGTAAGATAGCAGGAATAGCCGGACGTCGTAATTGAGAAATACATCCTAATATTAATAAGGCAGCAGCCATAACCGCCCCACTATTTCCCGCAGAAATAAAAGCATCAGCTTTATTATCTTTTAGTAAATTCATTCCTACCACAATAGAAGAATTCTTTTTAGTTCGTAAAGCATTTAAGGGGAATTCGCTCGTTTCAATTGATTCTTTACAATCAATGATTAATAATTTTTTCTCCCTAAATTTATATTTTTTTAATTCTTCCTCAATTTTATCTTTATTTCCTAACAAAATAATCTCTAAATCCTGCTCTTCTAAGGAAAAAATTGCACCCTTTACAATCTCTTCAGGGGCATAATCACCACCCATAGCATCAATGGCTATTTTCATTTATAACTCCTTCTTTCTTACATTATCATCAACTGAAAAAATTATTAATTTTGCATTAAACACTTCATCTCGATCAGCTTTTACATGGATTGATACTAAATATTTGTTACCTTTTTGGCGGGCAACTCTTGCTTTGGCAACTAAAGTTTGACCAGCGTATACAGGTTTTTTATATTTTAGACGAGCGCTTCCGGTCAAAGCAACCTCTGCATCGATAATTGAAATCGCTAATGAATCAGCTAAAGAAAATATATAATGACTTCGAACTATTCCCGTTTTACCAAAAGCCATGCTTTTCTCGGTTTTCAAAATAGCAATTCCATTTTTACCTAATTCTAAGTCAATTAGTTCTCCAATTATTTCATCTTTTTGTAGAGATTTTACCTTGTCTATGGAGGTATTATTTTTAGCGACCTGGACTATACGTTTTCTCATTTCAGGAATCCCCATCTCGATTCGATCTAATCGTATAGTCTGTACACTACAATTAAATAATTTTGCAAGCTTTTTATCTGAAGAAAATGGGTCATTAAAAAAATATTCTTTTATCTTCTTTTGTCTTTCTGCCTTACTTAATTTTTTAGCCATCGTCTTTTATTAACCTAATTTATTATTTAATAGCATATATTAATAGTAACTATTAATTGCAAGTATACATTATAAAATCTCAAAAATCAAGAGGTGTTTAAATTTTTAATAAAAAAATAAAAGTGTCGCGGTTCAATAAACTAAATGCGACACTTTTATTTTTAAATAATATGGATAATTTAATTTCTATAATCTATTATTTTTTTTCTTTTTCTGAAGAAGTTACAAGAACTTTTTTACCATTATAATAACCACATTCCGGACAGGCCCTATGGGGTAACTTCATCTCATGGCACCTTGGACACTCAACTAAATTTTGTTCAGTTAAATTCCAATGAGTACGTCTTATATTTTTTCTTGATTTTGATGTTTTTCTCTTCGGGCAGGGCACAATGGCTACCTCCTTTTGTGTTGATATAATCAAAGGGGGATTTACTCCCCTGAAAATTTTGCTAACTATAAAAGTATATTATCTCTTATTAAAAAATGCAAATTATTTTTTATATTTTATTTTATCATTTTCCGAGTTGAATTTTTTTAGTGAATTCTTATTTTTAGTAATTCTGGCTTTTCTCTACACTCCTTTTCAAAAGCCTTTTCTCTCATTAGATTCTTATAGTCTTTATCTTGAAAAGAATATTTAAAGTTGGTGTGTATATCATAAGTCCCTTCCAGGAGGGCAACTACATCTTCTACAAAGACTAATTCTTCATCAGTAGGAATGATAAATATCTTTACTTGGGAATCGAGAGCAGAGATATCGAATTCGGCATTTCTAGTTCGGGCTATCTTATTCTTTTCGGGGTCATATTTGATTCCTAAGATATCTAATCCTTCCAATACCTTTGACCTGATTATAGAACTCATTTCTCCTACTCCAGCAGTAAAAATTAAGGCATCTACTCTTCCTAAGACAGCAGTATAGGCACCGATATATTTCTTCAGGCGATAGGCTTCCATCTCCAGGGCTAATTGGGCTCTTTTATCTCCTTCTGAGGCGGCTTTTATTACATCTCTTCTATCAATATACTTGTCAGTTATCCCTAATATCCCACTCTTTTTATTCAGGATTCTATCCATCTCCTGGGGAGAATAACCTTCTTTTTGCATGACATAGAGGTCTAAGGCCACATCATGGTCTCCAGCTCTGGTACCCATAATGGCACCCTCTAAGGGAGTAAAGCCCATACTGGTATCATAAGATAAACCATCTTTTACCGCATTTATACTAACTCCATTTCCGATATGACAACTAATTAGATTACACTTGAAGGGATCTTTGCCCAACAGGACTGCTGCCCTTTTGGCTACATAGAGTAAAGAAGTACCGTGAAAACCATATCTTCTGATCCCGTATTTTTCATACCACTCATAAGGCACCGCATAGGTATAAACATAAGGGGGCATGGTCTGGTGCCAAGCAGTATCCATTATCGCCATATGGGGGATATTAGGTAAAAGCTCCATAGCTGCCTCTATTCCCATAATATTGGGAGGATTATGCAAGGGAGCAAGTCCAGCTATTTCTTTAAAGGTCTTTAAGACTTCCTGGTTGATGATAACCGATTTAGAGAATTTTTCTCCCCCGTGAACTACTCTATGACCTATAGCAGAGATAACAGACAGATCTTCTATAGCTCCATACTCAGGATGAGTAAGAGTATCCATAATTAGTTTTATAGCCTCTTTATGAGTGGGGCAATTATGTTTTAAGGTAATCTTATCTTTTTGATTAACCTCATGTACACAAAAGGAATCTCCTATGATGACTCTCTCTACTATCCCTTTAGCAATTATCTCTTTTTTATCCCAGTTATAAAGTTGGTACTTTACTGAGGAACTGCCACAGTTTAAAGATAAGATAATCATAATATTTATCCTTCCTTAATTTTAATTTTATTTTAATTATTTGAATATATTCTAAATGGTTGATGTATTTCTTTATACCCCGCCTGCTTGTAATACAGTAATTGCAACAACATTAACTATATCTTCTGCACTGCAACCTCTAGAAAGGTCATTAATCGGTTTTCTCATTCCTTGAGATATTGGACCAATTGCTTTGGCCTTGGATAATCTTTCTACTAATTTATAGGCAATATTTCCTGATTGTAAATCAGGAAATATCAAAACATTTGCCTTCCCAGCTATCTTACTATTTGGAGCTTTTCTTTCTCCAATTGAGGGGATTAGCGCAGCATCAGCTTGCAATTCTCCATCAATAAGAAGATCAGGCTTCTTTTCTTTCACAATTTTAGTAGCTTCTACTACTTTTTCTACCAAAGGATGTTTTGCACTTCCTTTAGTAGAAAATGATAACATTGCCACTCTTGGCTCAATACCTACTAAAATTTTTCCAGTCTCAGCGCTAGCAATAGCTATATCAGCCAGTTGTTCAGCATTAGGTTTTGGATTTATCGCACAATCAGCGAATACAATAACCCCATTGTCTCCATAAGGACAGTCAGGTACTACCATTATAAAACAACTTGAAACAATTTGTATATCAGGAGCAGTCTTAATAGTTTGTAATGCCGGTCTAAAAACATCACTGGTAGCATTAATTGAGCCAGCAACTAACCCATCTGCATCACCATGGTAAACCATTAACGCACCAAAATAAAGAGGATCTTTGAGGAGTTGATAAGCTTCATCTAAATTAATTCCCTTATTTTTGCGTAATTGATAATATGTTTCAGCATATTTTTTTACTTTATCTGAATTATTTGGATCAATAATTTCTATTTTTTCTGAAAAATTAATTCCCATATTTTTTGCAATAGATTTTATTTTTTCTTCCTTGCCTAAAAAAATTAATTTCGCGAAACCTTCCTTAACAATTGTTTCAGATGCTTTAACCATTCGCGGTTCTTCACCCTCAGGAAGCACAATAACTTTAGGATTTTTTTTAGCCTTTTCTCGAATCATTTGAGAGATTTCCATTTGTTTGCTCCTTCTTAATTATATTTTTTATTTTGCTATCATTTTATTTACAAATTATGTATAATTATAACATAAAAATACTATTAGTTCGAGAAGATTATGAAAATATTAGGTATTATCGCTGAATATAATCCTTTTCACAATGGCCATCTTTACCATCTCTCGGAAGCAAAAAAAGTCACTCAAGCAGATTATACTGTAGCAGTTATGAGTGGAAATTTTCTCCAAAGAGGAGAGCCTGCAATTATTAATAAATGGATTAGAGCTGAAATGGCTTTAAATTCAGGTATCGATTTAGTAATAGAACTGCCTTTTGCCTTTTCTACCCAAGATGCTAATGGCTTTGCTTTCGGAGCCGTTAAACTATTAGATTCTCTTCAGATTATAGATTATCTTTGCTTTGGTTGCGAAACTGCTGACCTTGATATTCTTTATCCTATAAGCAAATTTTTACAAATTGAGAAGCAAGAATATAAAGAGTTAATTAAACAAAAAAGCAAAAATGGATATGAATACCCCAGAACCAGAGCACAGGCTTTGTGTGAATATCATAAGACTTTTGGTATAAATAATCTAATAAAAATGTCTCCATCAAGATTACATAAGATATTAAGCTGCCCTAATAATATTTTAGCCTTAGAATATATTAAACATCTATTAAATTTAAATAGTAAAATTGTACCTGTACCTATAAAAAGAATTGGAGTAAGTTACCATCAACAAACTCTTAGTGGCAATATATCCAGTGCTACTTCAATTAGGAACAATATTATTAACAATTTCATTTCATCCGGATATAATCTTTCGGACCTTGGACCTAAAATTAAACAAGCAATTCCTTTTTCCACTTATTCTCTCTTACAAAAAGAGTTTAGCAAAGGAAGAAATCCTATTACCTTTGAATCTTATGAACAATACATTCTCGGCATATTAAGAAAGATGTCTTTAGAAGAAATTTTACATATTAATGGAGTGAACGAAGGCTTAGAAAATAGGATAAAGAAGGCCTCTCTTAAATCTTCAACAGTTGAACAGTTAATTAATTACATCAAAACAAGAAGGTATACTCGAACTAAAATTCAAAGGATACTTCTTCATACAATGATGGGACTTGCCAAAGATGATTTAGTATATTTTAATAAACTGGGGCCTCTATATATTAGAGTATTAGGTTTCTCAAAAAAAGGTAAAAAAGTTCTAAGAATGATTAAAAAAAACTCAACAATACCTTTGGTAACTAAATTATCTAATTACTTAAAACAAGTAAATTTTTACAAAAATAATGATAATAAAATGTTATTAAAAATGCTTAATTTAGATATTCTTTCAACCGATATATATGTCTTGGGGTATAGAGAGGAAAAAGATAGAATCGCACGGCTTGATTTTACCCACAAGATTGTAATGAGGAGTTTACTCCACTGACAATCTTATAACTTTATTAATTTCATTATTGCCTCATCAAAATTTTCTACAGGTACCACTTTTATATCCTTGCTATATCTAATAGCTTCTGAATAATTTTCTTTTGGAACTATAAATACATCAGCTTTTTGTTTTTTCGCGGAAATAATTTTTTGTTTTATTCCATCTACTTTAGTTATTTTTCCATCAATTCCTAAATTTCCTGTACCAGCAATTACCAAGCCACTACTAAAATCATTTTCGGTAAGTTGATTTAGTATTTCCAAAGCTATCATTAATCCTGCGGAAGGTCCTTTTACTTTATTTAAATTAATTTCTACGTTTAAGGGAAATTTACATTGAAGGTCCTTGGTAGTAGCATAAATACCGATACCTAATTTCTCTATAGTATAATTATTATCTTGAAGTTTAATAAGAGGAACTGTTATATTGTATGGAAAATTATTTCTTAGAAATGTTATCTTAATAAATTGGTTTGTTTCTAAGTCTTGCACCGATTTTGAAAATTCCTCTATGGTAAAGACAGGTTGATCATTAACCCTGATAATTACATCACCTGGCGCCAATTTACCCTTTGCTGGGCTGTTATCTAATATTCTATTAACTATCACCCCCTTTCCAGTCAATTCTGGATTATATCCGGCTTTTTTTAAAGCAACTATTTTTGAAATCAACTGACTTTCTTCCATCATCCTGGTCATAATATCCATATATTCTTCTTGATCCATTTCTTCAGGCATTTTGTCCCCTTTGCTTTCTAATTCAATATTGGGATCAAAAAAACTATAAATACATAACCATAAATTTGCTGGTAATAAAATGGTGGAAGTTAGAAGAAATTTTCCCCGCGCATCTTTTTCTCCATTTTCAACTATAATACTTTGGCTCAGGTTAATAGCCTCACCAGGCGCAATAAGATAATAAGGAGTGGGAATTATATTTAGTAAAATTATAATTATAACTATTATAATTAAAAAATATCTTTTAATATATAGCATTATTTCTCGCAATTATTAGATGCATAGATATATAATAATTTTAGGGGAATAAATTTCCCTGAAACTATTCTATGTCTTTTGTCATTTCTTTTCGTCTTAATCAATACCATTCCTGATACTGACAAACTTTTTATAATCCATTTCTTGTAAAAACCTGCACCCCTAAAACGGGTAAAATAATTAAAAGAAGGTTGAACAAATTATAAAGTCTTAATGCTTCAAATTAAGAGTTTTTCTCGTAACTTCTTTTCCACAATCTCTGGAACTAATTGGGTGACACAGCCGTTTAAACTGGCAATTTCTTTAACAATGCTGGAATTTAAATAAGCATATTTAGAACAAGTAACCATAAAAATTGTTTCTATTTCTGGAGCTAGATTTTTATTCATTAAGGCTAATTGTGATTCATGTTCAAAATCAGAGATAGCCCTCATCCCTCTAATGATAACATTAGCTTTATTTTTTTTCATAAAATTAATTAAAAGACCTGAAAATGTTTGTACTTTTACTTTTTTATAATTTTTAGTAACTTCTTTTATCATATGTGTTCTTTCTTGAACAGAAAATAAAGTTGATTTGTTGGGATTAACTGCCACTGCAACTATTAACTCCTCAAAAATATTGATTGCCCTCTCGATAATATTGAGGTGACCATTAGTAACCGGATCAAAGCTACCAGGGTAAACAGCTATCTTCATTTTTCCTCCTTTTAAAAAATATTATTTATCTTAGAATTAAATTATATTGACTAATGCATATTTTACACCTTTTTAATTGATCCGAATAAAAGGTTTTGATGAATTGCGTATTAAATACCAAAAAAATGTAATATTGTCAGGAGAGATAAATTTCCTCTGAATTTCTCTACTATCTTTTTTCCATTTCATCTGGCTCTATATAAACTTTTCCTGTCAACCCTCTTAGAATATGTTATTTTTAATAAAAATTTACTTTTTACCATTGTAATTTCTTTTAAATTACGATAGCAAAAAAAGATAATTGGCACTCACCATAACTTTTTTGTTTAAACAATTTTAAATTATCTATATTAACTTTAATTACCTCTTTTTTATAATGCTGTACAATTACTATACTACTTTCTTTTAAAATAGGCAATTTTGATATCTCTGTTAAAGAAACGTTAACTAAACCCAGGTTATAAGGCGGATCAATAAAGATGTAATCTAAGAGATATTTCTTTTTAGATAATAATTTCAAGCCAGATAAAAAATTGCCCTTATAAACTTCAGCATTTTGACTATTTTTAGTCCTTTCTAAATTTTCTTTTATAATACCTATACATTTTAGTTCTCTATCAATAAATATTGCTTTTTTTGCCCCTCTACTTAAAGCTTCAATTCCTACTGCTCCTGTCCCTGCAAACAAATCTAAAAAATAAGCATCTTCGATAGATCTTCCAATAATATCAAATAAAGCTTCTCTTACTTTTTGAGAAGTAGGCCGAATGGATAAATCCTTAGGTGATTTTAATTTATTTCCTTTATTTTTCCCCGCTACAATTTTCATCATTTTTGTTCTTCCCTCTTTTAAACACTATTTAATAAGTGACATATATTCTACATTTTTTATTATAAACTTAAAATTATCACTTGCCAAGCCCCTCTACAATATGTTAAAATATTGTACGTTGATTATTTTTGCAATAAACAGGAGGATAAAATAAAATGGCTAAGTGTGAAATTTGTGGTAAAGGACCGCAATTTGGTAATAAAATAAGTCATTCACATAAAGTTACTAATAGAAAATGGTCACCCAATATTCAAAAAGTAAAAGTATCTATTGATAATACTGTTAAGAGAATTAATGTTTGCACCAGTTGCTTAAAAGCAGGTAAAGTAAAGAAAA
>Ga0190359_1002765_pt1 | contig 10397 bp, 7 predicted proteins | sample 48721823_MG_FD_161269 | JGI IMG/M metagenome (GOLD analysis project Ga0190359, IMG submission 161269) | Hydrothermal vent microbial mat bacterial communities from Southern Trench, Guaymas Basin, Mexico - 4872-18-2-3_MG | ecosystem: Environmental > Aquatic > Marine > Hydrothermal vents > Microbial...
ATCTTCATCCCCCCCTTTACGGTAAAGAAGTAGATTTATGATTTATTTATCATCGACGACTTCAAAATCCGCGTCTTCCACGTTGTCATCCTTACCGGTTTCGGTTTTTTCTGCCTGAGCATCAGGTCCGGGCTGAGCCTCAGCATTGGGTGGAGGAGTTTCGGTTTTAACCCGCTCGTACATCTTGGAAGAGATTTCAGCCCACACTTTATTCAGGTTTTCGATTTTCTCTTTCATTGCGGCAATATCATTACCCCCCTGGACTTTTTTCAACTGTTCAAGGGCGTCATTGATTTTGCCTTTTTCCTCGGTTTGGAGCTTGTCACCATATTCTTTCAGGTTTTTCTCAGTCTGATAAATCAGAGTATCAACCTGATTTCGGGTATCGACCTCTTCCTTGCGACGCTTGTCCTCCTCTTCATGCATTTTGGCGTCTTTGATCATTTGTTCGCGTTCTTCATCGGTTAACCCGCTGGATGTCTGGATGCGGACACTTTGCTCTTTACCGGTTGCTTTATCTTTGGCTGATACATTAAGAATTCCATTGGCATCAATGTCAAAAGTCACTTCAATCTGTGGTACGCCACGTGGTGCCGGTGGAATACCATCGAGGTGAAATTTGCCAATGCTCTTATTATCAGCCGCCATGGAACGCTCGCCTTGCAGTACGTGAATTTCAACCGATGTCTGATTATCGGCAGCGGTGGAGAAGATTTCACTTTTCTTTGTTGGAATTGTGGTATTGCGCTCGATTAGTTTGGTGGCAACACCGCCAAGTGTTTCGATACCCAGTGATAATGGCGTTACATCGAGCAGCAGAATATCGTTGACTTCGCCACCGAGAACTCCGCCCTGAATTGCAGCGCCGATTGCAACGACTTCGTCCGGGTTGACACTTTTATTCGGTTCCTTCCCGAAAATTTCCTTAACCAATGCCTGTACTTTAGGTATACGTGTGGAACCGCCTACCAGAATCACTTCGTTGATATCGCTTGGTGATACACCGGCGTCTTTCAAAGCAGTCATACAGGGTTTCCGGGTTCGTTCTATCAGATCATCAACCAGTGATTCAAATTTCGCACGAGTTAATTTTTCAAGCAGATGGATCGGACCGGCGGCGCCTGCGGTGATATAAGGCAGGTTGATTTCTGTTTCGGTGTTGGATGATAATTCGATTTTGGCCTTTTCGGCGGCTTCTTTCAAACGCTGCATAGCCATGGGGTCTTTCTTCAGATCAATACCCTCTTTTTTCTTGAATTCATCTATCAGCCAGTCAATAATTTTCTGATCAAAATCGTCGCCACCCAAATGGCCGTCGCCGTTGGTGGACTTAACTTCAAAGACACCATCGCCGATTTCAAGAATCGAGATATCAAAAGTGCCGCCACCCAAATCGTAAACGGCGATTTTTTCGTCCTTCTTCTTATCAAGACCGTAGGCCAATGCCGCCGCGGTTGGTTCGTTGATGATTCGTTTAACCTCCAGTCCGGCGATTTTCCCGGCGTCTTTGGTTGCCTGACGCTGAGCATCGTTAAAGTAGGCCGGCACTGTGATAACGGCTTCGGTTATTTTTTCACCGAGTTTTTCTTCGGCAGTCTGTTTCATTTTCTGCAGAACCATTGCGCTTATTTCAGGGGGTGAATAATCACGGTCAGCAATGCGAATCCGGACATCGCCATTTGGTCCTTCGACAACTTTAAAAGGGACTTCCTTGATTTCATTACTAACTTCTTTAAACAGACGTCCCATAAATCGTTTGATTGAATAGACTGCCCGATCATGGTTCGTAACAATTTGCCGTTTTGCCGTATCTCCGACAACCCGCTCACCGTCTTTCTTAAAAACAACAACGGAGGGTGTCACAGAGCGTCCTTCGGAATTTTCCAGAACCCGCGGATTCCCGGCATCCATAACGGCAACACATGAGTTTGTTGTACCCAAATCAATACCGATAATTTTTCCCATTTTTATCTCCTTATAATCATTATTTCAGATGTCACTTATCAAATGCATTTAGAAAGTGACAAATCTTATGCCAAGTTTTCGCTCGGACATATCGACCGACTGTTTTCTAAAAATGTGTAGTTATGCAGATAAATCGGAAAAAATGTCGGATATTACCGGTTAGCCATCCAGTTTGACGGTTTGGCTTTTCTCTTTGGGTTTGGGATGGGAAAACAACAGACCGTTTTTATGAACTCTGACGGAAATCACATTGCCTTTGGTCAGACTGCCATTCAGAAATTTCTCAGCAATGGGATCTTCAATCAGCGTCTGTATCGAACGGCGCAAGGGGCGAGCCCCGTACTCCGGTTTATAACCCTTTTCGAGAATGTATTCTTTTACGCCTTTACCAATTTGAAGTTTTGTATTTGATTTTGAAAGGTAGTCCTGAACCTCTTTGATCTGAAGGTTGATAATATCCAGAATATTTTCACGGGATAATGGCCGAAAGACCACCGGATCATCAATTCGGTTCATGAATTCCGGATTAAACAAGCTGAGGGCTTCTTCGGTCATCTTTTTTTTCATCAGATTATAATCTACTTTAGGGTCTGATACGGAAAATCCGAAAGAGGTGTTATTAATATTCCGGCTGCCAATATTTGAGGTCATAATTATGATGGTATTTTTAAAGTCAATTTTACGTCCGAGACTATCCGTCAGGACGCCATCGTCAAATATTTGCAATAAAAGATTGAAAACATCCTTATGCGCTTTTTCAATTTCGTCGAATAGGACAACGGAGTAAGGATGTTGGCGAACCCTTTCGGTCAGTTCGCCGCCTTCCTCATAGCCAATATAACCGGGCGGGGCACCTATGAGGCGGGAGACGGTAAATTTTTCCATATATTCCGACATATCGATTTTTATCAGAGCATCTTTGTTCTCAAATAAAAAGCGGGCAATGACTTTGGCCATTTCTGTTTTTCCAACACCGGTAGGACCTAAAAACAGAAAACTGCCAATAGGGCGGCGAGGGTCTTTGATCCCGGCGCGGGCTCGTCGGATAGCGCTTGATACAAGGCGGATTACTTCATCCTGACCGATGATATGCTTTTTTAATTCTTTTTCCAGGTTCAGAAGTTTTCGGTTTTCAGATTCAGCTATCCGGTTAACCGGAATTCCGGTCATCATGGCAACCACATCCGCCATATCATCTTCAGTTACCGGAATGATTTCATTAGCGGTTTTCTCTTCCCATTTTTCATAGCTGCTTTTAATGCGTTCGCGAATTTTACGCTCTTTGTCCCGCAATTCAGCCGCTTTTTCAAACTGTTGTTCGCGGACCGCATTTTCCTTTTGCAACTTGAATTGGTCGGCCTTACTTTCAAGTTCAATGATTGATTTCGGGATATTGATATTGCGCAGATGAACCCGCGAACCGGCTTCATCGACAACATCAATTGCTTTGTCGGGTAGGAATTTATCGGTAATATAACGGTCACTCAGCTCAACAGCTGCGATCAGTGATTGGAGAGTATACTTTACCCGGTGATGATCTTCGTATCGTTCCTGCAGACCTTTTAATATTTCAAGGGTTTCGTCTTTCTGCGGCGGATTAACTATGATTTTCTGGAAACGACGCTCAAGAGCACCGTCTTTTTCGATAACTTTTCGGTATTCATCCAATGTTGTGGCGCCGATGCACTGCAACTCTCCCCGTGCCAAAGCCGGTTTGAACATATTGGATGCATCCAGTGAACCGGAGGCGCCCCCCGCACCGACAATTGTATGCAATTCATCAATAAACAGTATGATATCGTCGGCGTTTTCCAGCTCCTGCATGATGGTTTTCATGCGCTCTTCAAACTGACCGCGATACTTTGTTCCGGCCACAATTGCCGGCAGGTCCAGATCGATAATCCGTTTGTTATAGAGAAGGCGAGGCACTTTTTTTTCAACGATTCTAGTTGCCAGCCCTTCAACTATGGCTGTTTTTCCGACGCCCGGTTCACCAATTAATACCGGATTATTTTTCTTCCGGCGTGAAAGAATCTGTGCAACCCGCTCGATCTCTTTTTCGCGACCAATAACCGGATCCAGATTGTTTTCTCTGGCTTTGGCGGTGATGTCACGGGAAAAATGATCAAGCGCCGGAGTTTTACTGGTTTTCTTTTTTGGGGGAACATATTTTACCGGCTGTCTTTCAGAATCGGGCTCTTGTAAATCATTTTTAAAATTATGATAATCTATTCCGAAGGCATTCAATACTTTGTAAGCAATACCGTCATGCTGCTTTAAAATTGCCAGGAATATATGGATTTCATCTACTTCATCACTGCCCATCTCCTGGGCTTCTTGAAAAGTGTTGCGCAAAATCAGTTCAGCCCGTTTGGTTAGAGGAATCCGTCCCAGTTGGATGATTTCACCACTGGCCGGGGCAGCGTCTTCAATATTTTTAATTAATTCAGCGATATTAATGTCATATAAGGCCAGTATATCTCTTAGCCGGTTATCGGAGCGATTTAAAATAGCCAGTAACAGATGTTCCGAGTCGACATAGTTATGACCAAGCCGGCTCGCCTGGTTACGAGCTTCCTTTATGATATACTGAATTAATTTCGAAAACTGTTCTTTCATCATTTGTTCTCATTTAGAATATATAATTTTGATGAGCCTAAGTCAAATAAACTTTTACTGATTATGAATGCCATCAATATCAAGTCTCAGGACTCTGTGAGATTTCGACGCAATAGAAGCGTTGTGGGTTGCAATGATAAACGTTCGCTGGTCCTGTTCATTCAATTTTAAGATAAGATCAATCAGTAAATCGCTGTTGGTAGCATCCAGATTTCCGGAGGGTTCATCGGCCAGGACAACCAACGGCTTATTTATCAATGCCCGCGCTACCGCAACCCGCTGGCGTTCACCACCCGAAAGAGCGGCAGGACGATGGTCGAAACGATGACCAAGGCCAACCTGCCTTAGGATTTCCTTGGCCTTTTCGGCGGCCGAGGCAGGATCATACCTGTATATAATCGAAGGAATCATCACATTTTCCAGAGCCGTAAATTCCGGCAGTAGATGATGAAACTGAAATACAAACCCGATGGTTTCGTTCCTGAACCGGGCGATCTCTTTATCGGACAAAAGGAATGGATTGGTCCCCTGATAGCTGATGGTACCACTATCGGGATAATCGAGTGTACCGATCAGATTCAGCAGTGTTGATTTTCCTATTCCCGACGGTCCCATGATTGTGACAACTTCTCCGGTGTTAACGGAAAATGAGATGTTTTTTAATACCGGTACTTCAATGCCGTCCGTATGATAGGATTTCGAAAGGGAATTAACGGATAAAATTGTTTTGCCATCATTTTTCATATTGAATAGCCTCCAAAGGAGCCAGCTGACCGACGCGGCGGGCGGGATAAAGGGTTCCAAGATAAATAAGGATCAATCCGGCGATCAGAATTGCAACAACATCGAGTATGTGTAACTGAACCGGCAGATAGGGTATAAAATAAACCGACGGTAACGGGAGAATGCGATAGTACTGCTGAATCAGACAAAAAATCAGTGCCAGCCCGAGACCGACGAAAAGTCCAATGGAGCCGGTCAGAAATCCAAGCCGCAGAAAAATACCCTGAATATGGTTGCGGTTCATTCCGAGTGTTTGCAACATACCGATCTCCCTGATTTTTTCCATGATAAGCATTACCAGTGAACTGGTCAGATTGAAAATGGCAATCAGGATGATGAAACTTAGTGCGAGAAAGCTGCCGTATTTCTCAAGTTTCATGGCGCCGAACAGGTCCCGGTGCAAATCTTCCCAGCTTGAAATGGTCATGCCGGCTCCAAGATTATTACGAAGACGCCCCTTTATAGAGGGAATGTTCTTATAATCCTGAAAACGGATATCGATTCCCGAAACATCAGTATTCATCTTGAAGATTTTCTGGGCTTCATTAATATCAATAAACGCCAGATTTTCGTCATAGTCGAACAGATCCAGACGAAAAACGCCGCTGAGCACAAAATGACCGACATAAGGGATACTGTATGAACTTTTAATATCCAGGGGATTGATGACATTGACGGTATCACCCAAATAGAGCCCCAACTTGTCGGCGAGGCGATAACCGACAACAATTCCGGGAAGATCGGCCGTCGGAACCGTAAAATCGTTGTTTCCACGCATCAGAGCGGCTGGTGGTAAAATTTTTCTACTGAAAATTTCCGGATCTATACCTTTTAACCGGATGACGGCGTCATAGCCGACGTTGGATAAGACCGATTTTTTCTGCACGAAGGGGTAGATGACATCCACATTTTCGTTTTTCAATAGTGTCGATAACTCCGGAAGCAGAGTTTGGTTTATATCATTACCGGTAATTCGCAAATGGGATTCCAGATCGATGACCCGTGAAGTGATTTCCATCTCAAAACCATTCAGGATACTCAGAGTTATTAGCAATGAAAACGCACCAAGCGCAATACCGAAAATGCTCACGTAGGATGTAAACGAGATTAAACCGGTCTGTTTTTTTGAACGGAAATATCGAAGGGAAATCCAGTTCAGGAGGCGGTTATTCATAACGGATAGCCTCCGTCGGTGCAAGCTTCATGGCCTTGTGGGAAGGATAAATCGTTGCCAGTATTGAAGACAGTATCGCAAAAAAACCAACCGCAAGGTAGTAGATCAATTTGGGCTCAATCGGGAGTTGATTCATAAAATAGACATCTTCCGGCAGAGCAATGATACCGAATCGGTTCTGCAACCAGCTGAGCAGAAAGGCCAGCAGATAGCCTGAGAATGTTCCGGCAATTCCGATAATTGTTCCCTCAATTAGAAATATCCGGCCGGTTTGCCTGTTGCTAATGCCCATACTTTTCAGAATGCCGATATCTTTTGTTTTTTCGATTACAATCATCATCAGTGAGCTGACAATGTTAAAAATCGCAACGGCGGCGATGAGTCCGAATACGATAATTATCGGAAAGCGTTGAACCCGCAGCCATTCAAAAAGATTTGCATGCAGGTCCAGCCAACTCATGGCGTGATACGGATAACCCAACCGCGTGTTGATGGTGTCGGTAACGGCGGCGGCATTATAGGGATTATCCAGAATCATCTGAAACCCGGAGAAACTGTCACCCAAATTCATCATGTCCTGCGCCGCCCCGAGACTTGTATAAACAAATATATCGTCGTAATCGGCGATTCCCGATTCATAGATTCCCGTAATTGTAAATGATCCCACTTTGGGTCGGCGTCTTGATTGCGGACTGGGTTCCAGAACAAAGAGATAAACATTGTCGCCGAGTTTTGCATCAAGTTTGGCAGCTAATTTCCGACCGAGGATGATCCCATTCCCGCCGTCCCGGGTCTGAAAGGAGACCGAGCCTTCCTTTAAAAAACGGTGGATATCCAGAGTTTTCCCGATGTCTGTTTCTTTAATACCTTCGAGGATAACGCCATCGGTTTCGGCTTTATTTCGAATCATGACGGTGCTGTGTACATAGGGAACCAGCTCTTTTACTTCCGGGATTTGCAGCAGCTGGTCAGCGATTTTATCGGAGGATTTAAATATTTGTCCATTAAATAATCGCAGCCTGATATGAGCGTCAAAACCAATCAGTTTTTCTTTGATGACATTTTCAAATCCGTTCAGAACGGATATCGTCAGAATCAGTGCGGCGACGCCAAGGGCCAGACCGATTGTAGAAACAATACTGATAAAGGATATATAACCGATCTTATGACGGTTGAAAAGGTGTCGCTTGGCAATAAAAAGAGGAAATGACATGAACTGACGACTTTATGTGCGCAACTGCGGAAAGAGAATTACATCTTTGATATAACGTTGATTGGTAAACAGCATGACGAGGCGATCGATTCCGATACCTACACCGCCGGTGGGAGGCATGCCGTATTCCATGGCGGTCACAAAATCCTCATCCATGGTTTGGGCTTCTTCATCCCCGGCTTCCCGCAGACGCGTCTGATTTTCCAGGCGCTCCCTCTGATCAAAAGGATCATTCAATTCGCTGAACGCATTCGCAAATTCCTGTCGGGCAATGTAAAGTTCAAAGCGTTCAACAATGTCCTTTTGGCCTTTTCGACTGATTTTTGCCAGGGGCGAGATGGCTTTCGGGTAATCCATGACGAAGGTCGGCTGAATCAGTTTCGGTTCCACAAAGGTATCGAATAGCATTTCAATCATTTTACCGTAGTTTACCGATTTATCAATTTCCAATCCCTTTTCCACGCATAATTCACGCAGTTCGTTTTCCGACATTCCGTAAATGTCCCTACCGACATGTTCCTGCAACAGGTCAAACATTTTACGTCGCTGGAAGGGCTGTGAAAAATCAATGCTGAATTCACCGAAATCGAATGTTGATTTTCCGATTTTGTCAGCGATGAATTTGAACAAGGCCTCAACTTCATCCATCAGAAAATAATAATCGACATATTGTTGATAATATTCCAAAGCCGTGAACTCTGGATTGTGGTTACGATCGATACCTTCATTTCGGAAATTCTTGGCAATTTCGTAGACTTTCTCGAACCCGCCGATGATCAGGCGTTTCAGATAGAGCTCGTCGGCAATCCGCAGATAAAAATCCTGATTCAGGGCATTGTAGTATGTTTTGAACGGGCGTGCGGACGCACCTCCGTAAATGGGCTGGAGAGTCGGGGTCTCAACTTCTACAAAACCGCGATGATTCAGAAAATCCCGACACCACTGAATAATTTTGCTGCGCATGATGAAAGTTTCTTTGACCCGGTGATTGACAATCAGATCAAGATATCGCTGACGGTAGCGCTGTTCTTTATTGCTGAAAGCATCATACACTTCGCCGTCTTTTTCTTTGACGACGGGAATCGGGCGAATACTTTTTGCAAGGAGATGAAGCTCTTCGGCAAAAAGTGTAATTTCGCCGGTCCTGGTTTTCGTTACTATTCCGACCGCGCCAATGATATCGCCGAGGTCAAGCAGTCTGAAAAGTTCGTAGCTTTTTTCACCTATTTTGTTTAACTGAAAATAAATCTGAAGTTTAGCGTTTTCATCCTGAATATGGCAAAAACTGGCCTTGCCCATTTTGCGAATTGCCATAATCCGGCCGGCAATTCGGACAGTCACCGATTCCTTTAATTCTTCATAATTTTCGATAATATCAGCGCAGGAATGGGATTTTGAAAAATTATATGCAAAGGGTTCTACTCCCATTTCCCGGATTTTTTGTACTTTCTCCTTGCGAATTTCAATGATTTCCGCAAGAGACCTTCCAATTTGCTTCTGATCCTTACTCAAATGTCTATTACTCCTTATTTATATTCCAGAGCAGGTATTGACGTAAAAACTCGTCGATATCGCCATCCATGACTGCCTGAATGTTGGTTTCTTCATGTTTTGTCCGGTGATCTTTCACCATGGTATAGGGTTGAAAGACATAAGACCGAATCTGGTTACCCCAGGAAATGTCTTTTTTGTTCTTTTCGATTTCCGATTTTTCCTTTTCCAGTTCCTCTTTCTTCAATTGATACAGACGGGCTCTTAAAATCTTCATGGCCGAGGCTTTATTTTTAAATTGAGAGCGCTCGTTCTGACACTGGACGACAATTCCGGTGGGAATATGAGTGATCCGAATCGCTGAATCGGTTTTATTGACGTGCTGTCCGCCGGCGCCGCTGGCGCGATAAGTGTCGATTCTCAGATCATCGGGATTGATATCCACCTCGATATTTTCATCGATTTCGGGATAGACGAAAACCGAAGCAAAAGAGGTGTGGCGTCGGTGATTTGCGTCAAAGGGTGAGATTCTGACCAGACGGTGAATCCCGGCCTCGGCTTTTAAATAACCGTAGGCATAGAGCCCTTTGACTTCAATGGAAACATCCTTGATACCGGCCTCGTCACCGGAAATCAGGTTGATTATTTTGCTTTCCATACCGGAACGTTCGATCCAGCGCAAATACATCCGCATGAGCATCTCCGCCCAGTCCTGGGACTCGGTGCCGCCGGCGCCCGGATGGATAGTCATAATGGCATTTTTCGGATCATCTTCATCACTGAGCATTGCCTGAAGTTCCATTTTATCGAGTTTACGCTTCAATTCAGTGACCATTGTCGTAAGTTCGGGTAAGAGCGATTCATCATTTTCGATGGTCAGCAACTCAACAAGTTCAGCGGCATCTTTATATAATTTTGATATGGCTTTATAATTATTGATAGACGATTCGAGCAGACTGATCTTCTGGAGTATATTCTGGGCATTTTCACGGTTGTCCCAGAAGTCGTTGGATGTGCTCTTTTGCTGTAGCTCTTTTAGCTGACGTTGTTTGTTGTCAACGTCAAAGATACCTCCGAAGTTCATTCAAACGGGGTTGAATGTCACTGATTTCGGTCTGGAGTTCACTAAGTATCATCGGAATTATATCTTAT
>Ga0190359_1002766_pt1 | contig 10394 bp, 20 predicted proteins | sample 48721823_MG_FD_161269 | JGI IMG/M metagenome (GOLD analysis project Ga0190359, IMG submission 161269) | Hydrothermal vent microbial mat bacterial communities from Southern Trench, Guaymas Basin, Mexico - 4872-18-2-3_MG | ecosystem: Environmental > Aquatic > Marine > Hydrothermal vents >...
TGCACTTCGGACATCGTTTCTTAACCGATGGTGATACTTTCATCGTAAACACTCCTTCCACTGAGGCTCAGCGCTCAGTGCAGATACGTTCCTTTTCATCCTGAAACGAACAGTAATTATACCACATTTTCGGCCTTACACGCTCAGCGCAGGAATCCCTCATAGTTGCGCATGAGCAGTTGTGACTCAAGCTGCCGCATCGTATCCATCACGGTACCGACGACGATCAGCATCCCCGAACTCTGAATCAACATGCGGTTCGAGTGCATGAAGAGGCCGATGATATAGGGCAGCACAGCAACCACGCCCAGAAAGAGCGCCCCCACCAGCGTGATCCGCTTGTAGATCCCCAGGATGTACTCCTCCGTCCGCTTACCTGGCCGCACACCAGGGATGAACCCTCCCTGGCGCTGCAACGTCTCCGCCAGGTTCTGCTGCTCCACCATCACGAAGGTATAGAAGTAGGTGAAGCCCACCACAGCCAGGAAGTACATCGGCGCATACCACGGGTTCTTGCTGCCACTGAAATAGCTCACCAGGCTGCTGGAAATGGAACGCACCGTCGGGTTCGTACTGTTCAGGAAGAACTGCGCGATCACCGCCGGGAACGCCAGGATCGACTGGGCGAAGATCAGCGGAATCATGCCCGCGGTATTGATCTTGAGCGGAATGTACGTGCTTCCGCCGCCGTAGACCTTCATCCCTCGCACCCGTTTGCCATACTGCACCCGAATACGACGCTCTCCCTCCTGCACAAAGACGATAAACAACATAGACAACGCCGTGATCAGCAAGAAGACCAACACCCCAATCCACTGATCGGTCTCCGCGATCTGGCGCACATTGCGCGGAATCCGCGAGACGATGCCGCCGAAGATGATCAAAGAGAGGCCATTACCGACCCCTTGTTCCGTGATCAACTCCCCCAACCACACGGCGAACATCGTGCCCGCCGTCATGGTCAACATCATCGTCACGGTCGGTAACGTCTTCCCCGGCCCCCACCCAAAGTTGGGCAGGATCGGTCGCACCCCCACCGCCGCCGAACGGAAGAGCTGCGCCTGACCGAAGGCCTGGAGCGCAGCCAGAGGGACGGTCAGATAGAACGTCCACTGATTCATCTTGCGCTGGCCCTCTTCCCCCTCCTCCCGAAGTCGCTCCTCCAGCTTGGGGAAGATCGGGACAAGCAACTGAATCACCAGCGACGCAGTGACGTAAGGGTAGACCCCCGCCGCCAACACCGAGAAATTGGATACCGCACCACCCGACAACAGGTCCAACAGCCCCGCAAGTTGGCTCGTCGCCGTTGCTGAGGCAAAGAACGCACTCAACGCTTGCCGATCCACCCCTGGCACAGGGATGTTCGCCGCCATCCGAAAGATGACCAGGATGAGGATGGTGAAGAAGATGCGGCGCCGGAGATCGGGCAACTTTAAAGCATTCCGCAGGGCCTCTAACATTGACTATCCTCCGTACGATGCAGGACAAAAGCCTACACTGGGCACCATTGCTGCCTAGCGCGTCCGGTAGCCACCGCGCTGCCAGGGCAGCAACTCAACGGACCCCCCTGCCGCCTCGATCTTCTCACGCGCAGAGCGAGAGACCCGATGGGCCTTCACATGCAGGGGGCGGTCAAGCTCACCGCGGCCCAGGATCGCCACCAGATCATCGGCATCCCGGATCAGGCCCACAGCCTTAAGGGTCTTCGGCGAGACCTCCGCGCCGGGCTCGAAGCGCTCTGCCAGCGTATCCACGTTGACCGGCTCAAACTCGACCTTGTAGGGATTGAAGAAGTTATAGCCACGCACGAAGGGCAGCTTACGCACCAGGGGCAACTGACCACCCTCGAAGTAAGGCCGAATGTTCCCACCGCTGCGGGCCTTCTGGCCCTTCGTGCCCCGGCCGGCTGTCTTTCCACGCCCGGCCGAAATCCCTCGGCCCGAACGTTTGCGACTCTTCTTGGCCCCCTCTGCGGGGCGTAGATCATGCAACTTCATCCGAGAACCTCCCGACGCATCACGCATCGATCTCCTCGACCTGTACGAGATGCGAGATCCGATTTACCATCCCACGCACCGCCGGATTATCGGGGCGCACCACCATCTGATTCAGCTTCCGCAGTCCAAGCGCAGCAACCGTGCGCTTTTGCTTGATGGAGTAGCCAATGGGGCTACGGACCAGCTTGATGCGTAGCTTCTTAGCCATCATGCCTTCCTCCGACGCCAGAAGGGCATCACCTCAGCCACTGGCTTGCCCCGCTCCTGGGCCACATCCTCGACGCGCCGCAATTGGCGCAGCGCATCCATGGTGGCCTGCACCACGTTCACCGTAGTGGAGCTGCCCATGGACTTGGTCAGCACATCACGGACGCCCGCGGCGGCCAGGACTGCACGCACCCCACCGCCGGCAATGATGCCGGTACCAGGGGAAGCAGGCTTCAACAACACACGCGCACCACCACACCGTCCAATGACCTCATGGGGAATGGTGGTCCCCTCCAGGGGGATCGGCCGCATATCACGACGGGCGCGCTGGGTCGCCTTGGCGATCGCATCGGGCACCGTGCGGGCTTTCCCAATGCCAATCCCCACCGTCCCTTTGTTGTCACCAACCACAGCTGTGACCCGGAAGCCAAAAGTACGGCCTCCTTTCACCACCTTGGCCACACGCGCGATGTCGATAACGCGTTCATCGAGTTCTTCTCGCTCTTCGTCGTCCCTTCGAGTTCGCATTCTCTCTGCCATACATCCTCCAGCCGGCGCAACCGTATTACGGGTACACCGTCACCTAGAAGTCCAGGCCGGCTTCACGTGCGGCCTCCGCCAGGGCTTTGACACGACCATGATACTTATAGCCCCCACGATCGAACACCACTTGCTTCACACCCTTTGCCAAAGCACGCTCAGCGACAATCCTTCCCACCACACGCGCCTGTTCTGTCTTCTTCAGTCCGGCGATCTGCTCTCGGATCTCACGATCAATCGTGGATGCCGAAGTCAGCGTCCGACCTACCGTATCATCGATCACCTGCGCATAAATATGATTCAGGCTTCTGAAGACATTCAGACGTGGACGTTCAGGCGTCCCCTGCACCCGCTTACGGATGTGGAGATGACGCCGAGCTCGGGCCTTTGCGCGATTTACTTCTGGTTTCATGATTTTCGCACCCTCAGTACCACGTAGACTTTGTTACTCTCTTAGATAGCGCCAGATTTCCCAGCCTTGCGGCGCACAATCTCACCCTGATAACGAATGCCCTTCCCCAGGTAAGGCTCGACAGGACGCCATGCCCGCAGCTCAGCCGCCACGCGCCCTACCAGCTCCTTGTCACAGCCTTTCACCGTTACAGTGCCAGCCCGGGGATTGGCCTCGAACTCAATACCATCAGGGGGCTCAACGATCACCGGGTGTGAGAACCCGAGGTTCATCACCAGCGCCTTCCCCTGCAATTCCGCACGATAGCCCGTCCCGTGAATCTCTAGAACCTTACTGTATCCCTGAGAGACACCGATGATCATGTTGTTGATCAGCGCCCGGGTCAGGCCATGCAGTGCCTTAGAACTTCGGGTGTCATCAGGGCGTTTCACCACCACCTTACCATCCTCGAGTGTGATCGTCATCTGAGGATGGAACTCACGGGTGAGCTCACCCTTAGGCCCCTTCACCGTGACCTTGGTCCCCTCAATGGTGACATTCACCCCATCTGGAACCGGAACCGGCATTTTGCCAATTCGAGACACTGTCTACCTCCCTATCGCAGCTCGCCGCAATGGACGTCGGCTACCAAACATAGCAGATGACCTCGCCTCCCACATTGAGGCGGCGCGCTTGCTGTCCCGTGATCACCCCTTTGGGGGTGGAGAGTACGGCGATCCCCAACCCACTCCGAACCCACGGGATCTCCCGCACCGATGTATAGACACGACGCCCTGGCCTGCTCACGCGCTTCAAGTTCGTGATGACAGCACGCTGTTGCTTCGCGTCCCCCACATACTTCAACTTAATCTCTAGCCTCCGACGTGTCGGCCCATCACCAACCACACGGTAGTCAGTGATGTATCCCTCATCTTTCAAGACTTTGGCGATTGCCACCTTGATCTTGGACGAGGGCATCGCAACCACGGCCTTTTTGGCCATCACAGCATTGCGGATGCGTGCCAGCATGTCGGCAATTGGATCTGACGTTGTCATCCTGACACCTCTTTACCAACTCGACTTGACCAAACCAGGGATCTTCCCCTCCAAAGCCAATTCACGAACACAGATTCGGCACAGACCAAATCGCCGATAATACCCACGGGACCGGCCACACCGACTACAACGGTTGCGTACACGCACCTTATACTTTCTTCGGGTTTCGCGAATCGGCATACAAGTCTTCGCCATACGTCACTCCTTATCCATACCCTTTGACGTCAAGCCCATGGTAGACTCTGACGCCACATTAACGTCGGAAGGGCATGCCCAACAACTCCAGCAACCGTCGGGCTTCCCCATCCGTCTCAGCCGTTGTATTGATCGAGATTTCCATACCCCGGATCTTGTCGATGCTATCGTAATCAACCTCAGGAAAGAGCAGTTGCTCACGAATGCCCAGGGTATAGTTCCCCCGACCGTCCAATTTGTCCGGGACGCCCCGGAAGTCCCGCGTCCGCGGTAGCGCCACGTTGATCAGGCGATCCAGGAAAGCCCACATCCGCGTGCCTCTCAGCGTGACCTTCACCCCAATGGCCCGTCCCTCGCGCAACTTGAAGTTGGCGATCGACTTCCGCGCTCGCGTCACCACTGGCTGCTGGCCAGTGATTGTGCGCAGGTCATTGGTCGCGTACTCGAGCGCTCGCGGGTTGTCCAGAGCCTCACCCAGCCCGATGTTGATCACGATCTTGCGGATCCGGGGCACCTGCATCACGTTCTGATAACCGAACTCCTTCATAAGGGTCGGTACAATCTCCTCACGGTACCGTTCCTGCAGCCGTTGCATGGTCCCCATCTCCCTAATCAATTACTTCGCCGCACTTGCGGCACACGCGCACCTTGCGCCCATCCACCTTGCGGTAGCCCACCCGGGTAGCTCGATCGCAACTGGGGCACACCAACATGACATTGGATAGATGTATGGGTGCCTCGAATTGCACACGCCCCCCCTGCACCTGGGACCGCCCCGCGCGTTGGGCACTCTGATGCCGGATCATGACGTTGACCCCGGAGACCACCACACGGTTCTCCTTCGGCAACACGCGCACTACCTCACCGCGCACGCCGCGGTCATCGCCACTGATCACTTCCACTGTGTCACCTTTTCTTATCCGATTCATTGCATTTCCCCTTGACCGTTGGCCCTATAGCACTTCAGGCGCCAACGACACGATCCTCATAAATCCCTTCTCGCGCAGTTCGCGAGCCACCGGGCCGAAGATACGTGTACCGCGTGGGTTCACGCCGGTGCTGTCCAGGATAACCGCAGCATTGTCGTCGAACCGAATGTAGGAACCATCGGCCCGGCGATACTCCTTTGCCACACGTACAATGACCGCTCGAACAATCTCACCTTTTTTCACCGAGGACGTAGGCGTGGCGGACTTCACAGTAGCCACGATAGAGTCACCCACCGTGCCATAGCGGCGCTTTGAGCCCCCAAGCACGCGGATGCACAGCAATTCCTGCGCCCCGGTGTTATCTGCGACCTTCAGACGCGTCTCTTGTTGAATCATGACCTACTCCCTATGCAGCACGTTCCAGTATTTTCTCGACTGTCCAGCGCTTACGGCGGCTGTAGGGGCGCGATTCCACGATCTGAACCCGGTCACCCATTCGACAGGCATTTTCCTCGTCGTGCGCCATGTACTTCTTCACTGATCTCACGACCTTTTTATAGAGCGAGTGTCGATAGCGCCGTTCTACGGCCACCACGACAGTCTTATCCATCTTGTCACTGGTTACGACACCCACCAAGCGACGTCGTCTCTCCTTCATGCCGCCGCTCCTTCCTTCTTCTCTTCAGCCAACTCGCGCTCACGCAGGATCGTCAAAATGCGTGCGATGTCCTTACGGACTACCCGCATACGATTTGAGTCCTTCAAACTGCCAGCGTACCACTGCTGCCGCAGGTTGAACAACTCACGACGAGTCTCCTGCAGGCGAGTACGCAACTCTTCCGTCGTCAATGCTCGCAACTCACTGGCGCGCATACTACTCTCCTGCCTTCCCACCGAGTTCCTGGCGGGTGATAATCTGAGTCCGAATCGGTAGCTTGTGCGACGCCAAACGCAACGCCTCCCGCGCTACCTCCTCCGAGACTCCACTGACCTCGAACATGACGCGCCCAGGGCGAACCACAGCAGCCCAGTACTCCACGTCACCCTTTCCCTTACCCATACGGGTCTCGGCGGGCTTGGCCGTGATGGGCTTGTCGGGGAAGACTCGCACCCAGTACTTGCCCCGGCGCCGCATATGTCGGACGATCGCCCGACGCGCCGCCTCAATCTGGCGCGCAGAGACCCAGGCCGGCTCGAGAGCCTGCAGCCCAAAATCCCCGAAGTCAACGTTGACGCCCCGGCTTTCCTTTCCCTTGAGTCGCCCACGATGTTGTTTCCGATACTTCACACGCTTCGGCATCAACATGGATTAGCCTCCTTCACTCAGCGCCCTCGGCCTGTCCAGACTGCTCGAAGAGCACAGAGGGCGTGGAACGCTCAGGTAAGACCTCACCCTTGTAGATCCACACCTTGACACCGATGCGCCCATACGTAGTAAGCGCCTCTTCCTGAGCATAGTCGATATCAGCCCGCAGGGTGTGCAGGGGCACACGGCCCTCACGCATCCAGGTGCGCCGTGCCATCTCAGAACCTGCCAGACGTCCGCTGCACATCACCTTGATCCCTTTGGCCCCAGCCCGCATGGCCTGGCGGACCGCGCGTTTCATCGCGCGATTGTGATAGATACGTCGCTCGAGCTGCGCCACGATGTTCTCCGCCACCAGCTTGGCATCCAGGTCCGGCTGCTCGACCTCTCGCACATCGATATGCACCCGCTTACCTCCCGTAAGCGCCTCGATATCAGACCGCAGTTGCTTCACGTTACCGCCCTTGCGGCCGATCACCACCCCTGGACGCGCTGTCCAGATGTGGACCGAGAGCTGGTTCGGCGGGAAACGCTCAATCTCGATGCGAGAGACACCTGTCTGCCCATCGCGCGACTGCTCGCGCATGCGACTGTAGATCAGGTCCCGCACTTTGCGGTCCTCAGTGAGCAGATCGGCGTACTCGCGCCCTTCCGCATACCAACGGGACTTCCAATCCCGCAGAACCTTCAACCGAAAACCATAAGGATGAACTTTACGCCCCAAGATGAGCCTCCTTAAGGAACTTAGGACTCCGGTCGTTCCTCAAGCACGACCGTAATATGGGATGAGCGCTTACGAATCGGCCGATACCGCCCACGGCTACCCCAGCGGGCCCGCCATCCCTTGTTGGGCATCACACCCGGCCCTTCATCCGCCGTGATCTTGGCGATATACAGGCTGTCGATATCCAGCCCCTTCTCATCCGCATTGGCAACAGCAGAACGAATGACCTTGTACACCGGCCTTGCAGCCGCATGAGGCATCACGCTGAGCGCGTCCAGCGCTGCCTGTGCCTTCATGCCGCGCAGCGGCGCGATGACACGACGGACTTTCAGAGGCGACATGGGTATATGTTTTGCCTTAGCATACGCTGTCTCAAGCATCACTCTACCTCATCACCCTGACACGCTTCTCTTTCACGATATGCCCACGGAACGTCCGGGTCGGCGCAAACTCACCCAACCGGTGCCCCACCATATTCTCAGTGATATAGATCGGGACATGCCGACGCCCATCGTGGACCGCGATCGTGTGCCCTACCATCTGGGGGAAGATCACGGAGGCCCGCGACCAGGTGCGGATCACGCGTTTGGTGCCGGTACGGTTCATCTCCTCGATCTTCCGCAGCAGTTTCTGATCTACGTACGGTCCCTTCTTCAAGGAACGTGACATAGCCTACCTCCTTAGACCTCTAACGTCGTCGCCGTGAGCCCGACGGACGACGGCGGACGATGTACTTGTCCGTTGCCTTGTTACGCCGGGTCTTCCGGCCAAGTGTACGCCATCCCCAGGGCGACTTTGGCCCCGGCATACCGATTGGCGACCGGCCTTCACCACCCCCATGGGGGTGATCGCGAGGCGACATAGCCGAACCACGTACGGCGGGACGCCACCCCAGCCAGCGCTTGCGACCGGCCTTACCCAACTTCACATTGGCGTGGTCCAGATTGCCAACCTGGCCAATAGTGGCCATGCAGGCGCTACGAACCAGGCGGATCTCACCGCTCGGCAGGCGGAGGGTCGCATAGTCGCCCTCCCTGGCCATCACCTGGGCTGCGGCGCCTGCCGCACGCACCATCTGTCCACCCCGTCCGGGGTAGAGCTCCACATTGTGGACCAGCGTGCCCAACGGGATACGCGAGAGGGGCAGGGCGTTGCCCACCCGGATCTCAGCCTCCCGCTCCGAGCTGACCACGCTATCACCCACCTTCAACCCCAAAGGGGCCAGGATGTAGCGCTTCTCGCCGTCGGCGTAAACCAACAGGGCGATGCGCGCCGAACGATTTGGGTCATACTCGATAGACGCTACCCGCGCCGGGATGTCAAACTTGTCGCGCTTGAAGTCGATCAGGCGATACTTACGCGCATGTCCACCACCCCGATGCCGGACGGTGATACGGCCATAGACATTCCGTCCCGCACGCTTGTGCAGCGGTCGCACCAGGCTCTTCTCGGGCTCGGTACGTGTGATCTCCTCAAATGTATACCCGCTCATCCAACGACGACCCGGGGATGTCGGCTTAAATTTCTTCAGTGCCATGTTATGCCTCCAACGCCTCGATCCGCTCGCCTGGTGCAAGAGTCACAACAGCCTTCTTCCACGGCGGGCGACGCACGTTCTGACGCCGTCCTCGTAGACGGGTGACCTTCCCCGGCATCACCATCACATTGACGCGGGTCACATGGACGCCATAGACCTCCTCAACCGCCCGCTTAACCTGGAGCTTGTTCGCCTTGCCGTTGACCACAAAGGCGTACTTCCCCTTCTCACGCATGAGGTAGGATTTCTCGGTCTCCAACGGTCGCACGATAATGTCGTAGATATCCATCAAGCCTGCTCCTTACCTTCGACCTCCGCTGCGCCAAGCAACCCCTCGATCACCTTCAAAGAGGCCAGTGGCAGCACCACAGTATCGGCGCTTAGAAGGTCCCGGATATTCAGGTAGTGTGCCCGCAGAGTCCGGGCTGTCGGCAGGTTACGGACCGAGAGCTCGACGGGCTCGTTACGCTCCGGCAAAAGGATCAGCTTCTTACCATTGGTGGGCGCGATCCGCTGTAAGGTCTGCACCATCTCCTTGGTCTTCGGAGCCGCCATCTTGAGCTCGTCCACCACTACCACCTGCTGCTCAGAAGCCTTCAGCGAAAGCGCCGAGCGCAGCGCGGCCTGCCGCATCCTGCGGGGCATCCGCTTCTCATAGCTGCGCGGCTTCGGTCCATGGGCCACACCGCCCCCCACGAAAATCGGCGCATTCCGGCTTCCGTGTCGCGCACGCCCGGTCCCCTTCTGACGGTACCACTTGGACTTCGAGCGATTGTTCTCACTGCGCGTCTTCGTCTTGTGCGTACCCAGTCGGGCGTTGGCCAGTTGTCGCACCAGGGCCTGATGCATCAACGGCACGTTGACCGGAACCTCGAAGATCTCGGGCCGCAACTCGACCTCGCCAACTTGTTCTCCTTGCATATTCACGACGGGAACTCGCATCCTTAACCTCCCTTGGCAACCTTCTGCTTGCGGCCGCTCTTGATCAGCACCAAGCCGCCCTTCGGCCCAGGCACGGAGCCCCGTACCGCCAGGAGGTTACGCTCCGCATCGACCAATACAACTTCCAGGTTCTGAACCGTGGTTCGTTTGTTGCCCATATGGCCGGGCATCTTCTGACCTTTCCACACCTTCCCCGGTGTGGCACACGCACCGATGGAGCCAGGCGCCCGCTCGCGATCAGATTGACCATGCGTGCGGGGACCACCCGCGAAATGCCATCGCCTCACCACACCGGCAAACCCACGGCCCTTGGAGCGCCCGACGACATCCACACGCTCGCCCGGTTCGAAGATGTCCACCCGGATCTCCTGACCGACCTCATACGCCTCGTCGGCTCGGATCCGCACCTCGCGCAGGTGACGCACGTACGGGACGCCGCCTTTGTCCAAATGCCCCATCTGGCCCTTGGTCAGATGTTTCGGCTTTGCCGGCTCGTAGCCCAACTGGACCGCCCGGTATCCATCCCGTTCCGGCGTGCGGACCTGGGTTACATAGCACGGGCCGGCCTCA
>Ga0190359_1002767_pt1 | contig 10394 bp, 7 predicted proteins | sample 48721823_MG_FD_161269 | JGI IMG/M metagenome (GOLD analysis project Ga0190359, IMG submission 161269) | Hydrothermal vent microbial mat bacterial communities from Southern Trench, Guaymas Basin, Mexico - 4872-18-2-3_MG | ecosystem: Environmental > Aquatic > Marine > Hydrothermal vents > Microbial...
CGTGGAATACCGATCTCCCTCGTGGTGGCTGGATTACTTGCCATGGCTTTCATGGGCTTCTCCGGTATTGTCTGATATCCTTCAATTTTATAACCTTCTAAACCTTCTAAACCTTCTAAACCTTCTTTCTAAACCTTCTAAACTCTTTCCCTATTTCTCTTCCCATCCTCTTGCTTCAGGAGCTACATCCTGACCTGAGAACGCTCCTTTTAAATATTTGTAATACCCGGTAATGGCTATCATGGCTGCATTATCTGTGGTATAGGCTGATTCAGGGATATAAATGTTCCATCCCTGCTTACGGGCTTCCTGCCGAAGTGCAGATTGCAGTCCTGAATTGGCAGAAACCCCGCCGGCAAGGGCAATATTTCGTATGCCGGTTTGTATTGCTGCCAAACGTAATTTATTTAATAGGATCTCTATGATCGTATGTTGCAGGGAAGCACAAAGATCTTCCCGGCGCTTTTCAATAAAATATGGATCTTCATGAATTCGGTCACGAATAAAATAGAGAAACGAAGTTTTCAGCCCGCTGAAACTGTAATTGAGATCCTTCATCCTGGGTTTGCTGAAAGTAAATGCATCCGGGTTGCCCTTTTGTGCAAGTCGATCTACTGCCGGTCCTGCAGGGTAGGTCAACCCAATGACTTTGCCGCATTTATCGAAAGCTTCGCCCGCAGCATCATCAATGGTTTGCCCGATGATCTCCATCTCAAGATAATCACGTACCACAACAATCTGGGTATGGCCTCCTGATACCAATAAACAAAGAAATGGAAAGGGAGGTGAGCCGGTTATAACCTGAGCGGACCGTTTTTTCTGATCCCGGATGAACAGGGCCAGAATATGTCCCTGCAGGTGATTGACAGCGATCAGGGGAATATTCAATGCCAGAGCTAACCCTTTGGCAAAGGAACTCCCTACCAATAATGAGCCCATTAATCCGGGACCGCGTGTAAATGCTACTGCACTTAAATCGTTTACAGTGATACCTGACTGGTTAATTGCCTGTTTTGCAACCGGAATGATATTTTGCTGGTGGGCCCTTGAAGCCAGTTCCGGTACTACTCCGCCAAATTCACGATGAACCTCCTGGTTCGCAATAAGGTTGGATAAAAGAACACCATCCCGGATTACGGCTGCTCCCGTATCATCGCAAGATGACTCTATTCCGAGAATGACGGTTTTCATATAACAGCTATTAAAAGGCTTTTTATTATTTTGTCAAGGTTTAATCGGGTGGTTAAAAATACGAAAGAATCTTTCATTGAAACACCGTTTACTGCATAGAATGGGAGTAGCCATTATGATTTTGGCTGTTTTGGGGCTTTTGATTTTACTTACAGCCCGTTCTTCCTGGGTACAAACCAAAGTGGCAACTATTTGGTTAACACGCATTGAAGCTGCTTCTGATGCTGAATTGTCAGTCGGGAAAATAAAAGTGAGATGGCCGTTTGGTATCCGGATTGAGAATCTTCTGGTAAAGGGCCCATTGTCGGATACATTATTTTATTCTCCATGGATACATGTTTCAATTAACCACCTGAATTTTAAAAAACGCCGCTTCCGGATCGGTAATGTTTTGCTATCTGATCCGGTGATCCGGATCAAGCAACTTCCAGACGGGAGAATGAATTATTATTCACTTGTAAAAGTTTTTAAGAGCGGGGATACAGTGGGTAATGAACGGTTTGATTTTCATTGTGACCGGTTGACATTGCATCATGGGAAATTTCAGTATCGTAAATTCGGAGCTCTTCCTGAGCCACATCAATTAAATACTAATGACTTGTTTGTAACTGATATTGAAGCGGATATAGCCGGTATCTCCCGAACAATGAAAGGATGGTCAGCAAAGATTGATCATATGAGTTTCAAAGAACAGAGTGGATTGATCCTGAATGAACTGACCTCAAAAGTTGAACAGGATACTATGGCTGTTCATATATCACGGTTGCATCTTCAAACGGAATTTTCAACACTGATTCTTCCGGATGCTCAATGGATGATTTTTAAAACTCACCTAAAGAACGATTCTGATAATCTGCATCTCAGAATCAGTCGAGGATCTCAAATTGATTTTCGTGATATTACCTGTATTACGGGCCAGAAAATAAACCTTCCACCGCTGTATCTTAGTGGAAATTATACGGGATCGATTCGCTATGGTGTTTTTCGCAACGGAAACATAAACCTCGAAGGAGTGGTCTCTTATATTGGATCGTTCAATTACCGGTATACGGGAGACTGGATGAATTCATATATTGATATGAATTGCAGGCAATTAGCTTTGGATTTAAATGGTTTACAGGAGAAAGCATTAAACGGACAGATCCCGGGCCTGGTATCCGGTATTCCCGCTTCGCTTACCGAACTGGGTCGTGTGGGTTTTGAAGGAACCTTGCAGGGAACGCCGGGTGATTTTACCAATCAGGGAATCTGGCATACCACAATGGGAGAACTGCATACCGGATTGAGAGTTGAGAAAGATAGTGTCACTTCACATTTCCTCGTAAAAGGTACTCTGGAGTCAGAAGCACTTAATCCAAATCTTTTATCCGGATGGCAGCTGCCATTTTCAAGGCTGGCATTTACCGTGCAGGTGGATGGTATTTGGGACGGTCATGATCATTGGATTGCAGGTGTTACTGGTGATCTGCAGCAATTCAGGTACCGGGGTAAGGATTTTCATCATCTGAAAATTAACGGATTAACCGGAGATCAGGGGTTTCAGGGAAATCTGAAGTTGAATGATCCGGATTTGCAGTTTGAATTCAGTGGCGGATTGGATCTCAGCGGTACGGTTCCGGCAGTTGATGTGGATCTGGATATCGGATATGCCAGCCTGGTAAATCTGGGATTTGTGACCCATGATACACTGGCAGAACTTCAGATGAAGATGCAGGGTGAGTTTAAAGGAAACAATCTGGATGATTTGAGCGGCCAATTATGGATTGAAAACTCAAAATATACGAATTCAAACGGTGTTCTTCCGGTTAGTGATCTTTCTTTTAGTATCCGTCCGGAAATGGGTGGTCGAAAATTCATACTGAATTCTGAATACGTGGATGCCCGTGTGATAGGAGCTATTTATCCCGGTAAACTCCTGCAGCAGCTCAGTCAACTATCCGCGGATTACCTGCCGCTTGAAACATCCGAAAATTCCCTTTCATCAGAAAAGAACCTTAATAATTTTTCGTTTAATATCAACCTGAAAAATCCTACTCCCGTTACCCGAACGCTTTTACCTTTTGTTCAGATCAAAGATAATACCCAGATCAGCGGACAGTACAATGCAGAGAATCAAAAGATCTATATTGAAGGGTCTTCGCCCCAGTTTGCTCTCGGTCATACGCAATATACCAATCTGTTCTTCCAGCTTGAATCTTTTAAGGATAGCCTGACCCTAATCGGTCAGCTTGATAAACTTCAATTCGATCTCTATTCTCAGTATGACCGGATCAAATTAAATTGTCATCTGACTTCAGGACAAATGGATGCTGCCCTGAACTGGAGCAGTGCCGACACGATAGGTAATACCGGTATCCTTGCAGGACATTTTATCTTTAATCCGGATCAACAGGGGGAGGCTGCTTTGTCTTGTGATTTTTACCCTCAAAAATTATTGTTTCAAAATCATGAATGGTATTTGGATCCGTTCTCACTGCTCATCAGCAGAAAGCGAATACTGGTGAATCACTTTAATTTACATCAGCAGGATCAAAATATTCGAATAGACGGGGCTATATCCCGGAATGCACAGGATACTTTATTGGTACATAGTAGTGGATTGCATCTGGAGAGCCTGCAGCAGATAGTACCGTCAATGCAAACTCGTTTTACCGGTACAGTGAACGGTTATTCAAAGTGGTATCATCTGAGAGATAACACCATGTTCCTGGCCGACATGACCATTGACAGCCTCCGGATGAACGGTGAGTTAATAGGTACTACCAGGCTTTCTTCGACAAGCAAAGGCGCCGGTTTACCGGTTTACATTGACTTGATGACACGCAGGGGTCAGATTAAAACGATCCGGGTAAACGGGTTTTACGAGCCGATGAATGACCGCCTCAATTTCAAAGTGGATTTGGATAAGTTGCGGCTGAATATTTTAACCCCCTTTGTGGATCCGGATCTCAAAGATCTGAAAGGATTAGCTACCGGTTCGGTTAGAATTACCGGATCGCGTAAACGGCCTGAAATGAATGGGTTGCTGCATGTTCAGAAAGGCTCTCTGGTGGTGGGATATACCAATACCCGTTATGGTTTTACCCATGATGTCATGATCCGTCCGGATCGGTTTTGGGTAACTGATATGGAGGTAACTGACGATCAGGGTGCGGTAGGTTATTTAACGGGCGGAGTGACACACCAGAATTTCAGGAATATACAGCTCGATCTGCAGGCAGAGGTGAAAGATTTCATGGGTCTTAATACTAATGAGATTAACGGAGATGGTTTTTGGGGAACAGCAAGGGGGACCGGCATCGTTTCAATTAAAGGTCCGCTCCATAAATTAAAGATAGATGTTTCTGCCACTACTACTGCGAATACCAGCTTCTCTGTACCGGTATTACCTAAAGGAACTGTCAGGGAAATGGACTTTGTTACCTATGTTTCCGCTGATTCAGAAGAAATAGACAGGGATCTGGTGCTGTTTAATGCAAATCTTGAAAATGGATATCATGCTGAAGTCAGTGGAGCTGAAGTGAATCTTGAGCTCGAAGTAACCCCTGATGCTGAGGTGCAGTTGATCTTTGATTCGAAAGTGGGTGATGTGATACGGGGTAGGGGTAGGGGTAATGTACGTGTAACGGTGCCTTCGGAGGGCGGAGTAAAAATGGTGGGTGATTATACAATCGAAGAGGGGGATTACCGCCTGACACTTCAAAATATGCCGGTTAAGAAATTTGTGATTCAACCTGGCGGCACGATAAAATGGTCGGGAGATGTGTTTAACGCACAACTTGACATTGATGCGGTTTACAAAACTAAAGCCGCATTGTACGATTTATTACAGGACGACGCAGCAAGTGATCTGACCCAGAGATTGCCGGTTGAGTGCCACCTGCTGATGACAGGGATGCTTAAAAATCCTGTGATAAATTTCAATATTCTTTTACCTCCAACGAGTAATGACTTTGCCCGCAGTCAATTGGAAAGTCTTCCCGAAGAGGAGATGAATAAACAGGTGTTTGCCCTGCTTGTTTTGAATCGATTTTTGCCTCTTCAGGGTTATACGGCAGGTCAGGCCCGTGGGGTTGAAGCAGCCGGATTGTCCACAACTACCGAAGTGCTGTCTAATCAGTTAAATTACTGGCTTTCTCAAATCAGCAAAGACTTCGATATAGGTTTTCATTACCGGCCGGGAGATCAGATAAGTTCAAATGAAGTGGAAGTGGCACTTTCTACTCAATTATTAAATAACCGGATGTCAATCAACATGAACGGAAATTATGGAATCCGGTCAAGGGGAGCAGAAACCAGCCAATTGGTTGGAGACGTTGAAATTGAATACAAAATCAAACCCTCAGGCAAACTCCGGGTTCGGGCATTTACCCGTGCCAATGATCGTCTGTTATATGAGTATGCGCCTTATACACAAGGGATTGGATTATTTTACAGAGAAGACTTTAATACTTTCGGACAGCTATGGAGAAAATACCGTATCCGGTGGTTGAAAAAAACCACTTCGGTACGCGAATAATCAATTCATAAAAATATATTCAATAATAAATATATTTTATCTTTGCCCGATCAATTGATCTTTAAAACTCTTTTTCATGTTTATTTTAATGGTCGTTATTTTTGTTCTGGGGTATATAGCTATTGCCCTCGAACATCCGCTCAATGTCAATAAAGCTGCTTCGGCATTGATTATCGGTACCCTCACATGGGTAGCGTACATGATTGGTGTGCAGGATATTTTACACCTGGGTTTTAGCCGTTCCTGGCAGGAATTTGTGACCCTGAACCCCGATGCGGTCAATGCACATAAAGACATGGTCCATTTTGTGGGTACCCATGAGGTACTCCACCATTTGGGTGAAACCAGTAAGATCCTGTTTTTTCTGCTGGGAGCAATGACCATTGTAGAGATTGTTGACCAACACCAGGGATTTAAAATCATTACCGACCGGATTACTACCGACGATCCGAATAAACTGCTCTGGATCATCTCAATATTAGCTTTTTTTATGTCAGCCGTACTGGATAACCTGACCACAACGATTGTGATGGTGGCCATTCTGAGTAAGTTGGTAAAAGACCGCGAGCAAAGGTGGTTTATGGCTGCGATGATTGTTTTGGCAGCTAATGCGGGCGGAGCCTGGTCGCCGATCGGGGATGTGACGACAATTATGCTATGGATTGATGGCCAGGTTACGACGGTCAATATTATTCTCAAAGTGTTCTTGCCCAGTGTTGTTACTTTAGTAGTTCCATTACTGATATTTACCTTATTTTACAAAAAGAAACCTATTGAGCGGCCATCCATGTCTGAGGGTGAACATAGAGAATTTACTACCAAAGGGGAGCGTTGGACCCTGCTTATTTTGGGTGTTTCTGCCCTGTTGTTCGTTCCGGTTTTTAAAACTGTAACCCACCTGCAACCTTATATGGGCATGTTGCTGGGGCTCGGAGTTATTTGGGTTGTTACCGAGATCATGCATAAAATTAAACCTGAAGAAGACAAACGGCGCCTGACGGTGGCCGGGATACTGAAGAAAGTGGATATGCCCACTATTCTTTTTTTCCTGGGGATATTAATGGCGGTTGCCAGCCTCGCATCGGCCGGTCAACTGGATCTTTTAGCCGGATGGTTGAACAAACATGTGGGTAATATTTATTTTATCAATCTGATTATCGGTTTCCTTTCCAGTGTAGTCGATAATGTTCCGCTGGTTGCCGGAGCAATGGGAATGTATCCTATTATGACTCCTGAAATGGTGCAAGCCGCAGCCGATCCGACTTATGCTCAGTTCTTTGTTCAGGATGGTTACTTCTGGGAGTTTCTGGCTTATTGTGCCGGTACAGGTGGAAGTTTGCTGATTATCGGATCTGCAGCCGGTGTGGCAGCAATGGGGCTTGAAAAGATAGACTTTATCTGGTATCTGAAAAAAATATCCCTGCTGGCTTTGGCTGGATATCTGGCCGGTGCAGCTACTTATTGGCTGCAGGCACAGATTCTTCACTGATCCTGGAAAAGGCAGTTAACAAATACTGTAAAAACGAGATATACTAAACAAATGTGTATCTCGTTTTTTTAATATCTTTATTTGGATAAAAATTGATGAAAATATGAGTTGGATTTTAATGATTCAAAGCGACTATTTGGCACAGGTTGATTCTCTTTCCGGTGCCGGAACAACATCACAAGTGACTATGCCGATCTGGGAACTTACCCTTAAAGGGGGATGGCTCATGATCCCGATTGCCCTGCTTTCGATTTTGGCTATATATATTTTTGTGGAGCGCTATTTTGCTATTCGCCGTGCCGGGCAGGAAGATATGCACTTTATGAACCGCATCAAAGAGTTCATTCATGATGGTAAGATTGATGCAGCTATCAGATTGGCTACCGCCGCAAACACACCGGTGTCGCGGATGATTGAAGCGGGGATCCGCCGGATCGGCAGACCTATGACCGATGTGAATGCGGCTATTGAAAATGCCGGTAAATTAGAGGTTTACAAACTTGAAAGAGGTTTGCCTACTCTGGCTACTTCAGCCGGTGCCTCTCCCATGATCGGTTTCCTCGGAACGGTGTTTGGTATGATACGGGCTTTCTGGGATATGTCGAATGCAGGCAGTAATATTGATGTGTCACTTCTTTCTCATGGTATTTACACGGCAATGGTGACTACGGCAGCCGGGCTTTTTGTAGGTATTATTGCCTATTTTTGCTATAATATCCTTGTTGCGAAAATAGAGAATGTGGTTTTTCTTCTTGAAGCCCGTTCATCCGAGTTCATGGATCTGCTAAATGAACCTCTGAAGTAAATTGCAAACAGAAAAGATAAGATGGCCATAAAGTCACAAAATAAAATCAATCCGCAGTTCAGCCTCTCTTCAATGACTGACATCGTATTTCTGCTGTTAATCTTCTTTATGATTACCTCTACCATGATTCAGCCGAATGCGCTGAAATTATTGCTACCCAAAAGCAGCAGCCAGGTCTCGGCCAAACCGATCACTACGGTTTCTATTAACCGTGACCTGAAATATTACATCGAACGTACCCCTATCGCTTTTAGTCAGCTGGAAAGTGCCTTAAAAGTGAAATTTGACGGGGTGCCGGAGAATGACCGCACCATTTCTTTACATGTTGAAGAATCTGTTCCTATCAGTGAGGTGGTAAAAGTTCTTGACATAGGGAGAATTAATCATTATAAGGTAATTCTGGCTACGAGATCCAGGTAACTCATGGAGTTTCTGAAAACTTACCGGGGTATTATTGGTACTGTAATCTTTCACATCGGGATTATCGTAATGCTGCTCTATTTGCACTACAGTGCCCCTTTCCCTCCACCTCCTGAAGAGGGTATTTTAATCAATTTCGGGACCAATGAATTGGGATCCGGACTCCAGGAGCCTCAAAAGCAGACTTACACTCCTCCGGTTAAAACAATTACGCCTAAAGTGACTCCGCCTCCGAAAGAATCCGCTCCCCCGGTTCAGGTAACCGAACAAAAAAAGAAACCTGCCGAGAAATTGATGACCCAGAATAATGAAGAAGCTCCGGCAGTTAAGACCCAAACCAACAAAGTGGACGAGGCTGAAAAAAAACGACTGGCTGAGATCGAAAAGAAACACCAGGCAGAACTGGAACGCCAGCGCCAGGCCGAGTTAGAGAGACAACGTCTCGAAGCTGAAAAGAAAAAACAGGCAGAACTTGAACGACAACGGCTTGAGAAAGAACGGCTCCGGAAAGAGAAAGAACAGCAGCAGCGAAATGCTATAAACGAACGTATGAAGAAGTCTTTTGGAGGCCAGGCCGATAATGGCAATAACTCCGGTCAGGGAGATAAAGTAAAAAGCGGTAACAAGGGAGTTAATACCGGGGCTGTTGAATCCAGGAAACAAGCCAATACACTAAGTCGCGGTTCTGGAATCTCATTCAGCCTTGAAGGAAGAAATGTGATCGGCACGCTCGCTAAACCTGAATATAAAGTCAATGATTACGGGACTGTAGTTGTTGAGATTACGGTAAATAAAGAGGGGAAAGTAGTAGCTGCAGTACCCGGCAAGAAAGGATCAACTACCAACGATTCCCGCTTACTCGAGGCAGCCCGGAAAGCAGCTCTGCAGGCCAGATTCAACAAAGTCACCAGTACAAATGCGGCGATTTACCAGAAAGGTACCATCACCTACCATTTCAGGCTTCTGTAAAACAATCTGAACATACTTTAAAACAGATTAAAAACGCCAAGCAGTTTCAGACTGGCCAGGAAAATAACCGTCAGCAATACGATACGTACAAATTTAGTTCCCCAACTTACCGCTACACGTGTGGCAATCCAGGCACCCAACATGTTACCCACCCCCAATGTCAGTCCGGCCAGCCAATTCACCTGCCCGTTCCAGATAAAAACAGCCAGTGCAAAAGGAGTGTAGAGTAAGACCACCAGATTCTTGATGGCATTAGCTTTGATCAGATCATATCCTGCTCCCAGAACCAGGCCTCCCAATAGAAAAAAACCTACACCGGCCTGAATAAATCCTCCGTATAAACCGATCCCGAAAAAAATCAGTACCTGAAGTAATCCGGGTTTAGCCTTAACCTGACCCGCTTTTCCTTTGACCCAAGCCTCCGGTTTAAGAATGATCAGAAAAAACATCACGATCAATAGCAAACCGATCGCCCGGGTCATAGTCCGGTCATCAATGTCAACTGCCAATGCTGCACCGATCAAAGCTCCTATCACAGCAGGGAGCGATAACCAAATGCCTTCCCTGATTTGAAATACTTTATGCTTCTTAAAACCTCTGACACCTACGGCTGTTTGCATTAAAATAGCCACACGATTGGTGCCGTTGGCTACATTGGCAGGCAGACCGATGAACATCAACAGAGGTAAAGTAATCAGAGATCCTGATCCGGCCAGTGTATTGATGAATCCAACCAGGATACCGGTGCCGACCAGAATAGGGTAGAAGTACCAGTGCATCTGTTAGTGTGATGACGTGATCAATGAAACAGGGTTTATTGAATAATGAGTTGTTGCGTGGTTGTTTTACCGTTCCTCTGAATTCTGATGAAATAGGTCCCTTTGGATTGATGCGTCAGGTTGTACGATCGATGCGTTGTTGTGGAATTATCCGGAATGCTTTCTGATAATACAACCCGGCCGGTTACGTCCAGGATGCTGACAGCCGATTTATTGCCGGCA
>Ga0190359_1002768_pt1 | contig 10392 bp, 6 predicted proteins | sample 48721823_MG_FD_161269 | JGI IMG/M metagenome (GOLD analysis project Ga0190359, IMG submission 161269) | Hydrothermal vent microbial mat bacterial communities from Southern Trench, Guaymas Basin, Mexico - 4872-18-2-3_MG | ecosystem: Environmental > Aquatic > Marine > Hydrothermal vents > Microbial...
CCTCGTCCACTTTCATCATTGCCAGATCAGTATAGCCTTGAATAGCAGTGAGGATATTGTTGAAATCATGGGCAATTCCTCCGGCCAATATTCCAATGGCCTCCATCTTCTGGGTCTGAAGGAGTTGAGCCTCCAAGCGCTTTCTATCTGTGATGTCTCGAATTATACCCTGGTATCCCACGATGCTTCCGTCATTTGCTCTTCGCACACTCGCGGTAAGGAGACAATCCATCTCTGTTCCATCTTTTTTTTTAAACTTGATTTCGTAATCTTGATGAAATCCCTTTTGGACTATGTCATTAAGAGATTTTGATCTATCTTCCGGATAGGCATAGATATCTATTGCATTCATCCTTATCATCTCTTCTCGTGTATAGCCAAAGAGATCCAGCATAGCCTGGTTTGCGTCAATGAAGTTTCCTTCCGGGCTGTTAAGATAGATCGCATCTCTTGACCCCTCAAAAAGTGTGCGGTAGCGTTCCTCACTCTCCCGTAATGATTCCTCTGCTCGCCTTCGAATAATAATATTGGAGGCAAGAATAAAGATAATCAATACAAGACCAGCTGCACTAACAATGGCTGACCAAATTAAACCTTTATGTTCGGAATAGAAAGTGTGAGGTTTGTTGATAAAAATACTGTCTTTGGGTATGTTTGTTAAGTTGATGCCAAAACGCTGCATTTGTTTATAATCAAACATATACCGGTTCGGGCTTTCTTTCAGGACAGGAATATTTTCGACCTTTTCACCATCCAAAATTCTCAAAGCCATGTGTGCTGCCGTTTCCCCCTGGGAAAACCCGCTGATGAGCTTTCCGCCCACAATACCGTGACCAAGAAACAAGTCCCAACATCCATATATAGGAGCACTGCTTACAGCAGCCATCATTTCGGCGGATCGTTCAAAGGATAAAAGCTGGCCCTGTTCATCTCTTATAGTAGAGATCAGGAATATCAAGCTATTACTGGGTAGCTTGCGGATATGCTCTGTTATCTCTCGAATATTAAAATTGTCTTTAAAAATGAAATCTATAGAGCTTTCATAATCAGGAATTATGCGCCCCAGAATTGTTTTATTGGCGAGATAGGTGGGTGAATTATCTCCATAAAAAACAAAACGTTTGGTTTTTGGATGCAGTTTTAAGGCCATGTCAAGAGTTTCTCGGATGTCAATGGCCTCTACGGTTCCGGTATAAAGGCTCCGATCTTTAAGCATGACGTCCTTAAAGTTGTTAACCCCGCAAAAAACTACAGGGGTTTGTGGAAACAGCTCATTACTGTGCTTGAGAAGGAAGTTTAAGGCATTATTATCTGTGCTGATTATCCCGTTAACCCTCCGATTCCTGAATTTATATTTATAAATTTTGTAGAGCTGGTCTAAATATCCTGGATCATATATCCTTTTGGTATCCATATATTCAAACTGAGTTTCTATATCCAAATCGCTTTTCTCAAAAACGGATTCAATTCCTCTGTCAATAGCATCATCCCATGAAAGACCATGGTGATAAGAATGAAGAACAAGCACCTTTTTTACCTGGTTATCTTGGGCAGACAGAAGCGGAGCACAGACAGCCAGCATGAAGATAGGCAATATTATAAGTGCCAGGTATTTTGAAATAGTTATTTTTTCCTTATCTTTCATTTTTTTATTACCTATTTAAGTTCATCCTCAATATGTTTTATCTTCATTTGATCACACAAGCTCAAGATTATAGATTAACTACCCAAAACCTCCCTTATGCTTTGTGAGAGTTCCTTCATAGTAAACGGCTTCTGTATAAAACCATCACAACCTCTTTTGAGTATCTCAGTTGCCTGACCATCTATGCTGTAGCCACTGGAAAGGAGTACCTTGATATCAGGATTTATCTCCTTCATTCTGTCATAGGTTTCTCCTCCTCCTGTAACTGGCATGATCATATCAAGAATAACCAGGTCAATTTTTTCTTTATTCTTTTTATAGATCTCCAGTGCCTCTTTTCCACTACCTGCTATTAATACCTTGTAGCCCAAGGCCTTTAGTAACGCCTGGCCAACATCAAGGATCATCTCCTCATCATCCACAAGAAGAATTGTCTCTTTTCCAGGGTTCATTTCCTCTTGTTCCATGCCCTCTGCCCTTTGCGCCATGCCCTTTGCTTCTATGGCTGGAAGATAAATATAGAAGGTTGTGCCCTGCCCGCCATCGTCCCGCTCTGCGGGACTCAGGCGAGGCGGGCGGGCCTGACCTTTTTTGGATTCCACATCAATATATCCACTATGTGCCTTTATGATACCATAGACAGAGGCCAGTCCAAGACCTGTGCCTTTGGCAAGGCCCTTGGTTGTGAAGAATGGATCAAAGATGCGATCCATTGTCTTTTTGTCCATGCCTACGCCAGTGTCTCTAACAGTTAATAGAGCATAGTTTCCTGGCTTTGGTGTATATGGCCTCTCCTTCATATCCTCATGTGTGACATTGGTGGTATGCAAGAAAAGATCACCTCCCTGAGGCATGGCATCTGCAGCATTTACATAGAGGTTTAAGAGGACCTGCTCAATCTGTCCCTGGTCTGCCTTTATTCCAGATAAGTCTTTATCAAGGTCTTGATGAACCCTGATATCCTTTCTGGTTGTTTCAAAGGTATCAGATGTCTCTTTTACTATTTGGTTAAGACTAATATGCTTTACCTCATATCTTCCTCCCCTGGCATAGCCAAGAAGTTGGTTTGTGAGTTTAGAGCCGCTTTGCACGGATTTTTCAATGTTTTTGAGTCTTTCATAGTGTGGATGCTTTGGGTCAGTCTCTAAAAGCATCAAGGAGGCAGACATCTCAAGAATTCTTATACTCTTGTCTTTTCTGATGATTTCGTGGTCAGCTATTTTTGAGAATTTTTCTGTTCGATAGATCTCGTTATAGATCCGATACATTCTCTTTGCGGTTTCTGGAGTGGAGTATTCTCGGTTGTTCATCCCCATTAATTCATCTTCAGCGTACCCAAATGTATATAATAATCTTGGTGACTTGGTGTGTTTGTGGCATAACAATTACATTTTGCGTTATTCAGAGTGTTGAAAGATGATAGAAAGTTACTTCTTAGGTTTCACCTAGCTTCCCCTATAACTACTGCAAACCGAGAAACGTATTTAGTATGGCCGGCTGTGGAAGGATTCCGTTGCTCCACAATTTTATATCAAGGCATTCTCTATAGACTTTTTTAAAATCTTTAAATTCACTGGCTTGGTAAGTACTGCAGATATATTATACTTCTTTAGCCTGGCTATGTTGTCATGTGTAGCATGACCTGTGAGAACAATTATTTTGCTGTGAGGACTTGCCTGTTGTATCTTTCCTGCCATGTTAAAACCATTCAGTTCTGGCATGAGCAGATCCAGAATAATGAGATCAGGTTTTCGATCCCCTATGAAAAAGGCTGCTTCAATGGGGTTGCTAAAGGTCGCGAGTTTATACATATATGGCATATCATTAGTGGAAAAAAATTGTTCCAAAAGATTTAGAATCATCTCCTCATCATCAACAGCCACTACCAATTTTCTTTCTTTTACCCGAAGGAAGGCAGGAATGGGCATGCCATGAGCATGCAAAAAAGATATCAGCTCATCTTTGGAAACCCTGTATCTGCCACCAGGTGTACGAATTGCTTTAAGCGCTCCTTTTTTTATCCAATTGGTAACAGTTACTCTATGGATACCGAGAATCCTGGCTAAATCAATTGGTGAATAGCTTTCGTCAAAAATCGACATTGTAGGTCTCTAATACACGATAATTTTAATTTTATTCTTTATGCAACAAATACATCATATTTATCATTTAACATCATGTCAACTAATAAATTACATTTTTTATATCTATTTTACTTTTTTCATTGTACTAACCTGGCAATTTTTTCATAGAGCCTTTCGAGAAAGAAAGGTAATTAAATAAATTGACACTAAGCTATTAGTAGGATGTTAAACTATAAAGAGCATAGTATCGAGGGTATGAAGGAATGGAATAAAAGGTGACCATAAAAGGGTAAGATTAGCTGCCAAAGTTTGAGTCGTTACATGCGTTTATCTTTTTCCAATTGCCATTTTAAATATTCCCGAAACTTTTCCGCAGTATCCCTTGCCTTAAAAGTGGCTATCCCAGTACCGTTTCTTGGGTTTCAGGCGCTTATCAAAATCTTGATAGAGCATTTGCGCTCCAACAATCCGATTATCTCGGATACTGTAAGTTTCGGTGGAATTGATGTAACTCAATAAGTTAGGAGCTATTGGTTAAAAATCTGCTTCCCCCTATCAAGATAATCCCTGATATGAAAAAGCCATAGAGTCCAAAATCAGCTAATCCCATAAATTTCCCAATCAATGCCACCCCGCCTCCAGCCACCATGGCTGCGATCGCGCCTTTCCTTGTTAGTTTGAGCCTGTGCCTATAAAAACCGAGAAGAATAGGGAAGATGAGTCCGGAGGTATATACCGTATAGCCGAGAAGGAGAGATGAAATAACCCCCTTCAACCGTAATGCAATAATGAGAGAAAAAGCACCTATCACCACAATAAAGATACGGGAAAGCAAAAGCACAGTTTTGTCCCCTACATTGTATTTTAACATAGGCTTTATGATATCCACTGATAAAATCGTGCTGGTTGTCAGAAGACATGTATCTGCTGAAGACATCATTGCTGAAAGGAGCGCCGCAATAATGAGGCCATTCAGTCCTATTGGGAAAACATGGTTGATCATTGTGGGAAATGAGGCCTCAGGGCTGATCTGGGGAAACAGTACCCTTGCAGACATACCTATCCCGGTTATGATAAAGGCAAATGGTAGTAATCCCAGTGCAACAGTTATGCTCGCTTTCCTGGCGATTGTTTTATCTTTGGAACAGAAAAGCCGTGAATATATATCGGGGCCTACCAAATAGGTTGACCCCACTAAAACGATATAGGTAGCCAGTGACTTCCATGTAAAATGCTGGCTTACGGGGAAGGAAAAGTAGTCTCCGCCAAGGGCCTCTCTCATTACAGAAATGCCGCCTACTTTGCCAAGACAAAGGGGAATCAAGACAAGAATTGCAATAATAATGATCAGGCTCTGTATAGTATCCGTGCGAACAACTGAATGTTGCCCTCCTAATAATGTATATAGGATAAAGACAAAGGCAGTTACAAGCATTAGAACCGATGGCGGGGCCTTTAAAATAACCTCTAATATTTTTCCTGCTGCCACTATCTGGCCTGCAATGATGCCTGTCCATGCGACAACTATCAAACCTGAGGCAAAGAATTTTGCTTCAGGTCCATACTGGATTTCAAGAATTTCCGGTAAGGTATACAGAGAGTATCCTCGCACCTTTTCCGCTAAAAAAAGGCCCAGGAAAAAAAGGCCGATAGCGCCTACAAGAAGCCACCATGAGCCCACCAGACCGTTTTTAAAGCCTAGGCCTGCCATCCCAATGGTGGAGGATCCCCCGATTATGGTGGCAAAGAGTGATCCCACAACAAAAAGGAAAGGGGCTTTCCTGTCAGCGACAAAAAAGCTGTCAAGTCCTTTCACAATCCTGAACGATCTAGTTCCAATAAAAATGAGAGCTAAAAAATATATACAAACAATTGTAATATCCATATTTATCACCTTTGTAATTTAGATAGTTAGTATGTAACTGATGAAAAATATGATCATATCAATGTTACGTCTCCGGAAAATATCCTGTGCAATTTCTCGCTTTCATCTTTAAGTATCAAAATCCCATCGTTGTCAATATCATGAACTTCCCCAATATATTTTTTGCCGGCCACCTCGGCAATCACCATTTGCCCTATGGTATTTGTAAGTTCTTTCCATCGCTGAATAACAGGCTCAAATCCGATATTTTTAAATATCTCATAATATTTTTCATACCATCTCAGGTATTCCCTGATAAACGTGACCCTTGGAAAATATTTCCCTGTCTCTATTAAGATGGAGGTGGCCTTGTCTTTAATATCATCAGGAAATCCAAGGGTACTAACATTCATTCCTAAACCTACCACAATGTAATCTATTGCATCCATTTCAGTGCTCATTTCTGTGAGAATACCTGCGAGCTTTTTACCGTTCACAAGGATATCATTTGGCCATTTAATATTGATTTTGCATGGTGTAAGTTTTAGCAGGGTTTCAGCCACTACAACCCCTGTTAACATGGTTATTTTTGGCGCCTCACCTGGCGATATCGGTGGCTTTAAGATAAGAGAGATGTAGATTCCGCCTTGTGATGGAGAAAACCAGGTTCTTCCTTTCCTGCCTCTTCCTTTGACCTGTTGCTCGGCCACAACAAGGGTTCCTTCCGGCGCATCTCCGGCCGCTAACTCTTTTGCCTTTGTATTGGTGGAGCTGATTTTGCTGTAGTACACAATGTCTTTCCGGCCGAAGACATTTGTATCAAGCCCTTCACGGATTTCATTGGGTAAAAGCAAATCGGAGATCGTTCGCAGAAGATATCCCTTTTTCGGAGAGGATTCGATACCATAGCCTTCTTCTCGTAATTTGCAGATATGCTTCCATATGGCGGTACGGCTGACTGCGAGTTGTGTGCTTAATGCCTCGCCAGAAACCCAATTTCCCTTTTTTTCTTTTAGGTATAGTAGTAGATGATCTTTTGTAGACATGGCCTCGTTTAGGTCCGATATGATGAAAGGAAATATCACTATTAAAGGAATATTAATAATAGAATATTTTTTATTGTCAACTTAATAATAAATTATGGTTGACATTGATTTCCTTTGTGTACGTTCACCTTTTTTATTATCGATTTCTGCCCGAAGTCATTTGAGGGGGAAGGCGGCGCTATTGAGAAAGATACCCTGCCTTAAGGAAGGATCATAAAGAGGAAACCTTGAGTGATCTCGGCAGTCTTTAATCCTGGATAAACGGTAAGGTCAAAAGGGCATGTGGTATGATTAATACATCCAGATCAGGTCTTCCGATATGTGTGACTGCAAATTCTAATGCCTTCTCCATGGTCTGAGCAGGGATCATCTTTGTGTCCTTTACAATGTCTGGAAATTCTGAACCAACTATTACAACAGGGATTGCCTCCATAACCTTTGCCATGACAAAGGCCCTTTGCGCACCGGGCTGGTAGCCTCTTTGACGCATGGTATCCAATAGAGCGGACATACTCGTTGCTGATCGCATTTCTTGATAAAAGCGCTGTTCACCAATGCCCTTGCCAGCGCCCTCATCGCACCTGGCAGGAGTGATGAGCACGCCTCCTTTCTTTATCACCGGAGTTGGCGCAAAGAATATATAACTCGGTGCTCGGCTTGCCTGGTAGAGATTGATATCTTTAGGAAACCCAACTCCCCCTATTACGACATCATATTGATGTGGAACGGGCGCTGTATATAATTTTTGAGCTACCGATACCAGTTTTGCAAATGTGGCCTCTGGCTCGCCTCCGTAAATGGCAACAGGCCTTTTTTCTTCATCTAAAACAACATTAAGAATAAAGCGCAAGCCAGACCTTCTGGCCGCTTCTGCAATTGCCTGGTGAAAAGGATTGCCCTCTATCAGACCCAGGCGTGTGCCAGGAAGATCGAGCATTTTAGGGCCATGGGTATATGCAATCGTTGCTTCACCTGCAGCGCCAATTGCCACTGTTTTCCTTGCGCCTGAATATCCTGCATATTGATGGGGCTCAACAATCCCGGTAGCGATGAGTAAATCTGCTTCATAGGTGATTTTGTTTACTGATACAGGTGTTCCCTTTTCCGTTTTTCCCAACTCCACAAGGTGAGCGGGATTTTGAGGTTCATTATCTACAATATGGTACTGTTGCACCACCTCTGCCCCAAGTTTAGCCACTTTTTCTTCATATGTGCTGGGCCTATGCAGGCCGGTCCCGCATAACAGGGTAATATCATGCTTGCGCACACCGGCTGTATGGAGTTCGCGCAGGATTGGTGGGACAAGCAGGTAATCAGGGCAATCCCTGGTAATGTCGGTGAATACGATACATGCGCTATCCCCTTTGTGTGCAAGCTCACGAATAGGGACTGAGTTGATTGGCTCCGCTAATGTGGTATCAATAGCAGTAGATATATCGCCGAGGGGTGGAAGGCCCTGGGAATGAATTACTTCTCCTTTCATCCCTGGTAAAAGGTCAAATTTTATCTCTGTCTTTCCATACGGCACTTTGTACATGACTATTTCCTTGATTGTTCTATATCTGCTTAAGAAATCCCATTAGATTTACCAAGGGTCATAATCGCTTATGAAGCTATTATATGATAGCAATATTAATTGCCTAAATGTCATTCTTCCAGATGGCACCCAACTTGGCTGCATCATGTTTTCTTAACAGGAGAGCCGGGTTGAGGAAAGAGCTTCCCTATAAAAGCTATCAGTTGGAAAAAGAAGTGTTCAAATGAGTGCGCAAAGTTTGACTGATGGACAAATCGTTGTAAATCAGCCCCTCCATATTGTTCAATGCCCCAAACAAGAAATCCACATATATAGATTCCTATGATAGCCCTATAATTAGACCTAAGATTTTGTCATATGGGCCTAACTTAGTAATACCCTTGATCGCAGAAGGTATAAACCGGGCCAAGATGCCAAATAAGATCAGAGACAAAAACAGGACAAAAAGGGAAAGAGGAATTTTCCCCAGCGCTCCACTACCAGAAAGTCCAGCAAATCTTGGCGAGTTATAAATTAAAGTGGTAATTACAAAAACCGATGCCAAAGTTAACACGATTCGTGATGCCCCTAAAAACCCCATAATGAAGTAAACAAAATTTAAAAAATAGGAATGCCTAAATCAATTGTCCCTATATCCATTTCCCGCCTCTTTTTGTTTTCTCTGATCTTTTATACAGACTATCATAAAGGTCTAGCAAGTACTCTTATTCACTTTAGGCATTTTAGGCGCTTAAGCCATTAAAGGGATAACTTGTCGGTTTGAGGCCGAGCTTTGCTAGCGCTATAATACCTTATTTTTCTTTGGAGTTGGCATCCCCAATCCCGATCAATCGGGATGTCCTGGGAATGGCTGCTGATAAAAAAGGGATTAACCCTTGTCGAGCAATCCCTTGATAGGCAGCCTGGCGTCCCCAACCGGATTTGAACCGGTGTTGTCGGCGTGAAAGGCCGATGTCCTGGACCTGGCTAGACGATGGGGACATAAAAAAAGCAGAAAGTGGGCCGTGCGCGAATCGAACGCGCGACCAACGGATTAAAAGTCCGCTGCTCTACCGGTCTGAGCTAACGGCCCAAAATATCAGGCTCACGCTCATTAAGTAGCATTATTGCCAGGCTGTGTCAAAAAAATTATGCAGAAATAAGGTTTCCTGAGGCTTATTAATCCGGGCTTAGGGCAAATATGTGGTTTTGAATTAGGTCTATTTCCTCTTCATTTGGTGGGTAAGGGTAATTCCACTGCTTTTCACCTGGAAGACAATTACCAAAAGGCCTGTTACAGGCAACCTCTCCATCCTCGTCAAGACAACCACCGGTCATAAAAGGTCTACCTGAATTGATGATTTCCCATATGTCATCTTTTGGCAGGCCAAAGTCTATGATATGACCATCCTTATCAAAGATCATGCGAGATCCCTTTATAGATTTTTCTTCTAATAAATAACGTGCGAGCTGTACCCTAAGATAGGATGGCCAGGGTGGCTGTTTTCTGTTCTCTAATCTGGAACCCGGTTCAGCAAAAAAAGAAAAGAGATGGTTCACAGCCCCTAAATTCCATGCCCTTTCCATGATGGAAACCATCTCCTGTTCAGTCTCACCCATGCCCACCATGAGATGGATTCCAACATTTCTCATACCAAATATCTCAATACCATCCACAACGGTTTGCCAGTATCTCTCCCACGTATGAGGCCCTGATACTCCTTTCCCCCGGTAAAGATCAAAAAGCTCTGGAGTGGCCAGATCGATAGCTACACCAATCATATCCGCCCCACTTTCCCTCATTGCTTTAAGATCATCTATCTTTAAGACCGTTGGGCTTGTAAGAATAGAGATTGGAATCCTCGTCTCCTTCTTTAGCCGCTGGGTCATAGCGATGGTATCTCTTCGACATCTACCGTTTGTGATCATGGAAATGCATGTCCGTCTTACATATTTAGGGCCATCGTTGATGGCATCAATGATAGCATCCATGGAAAACAATGGCCATTGGACCATAATGAATGTTTTCTGGTCATAGGCGCCTGTCCTTTTTTTTGCCAGTCCACAGTATGCACAATTAGCTGCGCATCCCTCAGGGTAATGAACAAGAAGATTAGCGCATCTATTTTTTGCCCCCCTATAAAAACGTCCTTCACTAAGCCCGAGGGACATAGCTGTTGCAGCGCTTATCCGTGCATAATCAGGACTTTGTTTTTTCCCATTTCTGACCATTTTTT
>Ga0190359_1002769_pt1 | contig 10391 bp, 6 predicted proteins | sample 48721823_MG_FD_161269 | JGI IMG/M metagenome (GOLD analysis project Ga0190359, IMG submission 161269) | Hydrothermal vent microbial mat bacterial communities from Southern Trench, Guaymas Basin, Mexico - 4872-18-2-3_MG | ecosystem: Environmental > Aquatic > Marine > Hydrothermal vents > Microbial...
ATGGTCAGGGGATCGCTGCCGTAGGCCAGGAAGCAGTACAACAGCACCGCGCGCCCGTCACGCGACACCAGCCGTCCCAGCACGTGCTCCTTGGACTGGACCCGGGCCCGCAACTCGGCAACCTCCCGCCGGTTGGCGGGAATCCTGTACACCAGCGGCGTGGTCACCACTCCACCCTGGGGATCGGGGGTGAAATCGACGACGTTGCTCATGGTGAGCACGTGGTTGATGCCGCGGGTCTCTTTCAGTTCCCGGGTGGCCTCCTGCAGGCGGCGCAGGAAGTCCGGCCGGTAGACGTCGTCGCTCTCTATCCCCACCAGGGCCAGGTCCAGGGAACCGAACAACCGGTTCACCTGGCGGAAGGTCTCGACGTCGGGATTGTCCTGGGGCAGGAAGGCCAGGATGTCGTCATCGTTCTCCACCTGGGTGGCTCGCAGCACCGACCAGCCGGCCACCAGGACCACCACGGAAATGACCAGCCAGGCGTTGTGACGCCTCGTCAGCCATCTGGAAAACGCCTTCATCATGCCACGCCGTTCCTCTCTGCCTGCTATACCTGCCCGGCCGCGCCGATGTTCATCCCACGGGCGTCTCCGCCGGGGAGGTTGTAGCCCGGGCTGCCACCATCATGCAAGCCCCAGGCCAGGATCGCGGCTCGCGCGGCCTGCTCAACCACTGGAAATACCGGGACAATCACGAAAAGGGAGAGGACATCGCCCGTATTTCACGGTTCGATTCCGCACCCCTGTGCGATGTTCCACGTGTCAGTCGAAGGTTCTCCCGCTGCCGCCAGAGGTATCGGTGACCACCACCTGGCGGATGCCGTGGCGCTCCATGCGCCGCATGAGCTGGAAGCGCGAGATGCCCAGCAGCCGCGCCGCCTCGGTCTTGACCCCGCCGCTGCGCCGCAGGGCATGGAGGATCATCTTCCTCTCCAGGTCCTCCAGGGTGTCCAGGCCGGGCCGGAAGTCGAGCGGCACCGACTCGGCCGGGCCGGGCCTGGTGGCGACCTGGCTGAGCACCCGCCGGGGCAGGTGGCGGGTCTCGACGCGTCCGTCCTCTGCCAGGATGACCGCCCGTTCGATGATGTTCTTCAACTCGCGCACGTTGCCGGGAAAATGGTAGGCCTGCAGGCGTTCCGCCACCTCGTCGTCCAGGGGCTCGATTTGCCGCTCCAGGCGGCGGGCAAACAACGACAGGAAGTGGTTGGCCAGGGCGAGAACATCCTCCCGGCGTTCCCGCAGCGGAGGCACGGTGATGGGAAAGACGCACAGTCGCTGGTACAGGTCCTGGCGAAACTGCCCCGTCTGCACCTTGGCGGCCAGGTCCATGTTGGTGGCCGCCACCACCCGGGCCCGCAGGGCCAGCGGCTTCATGCTGCCCACCCGCTGAAAGATGCGCGTCTCCAGCACCCGCAGCAGCTTGCTCTGCAGGGCGCCCAGTTCGCCGATCTCGTCCAGCAGCAAGGTGCCCTCGCCGGCTTCCTCCATGGCCCCGGCCCGGTCCTGCTCGGCACCGGTGAAGGCACCACGCTGGTGGCCGAACAGCAGGCTCTCGGCCAGGTTGCCCGGCAACGAGGCGCAATCGACGGCCACGAAGGGACTGCCTTCCGGGCGCGACAGGCGATGCAACATGCGGGCGCAGACCTCCTTGCCCACCCCCGTCTCTCCCATCAGCAGCACGGTGGTGTCCGGGGAGGCGGCGATCTTCTCGATCTGCTCGACCACCCGGAGAATGGCCGGGGAGGAGCCGATCAACGCCTGGGGCTTGGCCTCGGGGGGCTGGTTGCTGCGACGGCGCACCTCCTGGCGTCTCTTTACCTCCAGCACCCGCTCCACCAGCGGCCGTACGCTGGGTTCCTTGACCACGTAATCCTCGGCGCCGGAGCGAATGGCCTGCACGGCGTTGGGAATGGCATGGTAGGCCGTCATCACCACCAGGCTGGCACCGGGGCAACGTGACAGCAGGCGGGGAATCAGCTCTATGCCGTCGCTATCGGGAAGGCGATGGTCGAGCAGGATGACATCGAAGTAGCGGCCCGCGGCTTCTTCCAGGGCCTGCGAGCCGCTGAAGGCCAGCCGGCAGTCGATGCCGGCCCGGGCCAGTTCCTCGCCGACGGAGCGACAGTACAGTTCCTCGTCGTCCACCACCAGAACGTCGAAGCCGTTGCCTGTCTGGTTGTGCTCACGTGACGCCACGAAGCGAACCTTCGCACGGCGGGCCGGCCGCCGTCAATGCGCGGGCCCGGCCGGCAGGAACACCTCGGCCCGGCACCCTCCCTCCGGGCGACTGGCCAGGCGAATGGTGCCCCGGTGAGACTCGACGATCTTGCGGCACACTGCCAGCCCCAGGCCGGTGCCGTTGCGCTTGGTGGTGAAGAAGGGCTCGAAGCAGCGCTCGGGCTCCTCGGCCAGCCCCGGCCCGGAGTCGTCCACGGCCAGCCAGACCTCGCACCCCTGCCGCCGGCCCCGGCACACCACCCGGCCGTCGCTGCCGGCCGCCTCCCGGGCATTCATGATCAGGTTGAACAACAACTGCTTCAGGGCATCCTGGTCGGCCTCGACTACCAGGTCGGCCTCGACCCGGTTGACGACCTGCCCGTCGTTCCTGCCGCCTTGCACCATGCGGGCCACCTCGTCGACCAGCTCGGCCAGGCGTACCGGCTCCCGTGCCAGCCGGCTGCCGGGGGCCAGGAACTTTTTGAGGATGTGATCCAGCCTGGCGATCTCTCCCAGCACCCGCTGCAGGGTGCTCCGGTGCCGGGAGTCCGCCAGGTCGGCCGCCAGGCGCTCGATGGTGGCCCCGATGGCCACCAGCGGGTTGCGCACCTCGTGGGCCAGCTGGGCGGCCATCTCTCCCACCGTGGCCAGGCGCTCCTGGAGGTGGGGATCGACGGGCCGCCGCCCGGACTCCGGCTGGGGCCGCAACAGCAGCAAGAAGCCCACCGCCCGCTGCTGCTCGTCCGCCAGCAGCAGCGCTTCCACCGACGTGCCCAGCAGGCTGCCGTCGGCGCGCCGCACCACGGCATCGACCTCCTGCAGCCAGCTGTGCGGATACGAAGCCTGTTGGTTGAGCATGCGCACCAGCGGCTGGGGGTCGAGAAACAGCTGTCCCAGGCCGGTTCCCTCCATCTCCGCCGACTGGCGGCCCAGCAGGCCGCCCAGGGCCTCGTTGCAGGAGGTGATGCGCAGCCGGGGATCCAGGAACAGAGCCGGGGCCGGTTCGCTGACGGTCAGCCGCAAGAGCATGGCCTCGAGGGGTTCCAGCCCTTCTTCCAGCAGGTCTTCCAGGCGGGGCAGGGAGCGCAGGCCCTGCTCCAGGATGGCCCCGATGCGCCGGGCATAGCGCCCCAGCACCGTGCGCTGCTGGCGGCTGAAGGGATTGGTTCCTCCCTTCTCGAAGACCAGCACCCCGAAGCGCCGGCGCTGTCCCTCGGCCGGCACCAGGATGTAGCGGTGGGGGCCGATGAGCGACTCGAACTGCTCCACCACCTCGGCATCTATGGCGTTGCCCACCATCTCCCGGATGCTGCCGGTCTCCTGCGGGCGTCCCTCCTTCCACACCTGGTGGAGCAGGCCGCCGGCGGCGTCTTCCAGGCGGGCGTTGATGCCGCGGAAGCTCATCCCCATCATGCCTTCCATCTCGCCCAGCACCGGGTAATCGATCTCCGTCACCCCCACCTTGACGCGGATGGTTCCCCGGCGGTCGTCCATCACCACCAGGTTGGTGGAGTTGCAGCCCACCAGGCGGGCGGCGCCGCGCAGGATGTTCTCCAGCAGGTACTCGGTGGTCTGCTCGCCCTCCTGGCGGGCCGGGGCGCTTTCGGGGCCGCCGCTCACAGGCCCTTTTCCACCCACACCAGCAGCAGCTGTTCGAGCACCTCGACGGCCTTGACCAGCCCGGAGACGGGGATCCACTCCTTGGGAGAGTGGAAGTTGTAGCCGCCGGCCGACAGGTTGGGGGTGGGCAGGCCCTCGAACGACAGGCGTGCGCCGTCGGTGCCGCCGCGGATGGCCTTGCGTTGCGGCTCCAGCCCGGCCCGGCGTACCGCCTCCTCGGCGTACTCCACCACCTGGGGGTGCCGGTCGAGCACGTACTTCATGTTGCGGTAGGATTCCTTGATGTCGATGTCTATCTTGGCCCGGGGTTCCTCGCTCAACAGCTGCCCGCGAATGTCCTGCAACACCTTTTCCATGGCCGCCAGGCCCTCCTCGGTGAAGGAACGCACCAGGGTGGTGATGCGGGCCTCGGAGACGTTGCCGGTGAGCTGGTAGGGATGCAGGTAGTCCTGGCGTCCATCGGTGGTCTCGGGCAGGTTGCCGGAGGGCAGGCGTTCCACGAAGGCGGCCGCCAGGCGCACGGCGTTGACCAGCTTGTCCTTGGCGTAGCCGGGATGAACGTCGATGCCCTTGATGGTGACGATGGCGCTGTCGGCACAAAAGGTCTCGTCCTCGACCTCGCCCACCCCGCTGCCGTCGACGGTGTAGGCCACGTCGGCGGCGAAGGCCTTGACATCGAAGTACTTGGTGCCGTTGCCCACCTCCTCGTCCGGGGTGAAGCCGATGCGCAGGCGCGGGTGGGCGATGCTGCGATCCTGCTGCAGCCTGGCCAGCACCGTCATGATGGCGGCGATGCCGGCCTTGTCGTCGGCTCCCAGCAGGGTGGTGCCGTCGGAGGTTACGATGTCGGAACCGACGAACTGTTCCAGCTCCGGGTTGTCCTGGGGCGAGATGGGATCTCCCGGCAGGCCGGGCAGCTCGATGGCTCCACCCTGGTAGTTGCCGTGGATGATGGGCTTGACGTCCTTGCCGCTGACCTCGGGGTAGGTGTCGAGGTGGGCCAGCAGGCCCACCACCGGCACCCGGGCGGCGGCGCTGGTGCCGGCGGGAATGTTTTCCGGCAGGGTGGCGGTCACGTAACCGTGCTCGTCCAGGTTCACGTCGTCGAGTCCCAGCTGCTGCAGTTCTTCAACCAGCAGGCGGGCCAGGGTGAGCTGTTTTTCGGTGGAGGGATAGCGGTCCTCGACCCCCTCGCGGGACTGGGTGTCTATCTTGACGTAACGCAGGAATCTTTCGAGCACTTCCTTTTCGATATCCATGTCTGTGACCTCCACGGCTAGGGGTTCGAGAGGCCACAAGCTACCACCAACTCGCACCCCCGGCAACCCCCCTGGCGAGATCCCGCAGGACCGCGTTCCGTGGCATCCCGGTGATTCCCGGGCCATGGAAAGCAACCGTGGAATCGACGCTTGACAGCGGCCCCCGGGGACCCCAGAATGAACAATACCTGTTCCGGCAACGTCGAACACCGGTTGTGCCGGGAGAAGAAAGGGAGTGAACCCGCCATGAAGACGAAACTTTTCCTGGGGTTGCTGTTGCTGGTCCTGACCGCCGTCCCGGCGGCCCGGGCCGATTTCTTCGCCCTGGATCTCGACGCCCAGGGTGGATACCTGCGCCTCGACGGCATAGAGCACCCGGACACCTTCGCCGCCTCCACCCTGTCCGGGGGCACGGTGGGGGTGCGCGGCAAGCTGGAGATCCTGTTCCTCAGCCTGTTCGTGGACTACCAGCACATGTTCAGCAACGCCGATTTCCTGCATGCCGGGCTGGGCGCCGATTTCAGCCTGCCGCTGGGAATCGTCGAGCCCTACGTGAAGGGTTCGGTGGGGCTGATGATGCTGGCCGCCGACGGGGGCGCCTTCGACCCCGAGGCGCAGGCCAAGCTGGAAGCGGTGGCCGGGTTCCAGGTTCGCGCCGGTGCGGGCCTGGATATCCCCCTGGGCGACTGGTTCGCCATCGGCGCCGGGGTGGATGCCGGCTACCATTACATTACCGGAAAGAGCGGCTGGGACCTTTCGGTCGTGGGTTATCTGGGCCTGCGCATCTGAGGCACCGGCCGAGGACATATCTTCGCGCGCTTGGGGCGCATCTTCCGGCGGGGGAACCGAACCGCCGCGAAGACAGGTGAGGGGGTCCGGCCGCCTTTCATTTCTTTCGGGTCCTGTTGCCGCCGCGGCAGGCCCGTTTTTTTTGCCGGCGGCGACCACGGCCATTGACCGCGGGCGAGACCATGGATATTGTAGGCCGCGGGAAGGAAACGCGCTCCGGCCACTGGAAAAGGAGGCAGATGATGGACAAGTACACCTGCTCTGTTTGCGGATACATCTACGACCCGGAAAAGGGCGATCCCGACAGCGGCGTCGCCGCCGGTACCGCCTTTGCCGACCTGCCCGACGATTGGGTCTGTCCGGTCTGCGGGGCCGACAAGAGCCTGTTCGAGAAGAACGGCTGATGCCCCGGGACGCCCGGCGACAAGCAAGGAAATACAGCCATGGCCATTGAGATCAAGGACGGCAAGCTGATCATGGCCTGCCCCGAGTGCGGCAAGACCAATGCCGTCGCCGCCGACAAGATCACCAAGGGCCCGGCCTGCGGCGCCTGCCAGGCCAAGTTGCCCCCACCCGCCGACCCGGTGGAGTTGAACGACGCCAACTTCCAGGACTTCATCTCCCGCTCCGCCCTGCCGGTGCTGGTGGACTTCTGGGCCCCCTGGTGCGGCCCCTGCCGGATGATGACACCGATCCTGGAAAACCTGGCCAAGCAGCGGGCCGGCCAGTTGATCATCGGCAAGCTCAATACCGACGACAGCCCCAACACCCCCGGAGGCTTCGGCATCCAGGGCATCCCCACCTTGATCCTGTTCCGCGACGGCCGGGAGGCCCGCCGCCAGGTGGGTGCCGTACCCCAACCGGTGCTGGAACAGCTGCTGGCCTAGGCAGCCCGCCTTCGTCTCCGGGCCAGCAACAGCAACATCACCAGCAGGCCGGCACCCCTGCCGGCGGGACCGCCGCCCTGGCAGCCGCAGCCGCCGGCAGCCTGCCCACCGACCTGGACGTGGAAATCCTGGAAGTCGGCCCCCGCCTGGTTGCGCACCGTCACCGTCACCGCCACCGGCTCCGCCGCCGCCTCCCGGGGCGTCCACTGCAGCAGCCCGGTAGCGGGATCGATGCTCATGCCCGCGGGCGCGCCGTCCGTCCGGCCGTCGATTTCCTTGCCCAGCGACCACTCCAGCGGCGGGCTGCCGGCGGCCAGGGGCTGGTAGCTGTAGTCCCGGCCCACCCGCGCTTCCGTCACCGGCTCGCTGTAGATGAACGGGGGCCACTGTCCTTCCCGGCCCACTTCCACCTCCAGCGCCGCCAGGGCGGTCAGGCCGTCGTCGTCGCTGGCCCGCACCACGACCGGGTAGCGCCCGGGCCGGGTGAAGGTGTGCCACAGCTCGGCGGGACCCTCGGCGAAGCCGGCTCCCAGGTTCCATTCCAGCCGTTCCACGGTGCCGTCGGCGTCGCTGGCCCGGGCCAGCAGAAACACCCGCAAGGGAACCTCGCCCCGGGGCGGATGAGCCTCCAGGGTGACCTGCGGCGGCAGCAGTTCGCCGTCCCTGACCACGATGGCCTGCCGGGCCGAGTCCGAGCGACCGGCCGAATCGATCACCGTCAGGGTGACCTGCACCGTGCCCGGGCCGGCGAAGTGCCCGTCGACCTGTGGCCCGAAGCGGGCGTCCTGGCCGTCGGAAAAATCCCACCGGTAGGCCACCAGCTCGGCGCCGGCCGCGGCGCTGCTCGAGCTGCCGTCCAGCGACACCTGCAGCGGGGCCGGCCCGCTGACGGGCTCGGCAGCTATCACCGCCCGGGGAGAATCCGCGTCCGGGCCCTGCACGGTTATCTCCACGTCGTCGGGCTCCGATGAATCGGCCCCGGCGCTGACCACCAGGGAAAGGATCACCCGCTCCTGCCCCGCCTGCCGCGGGGCGTAGAACCAGGGCCAGGCCCCGTCGGCGTCCTGCAGCTCGATCTGCGGCCCCGCCTGCTGGTTCCAGCTGAAGCCCAGGGTTCGGCCCCGGGGATCGAAGCTGGCGCTGCCGTCCAGCTGCACCCGGGCCCCGGCGAAGACGCTCTGGTCGGCTCCCGCCCGGGCCACCGGTTTCCCGGGACCGAAGACGATGCTGGTGGAACCACGGGCCTGGCCCGGCGGCACGGCGCTGACCGCCAGGCCCGCCACCGCCGGCTGCTCCGCCGCCTGCACCACCAGCAGAAACTCCCCCTCCCGCGAGACCCGCTGGAACCCGGGCCGCTGGGGATCGTCGTCGTCGCCCAGCAGGCGGCCGGCCTCGAGCAGGACATCGAAGGCGCTGCCGTCGGCCACCAGGTTGCCGTCGGCGTCCCGCACCGGGCCGGCCCGCACCAGCGAGGTGGAAGCGCCGTCGGCGGGAATGGTCGCCGGCTCGGGATGCAGGGGAATCTCTCCCCGGGCGACACCCGGCACCACCGTCAGGGTGCCGCTGCTGCCGTCGGCCACCGCCGGGTCGGCGAAATCGGCCAGCACCGTGCCGCTGCCGACGGTGGTGGCGGAAAAGCGGGTGCTGCGATCGGGCCCGGGCACGACGGTACCCATCTGTCCCTGCACCGACCAGCTCACCACCACGTCGCCCAGGAAGGATCCATCCTCGGCCCGGCCCACGGCGTACAGCACCAGCTCCTCGTCGGCGGTCAGGACCAGGTCTCCAATCGGTTGGCCGCCTCCGCCGGGAGCGTCCTCGACGGTGACGTGGTGCAACCCTTCCGGGCCGGTGCAGGCGTCCTGCTGGCACTGGCCCGGGGAGCAATCGACCTGTCCGCCGGGCAGGCAGCTACCCTGCCCGTCGCAACTGGAAACCTGCTCGAGCATCGTCTCGTCCCGGCAGGCGGCCGGGGCGCAGGTGGTACCCGCCGGCCACAGCCGGCACGAGCCCCGGCCGTCGCAGGAACCCTCGGCCTGGCAGCTTTCCGCCGGCTGGCCCGGGCACTCGTCCAGGGGATCCTCTCCCGCCGGCACCGGCACGCACTCGTCGCGATCCCCGGCACAGACCCGGCAGGGGCCACAGGCGTCGTCCGGATCGCTGCCCGCCTCCAGCAATACCGTGCAGCCGCCCTGGCCGTCGCAACGGGCGCAGGGCCCACAGGCCTTTTCCGGGCCCGGCAGGCTGCAGCCCCCCTGCCCGTCGCAGGAGCCGCCACAGGCACCCTGGCCGCCGCACTCGTTGTCGGGATCCTCTCCGGCGGTCACGAAGGTGCAGTTACCCGGCGCGGCGGCGGCATCGCAACGCTGGCAGGTGCCGGCACACTCCTCGGCGCAGCACACCCCGTCCGTGCAGAAGCCGCTGGCACACTGGGCGGGCCGCTGGCAGGCCGCCCCCGGCTCCAGCACCGGCAGGCAGGCGCCCGCCTGGCAGAAGTACCCCGGCAGGCAGTGCTCGTCCTGCTGGCAGCTGCTGCGGCAGCCGTGCTCGTCGGCGCAAGCGAACCCGGCGCAATCCTGGCTGCCGGAATCCTGGCAGTTGCCCTGCCCGTCACAGAGGTCTTCGGGTTGGAGGATGCCTTCCGCGCAGGAAGCCTGCTGGCACACCGTGCCCGCCGGCCACAGCGGGCAGCCGCCGCTGCCGTTGCAGGTTCCCTGGAAACCGCAGCTTTCCGGAGGGTCGTCGGGACAGTCGTCCAGGGGGTCCTCGCCGGCGGCCACCGGGCGGCAGCCGTCGGCCCCACCCGAGCAGGCATGGCAGGGGGGACAGTCGTCGAAGGGGTCGCTGCCGGCGGCGGCCACCTGGCTGCAGGCGCCCAGGCCGTCGCAGGACAGGCATTCTCCGCAGTGCACCCCGGCCGGGGGAAAGCGGCAGCCGCCGCTGCCGTCGCAGACCCCCCCGCAGGTGTCCTGCCCGGCACAGTCGTCACGCGGGTCCTGGCCGTCGGGCACCGGCAGGCAGCCGCCCGGATCGGCGGCCAGGGCGCAGGAAAAGCAGGGCGAGGCGCAACGGCTGTCGCAGCAGACACCGTCGCTGCAGAAGCCGCTGATGCACTGCTCGTCGCTCTGGCAGGGTTCGCCGCGCTGCAGGTAGGCGATGCATTGCCCGGCCGAGCAGCGGCTGTCGCCCACGCAGTCGCCGTCGCTGCTGCAGTCGCTGCGGCAGGACACGGCGTCCAGGCAGACGTAGGGTGCGCAGGATTCCTGGCCGGCATCGACGCAGTTGCCCGCCCCGTCGCAGGTATCGGCGGGCTCGTGGACACCCTGCTGGCAGCTTTCCGGTCCGCACTCGGTGCCGGCCGGCCACAGCAGGCAGTGACCCGCCCCGTCGCAGGCGCCGCTGGTGGAACAACTCTGCGGGGGATTGTCCGGGCAATCGTCGAGGGGATCGCTGCCCGCGGCCACCGGCAGGCAATCGGGCCCGTCACCGGGGCAGGCCTGGCAGACCGGGCAGGCGTCGAGGGGATCGCTGCCGGCGGGATCGAACTGGTTGCAGTTGCCGTTGCCGTCGCAGGCGGCGCAGGCGGCGCAGCGGGTGGCCGCCGGCGGGTAACGACA
>Ga0190359_1002770_pt1 | contig 10390 bp, 8 predicted proteins | sample 48721823_MG_FD_161269 | JGI IMG/M metagenome (GOLD analysis project Ga0190359, IMG submission 161269) | Hydrothermal vent microbial mat bacterial communities from Southern Trench, Guaymas Basin, Mexico - 4872-18-2-3_MG | ecosystem: Environmental > Aquatic > Marine > Hydrothermal vents > Microbial...
TGGCCACCGGAGTTATGCCTTAAAAATCCATGCCTCAGGGGGCTGGCACTCTGGAAGGTACTCTTTAGCCGGATAAACCCAAAAAAGGGGTTAAAAAAATGATTCACCAAATATGTCGCACACCCCCAGCCCAAAAAAGCCTTGACATGGATTTGGAATTATGACAATATAGCTTAAGGCTGAGTTCTAATAGACCTATTCAGAAGCGAGTCTTATTAATGGGAACACTAAATTGTTAACATTCTCGGTTGAATTTCCCTCCCCCTCTGATGGTGGAGGGTTGGGGTGAGGGTGATTGTTGAGATGAATAATTGCGGGGGTTCAATAGTGAGTAATACCTTGAATGATAAAAGAAAATCCCCCTCCCCTTAATCCCCTCCCGCCAGGGGAGGGGAAATCTATTTGAGGAAGATTCATGTTGAATGGGAGTTTCTCGACACCCTCTCAAGGGAGGGAAAATTAGAGATATCAAAAATCAAAGAATGTAAGCTATATTATGGTTCGGGGTAATAAAAGCTTTAGAAGGAGAGAACAGAGATGAAGAAGAAACTCTTGATCAGTGTAGTTACCCTTCTCATGGCTGGCGTGGGTCTCTCCCAGACCCGGGACATCCTCATTGGCTCAGGCCCTGGCGGGGGCATGCCCCCGAGCTCAGCATACCAGGACTCATGGGCACTTCTCATTGCCATTAATAATTACAGATATGTTCCTGATCTCAAATACGCAGTGGCTGATGCTGAGGCAATGAAGAGATGCCTCGCCACTTCCGCCGGGTTCCCTGGCAACCACATTTTCACTCTCTACAATGAAAAGGCCACAATGGGCAACATAAAGACTGCTATTGGCACAACCCTGCCTAAAAGGGTGGGGCCCAATGACCGGGTCCTGATCTTCTTCGCAGGACATGGACAGACAGAGAGCCTGCCCGGTGGCGGACAGATGGGATACCTGATCCCTGTGGAAGGCCGGCATGATAATCTCTACGGGACATGCCTGTCAATGAGCGTGATCCACGAGACCTCCAAGAGACTGCCATCCAAACATACATTCTACATTGTTGATGCCTGCTACTCCGGCATTGCCGGTGTGGAGACCAGGGCCGTTCCCTACTCGGACCCATCCCTTTACCTGAGAAAGCTCATCTCTCAGAAGGCTGTACAGATCATAACCGCTGGCCAGGCCAACGAGACTGTTGTAGAGGGCTCTCAGTTCGGCGGGGGCCACTCGGTCTTTACCTATGCCCTGCTAAATGGGATTAGCCAGGGAAACGCGGACCTGAACGGAGACGGGATCATACCAGCATCCGAACTCTTCTCATACTTGGCTCCACGAATCACCCGCGATTCAGGGGGGCACCAGACTCCCAAAATCTTCAACATGGAAGGGGACGGAGAGTTCGTGTTCTTTACAAGGCCTACTGCCAAGGGTCCTGCCCCGGCCCAGGATTTAACCCCACCGGCTGTATCAGGCAATGTGTATGCGCCTTCCCCATCTGTTTCATCAGGACATGCCCAAAAAATGGAAAAATATAGTGAGATATTTCAAGGACTTAATATAGATCAAATAGTGGAAAAGAGCATGATAGAGAGTAGTGGTTTTTACTCCCAAGCAATTGGAACTGGTAGCACGGCTAAATTCTACTTATTGGGAATAATTAATGCCCCCGTAGATATTGTGTGGGAAGTTCTTACTGATGTTGATAAGTATCCACGGTTTAGGTCTGACATTTATAGTCTTAGTCTCCTGAAGCAATCCCCGGACAAGGTCGTTATTCAATCAATGACTAAAAATAAGACCATAACCTCAGATATCTATTTTAATCATTATGCACACGAAATGTTCAGCAGGGATATGGAAGTCAAGGCGATAACTCTAGCCGAAACCCCCTCTTCAGCATTACGAGGGTATAAGGTAGAACAAGTAAGTGGCCATAAAACCAAGTTGATAATCGTCCAGAAGGGTGATGGAAAATTGAAGAAGCTGTCTAAAGATATAGAAAAAGAATTCAAAGCTTTTAAGAAACGCGCTGAGACGATTGCAAGGTAATTCTTTCACAGTTCAGAGTCATAGTTCGAAGTTTTTATTTCACCCTCAAGCCTCAGGCCTCAAGCCTGAAGACATATTTGCGCTCTTTGCGTGTCTGCGGTATATTAAATATTGATGAGCCGTGCCACTATGTCTGGATACCCCGTACCGATCATTCTATGTCAAGAACATCTTCAACCGCAGGCCGGACCGGCTTGCCAGCTTCGGTATCACGCACCTGCTTTACGCAGACCCGAATATGGACATAGCCATTATCAGCTTTCGCGAGGTCTATCCCGTGGCCTTTGAAAAGAGACAACTCATCGCCACTATCGGGCCATTCGGTCAGATCATCTATCTCTGCCAGGTGCCGAGACGCGGCATGGAGTATATGCCATGAGGGCAATGATCCTGGCCGCTGGTCTTGGCACACGGCTCAGACCACTCACTGAAACCCTGCCCAAGCCAATTCTTGAAGTTTGCGGAAGGCCACTGATCCATTACCCCTTATTGCTCTTGAAAAGAAACGGGATCAGAGAGGTTGTCATCAACCTGCATCACCAGGGCAATGCTATTCCCCAGGCTCTCGGGAACGGGCATAGCCTCGGTCTCTCGATCTCCTATTCATATGAGCCTGAAATCCTGGGCACCGGTGGCGGGATAAAAAAGGTTGAGGCTTTCTTCCAAGGCAGGACATTCCTGGTCATTAACGCGGATACCATCATGGACATCGAGTTGGAGCAAGTGGTGAACCACCACAAGAGAAAGCGGGCCGCGGCAACAATGGTGCTCAAGGAGGTCACGGACTGGGAGGAATACGGTGCAGTAGAGGTTGACGACGCTCTCAGGGTTCGCCGCATCAGGGGTTTGCCAAAGGCTGAGCCATCAACACCCCTGAGACCACTGGTCTTTACAGGGCTCCACATACTGGAACCCGAGATACTGGCCAACATCCCTCCTGGAGAATCCGAGGGGTCTTCAGGATATGCATCCATCATTCAGCACGGATACATCCCGCTGATTGAGCAGAACCGCCTCGTTTCCGCTTTTATCACCAACAGACTCTGGCTCACCGTGGATACCCCTGAAAAACTAGCCCAGGCTGAAGCAAAACTTTCTGAAGGACATGAAAACCTTTTCGGATGACAGGAAAAAATTCACGAGTTCCACCAAGATCAAAGACTTAGGGGCCGCGGGTGTGCGACATAAATGGTGACTATCCATGAAATATACGGCTCCTCTTGAGAATCTGTGGGTAATTGGGTAATAGTGACCATTACCAAAATTTTATCCCTGGATCAGTTCTTTGTCCATGTGGGGACGAAGAACTGATTTCAAGAGGTTGGCGGTAGGGGCGACCCAGGCGGGCTGTAGGCCGACTGGTCTTCCTTACAATGGGCAAAACCCGCTATTATGCCGCAGGCTCGGAAGATGGACGTCCCCGTCCCCGGGATATATGCTAATGATGGCCTTAATCCCTACAATGTGAAAACAATTATGGACTGGTCGTAATTATGCCCGCATTTTAATTAATTACATTTAATACATATTTAATATAACTGATTGTTTTTTAAAAACAAAAGGTTATTGAGGTCAGCCAGGGGCATGTCCGGAGAATCGGGCCATGTGAATGAAACCTTTTCCGTTGAATTGAGTCTTATATGTATAGGGCTACTGGTAAGCCAAAACCTTTAGCTCGCCCCTCCTTTCTTATCGGTGATAGACACCGAGAGACAAAAAAGCGGCTCTTCGCCGCTTTTTTGTTAGGAAAATCAATCTCTTCAGGATTCGGCCAGTATCTCGAGCATGACCCTGGCACACTCTTGCGGCTTCTCTTCCATGGGGATATGCCCGCATTCATCAAGTATCACGAGCTTAGAGGCTTTAATCTTTCGGTGGAATGTATAGGCCATGGACACAGGCAGGGTTGGGTCATCCTTGCCCCAGAGTATCAGCACCGGAATTTTTAACTCGCCCAACCTGTCCTCCACGAAGACTACGCCTATGTTCCGGCGCAGGCTGTCCGCGGCCGCGTGGATGCCCTCCTTGCTCAGAAAGGACTGCATGTGCCCGCGAATAAGGTCCTCTGTAATAATGATCCGCGGATTATAGTAAGGCCCGCGGCTCAGCATGAAGCGCCTGTATGAATCAGGTGTGGTCATGGAGATAGTCCACTCCAGGAGCTTCGGCACGCGCGCCAGTCTGAAGAAGAATGGCAAACCCGCGCGCACTCCGGCCGAGTCAATCAGGACAAGGCTTTTAGCCCTGGCAGGGTAGCTGAGCGCGTATTCACACGCGATCTGGCCGCCCATCGAGTTTCCGGCAAGATGCACACGCCCCAGCCCAAGCAGGCCGATGAACTCGTCAAGATACTCCACGAAGTTCTCGATGGTGTAATGGATGCGGGGCTTGTCCGATTTTCCGAACCCGATCTGATCCAGTGCGAGAACGCGATACCTCTCAGCCAGGCTCGGCACAACAAGCCGCCAGTCAAAGCTGGACCCGGTCCAGCCATGCACCAGCACAAGCGGCTCGCCCGCTCCGGACTCCTCGTAATAGATACGGTGTCCGTGAATCTGTATCTCGCTTGCCTGAGCCATTCCCTGCCACGCTCCTTACTGCGAACAGCCACGCGCATCAATGGGCCAGACATCCTCTACATCTTCACCACGGCACGCATAAAGTCGCTCGTGCAGGTTAACCGTGGTGCAGATATGCGAAGGATACAGTTCAACCTTGTCACCTATCCTGACATTCGGCGGGTCTCCCTCAATCAGGAGGTGGCCGTGCTCCTCGCTCAGAAACCCAAGCCGTGTGTTCGCAACACCTATAAGCTCCGGCCAGCCGAACTCATAGGTCATCACCTTCATGCCCGCGTCTATGATGGTCATATTATCCGTGGGCTTGCTCTGCACCGTGGCAAGAACAGTCACCGCCTTCTCAAAGCCCAGGCCCAGCTTCGCATACTTGGCATCCATCATCACATACGACCCGGCCTGAACCTCGGTAACACCAGGGTAGGTCCCGGATACATTGTAAGTGCCCGTCCCCCCCGCGCTGACTATCTCTACCGGAAGACCTGAATTCTTGATCCTGTCTCTGGCTTCTATCAGGATACCCATGGACTTACGACAACCCTCTTCCCTTTGATCCCGATCATCCACCGCCACCACATGTCCCTCGTAACCCATCACCCCTCTCAGCTTTAAACCGGCAAGCTTATCCACAAGCCTGGCCAGCTCAACCGCACGATCAGGCATAACCCCACAGCGCGGAAGACCTACATTGATCTCTATAACACACCCGAGCTCAACTCCCCTGGAATCAGCGGCCCCAGCCAGGTCCCGGATGTTCTCCTCTGAATCCACAGCCACCTTGACATCCGATTCAGAAAGCATATCCAGAACGCGGTTTATCTTGAACACGCCAACAACCTGGTTCGCAATCAATATGTCCTTTATACCCGCATTGACAAGAACCTCAGCCTCGCTCACCTTGGCGCAGGTGATGCCATGCGCCCCGGCCTCTATCTGCCTGAGCGCAATCTCCGAGGTCTTGGGTGTCTTGAAGTGAGGCCTCACATTGCAAGGCTTGTCTTTGAAAAAATCAGCCATCTTCTTGATGTTGAACTCCATCTTGGCCAGGTCTATCACCAGCGCCGGCGTGTCAATCTCGCTCTTCTTTCTCGGAATTTCAAAGGGCCCATTAGGCATCTTCATATCCCATGAAATCAAGTTGACCTGATTCTCAAACATGATAGCCAAAAAGTCAACCGAAATTCTCACAGGACATCCCCCAAAATTTTGGGTTACAAATAGGTTTGTCCGAGGAGAGAGGAAATCTTTACGATCCCGATGGGTATTAAGAAGTGGCGGCAATCCTGAGCAAGGGAAGCGAACAGGGAGTGAATAACGAAAAATTAACGACCAGAGTAATTGTCAAAAAGCACATGGCTTAGGCATTTTGTCAAGGTTCGCAGACCACCTTCGGTGGCGGCCGAAAGGCCGACCTTGACAAAATGACGCCATGTGCAAGATATAAACTGCAAATAATGCAGTTGACATTTTATCCCCCCCAGAAGATAATACCCAACAGCATCCAACCAGATCAGTCATTGTTCAAATAGGCTATGAATAAGATAGGTTTAGAGAAATTTAAAAGATGAAGATACCAGAACGAATGCAGGCCGCGGTTCTTTTCGGGTACAATGATCTTCGTGTGGTGGAGGTCGAGGTTCCGAGGCCGGGGGCTCGGGATGTTTTGATCCGGGTCGAGGCATGCGCTATCTGCGGGACGGACCCCAAGATAGTGGCGCACGGCTGGCCCGACAATCCGCCATTCGGGCAGTATATTCCCGGACATGAATATGCAGGGACCATTGTCGCTCTGGGTGAGGGGATCACGGATTACAAGATCGGGGACAGGGTTGCAGTGGAGCCGCACAAGGGTTGCGGGATATGCGAGAACTGCCTGCGGGGTTTCTACACGACCTGCCTCAACTACGGAAAAACCGAGCTCGGACACAGGCACTACGGCTTCACGGTCAACGGGGGCTATGCGGAATATGCGGTCAACCATGTCAACACCACCCACCCCCTCCCGGAGAGCCTGGGCACTGACGAGGCCACGCTCATCACAACCGCTGAAACCGCGATGTACGGGATCACGCGTATCGGAGGAATAAACTGCGGTGAGACCGTGGTGGTTTCAGGCCCCGGACCGATCGGGCTGATGGCCTGCCAGCTTGCAAGAGTCCTGGGTGCGGGAAGGCTGATCTTCACAGGCACGCGCAAGGAGCGACTGGACATGGGAAGGAAGCTCGGAGCGGTTGATACCTGCATAAATGCCCGGGAGAAAAACGTGGTCCAGGCCGTAATGGAGGAGACAAAGGGAGTCGGTGCGGACCTGACCATTGAATGTGCGGGCACGGCACAGGCCGCGAAGGATGCGGTTGAGTATACAAAGAAGAACGGACGCATTGCCCTGGTCGGAATCTACGAGGGCGACATCGCCATCAACTTGAACAAGGTGGTCCAATGGAACATGACCCTGGCCGGCGGCAAGGCCGAGGGAGACTGGAGCCTCCGTAGAGTCCTTCCTCTCATGGCTGACGGCCGTATCAAGGCCGGGCCACTCATCACGCATCGGTTTACTCTTTCAGAAATCAATGAGGGGATGAAGACATTTGTCGAACGCAAGGGCGGGGCGATCAAGGTGGTAATCCATCCAGGATAGAAATTTTATAAAAAAGCTAAGGAGAAAGGAGAATCAGTTATGGCGAAAAAATGGGAACTGCCTCCCAAGGGAGGCCACCTGGATATGGCGGACGGGGTTTATTTCCAGAACATGACCATGGAGGAGGCGGAGAAGAGGCTTACTAAAAGCGATCTGATTATCATACCGATTGGTTCTACCGAGTGTCACGGCCGCCATGCCTGTTACGGCGAGGACACCTTTCTTGTTACCAGGATGGCCGAGGCTGTTGCGAAGAAGGTTGGTTGCACCGTGGCCCAGCCGGTGTGGTATGGCTCGCACCCGTATCATCATATCGGGATGCCGGGCACCATCCCGGTGGACGAGGAGAGCTTTACCGCGTATGTTGCGCAGATAATGGCCGGGTTCTGGAACATGGGATTCCGCAAGCAGATACTGTTAAACGGGCACGGCCAGGAGTATGTCATCCCTACCGCGATCCACCGTTTCACCAAGCGCTTCCAGGTGCCGGGGGTGTTCGTGAATCTCAATTGGTATTATGCAATCCCCCAGTTCATCAAGGACAAGGAGCATGGCGGGCCCTTTGAGACGGCTTTTATTCATGCGGACGAGGTGGAGACGAGCTATTCCCTGGCGCTCTTCCCGGAGATGATCAAGATGAAGGATGCGGTGGATACCGAGCCGAGGGGCTATCTTCCGCCCGGTCATGTTGACAAGGCCGGAAACGCATACCAGCTTCCCATCCCGTGGTATTCGCACTCCGGCCTGGGCCCGATTGAGGTGTTCGCTACTCCGGAGGGAAATGTAGGCAAGGCCACACTGGCCGATGTCAACAAGGCCATCCCAGGTGTCGAGGCACTGCTTGACTATATGGAAAAGTTGATCAATGACATTATGAAAAAATGGCCCCCTGGCAAAATTCCGCCCGCAAAAGAGGTTACACAGCGTTTCACTGACGAGGAACTGGAGGCCTATCTCAAGGGACCGTTGAAAGGCGGCAAGCATATATACTGCATAGCATGGCCAGCGTATTGACCCGGAAAACGAAGCGGCGCCGTGCCCCTATTTTTCGGTGATCGTTTCCTTTACCTTCATCCCGAAATGCCTTCCGGCCTCTTCGAGAAAGGCAAGCACGTGGTCGCCCTTCTTGAGCCTGGCGATGGAGATAGGCTCTCCACCGGGGCTGGTCAGCCGGATGGTTTCAGCGTTCTGGAGGATGAGTGAGAGCTTCTGGCCCAGTGCGGTAGCCTCCACCAGCATCATGGGGCGCTTCTCTATCTTGGACCGGCCCACATAGGTTACTTCGCCTTTGCCCTTGTTGTTTACCACCAGCACCGGGTCGCCCACGCTCAGGTCGGCAAGGTAGGCTGTCTTTCCACCAGGTGTGCGCACATAAGCATGCACGCCACCGGCATTGACCCGGAAGGGCCGGGGAGCGCAGTAAGGCGTCTCCACATTCTCGGCATGAACAAGAAACAGCCCGGAACTGGAATTGCCCACAAGCATGCCCTGTCCCGGCTTCATGTTGGTAACCGTGTCCACGCAGACACGATCGCCCATGCCCAACTGCCTGAGCCCGGCAACACGAGCCTGGACCAGCTTCAGCTTCTCCGCCTGCTCGCTCAAGAGCCTGCCGGTCTTCTTGATCTCATTGACATCAGAGGTGTTCAGGAGAACCCCATCGGCCCCGCGCTCCATGATCTCCAGGGCCAGCCTGGCCTCCTTGGAGTCCGAGATCGCGGCTACGAGGTTCTGCCGTGCCGCGATTAGATTCTCCATCGGGATCACCTTCCAGTTCTTGGTCCGGACTACCACGAACTTGGAGACAGGGGCACGCAGTGCCTTGTCCTCGTCTTTCTTGGAGTTCACCACAACCTCGATCACATCCTGGCCAGGCTTCAGGTCTCCGTCCGGGGCGATGGTGGTGATGATGCCCAGCTCCTTGACTCTAGCGCTCATTCCCTTAGGCACCCAGACCGCATGGGCACCGCTTTCCAAGGCCGCAGTCACCAGATTCTTGTTCCACTTCTTGACCTCGACCCAAAACCTTTTGCTCATCGTGAACCTCTCTTCATGATCAAAACTGAAACAGACTAGCCCTTGAGCAACTTCCCTGCTTGTTTGGCAGTGGCCCCCTCATGCACAATGGCACAGGCCGCAGCCACCAGCCGTTCAGGGTGCTTGTGCTGAAAGGCGTTGCGTCCCATGGAGAGCCCAGCCGCCCCGGCCTTGACGGCGCCCTCGATCATCTCAAGGGTCTCATCGTCGCTGAGCTTGGAGCCGCCGGCAATGACCACGGGAACCGGGCATCCCTTTACCACCTGGTGGAAAGTCTTGGCCGAGCCGGTATAGGGCACCTTGACTATGTCCGCGCCCAACTCGGCGCCTACCCGGGCCGCCAGCTTCACCATCTCCACATCCTTCTCGCCTTTGACTTTCTTGCCACGCGGATAAACCATTGCCAGAAGCGGCATGCCCCACGAAGTGGCGTCCTGGGCCACGGTGCCGAAGTCGCTAAGCATCTGGCCCTCGGTCTTCGCTCCCAGATTGACATGGATGCTCACCGCGTCCGCACCCAGGCGGATAGCCTTCTCCACAGAGCAGACCAGAACCTTGGCGTTCGGGTCTTCGCTGACCGAGGTCGAGCCGGACAGGTGGACGATGAGGCCGATGTCGCGGCCGTAGCGCCGGTGGCCCTGGCCGACCAGGCCGTTGTGGATCACCACTGCATTGGCTCCGCCATGGGCCACCTTGTCAATGGTCTTGGCCATGTTGATTAGACCGGTGATGGGGCCGACGGTGACCCCGTGATCCATGGGGATGATTACGGTTCTCTGGGTGGTGCGGTTCATGATCCGCTCCATCCGAATTCGTTTGCCGATAAGCATTATCACTACCTCCTTCCCAGCCAGGTATAAAAACAAATCCTATTATACTCCATCTGGTGCTGAATTACCATTGCATCAGGATGGGTGTGCGACATAAATAGTGACTATCCATGAAATATACGGCTCATCCTGAGAATCTGTGGATGATAGTGACCATACCAGAATTTTATCCCCGAATCAATTCTTCGGGTGTGCGAGGGTGTGCGACATATTTGGTGAATCATTTTTTTAACCCCTTTTTTGGGTTTATCCGGCTAAAGAGT
>Ga0190359_1002771_pt1 | contig 10388 bp, 13 predicted proteins | sample 48721823_MG_FD_161269 | JGI IMG/M metagenome (GOLD analysis project Ga0190359, IMG submission 161269) | Hydrothermal vent microbial mat bacterial communities from Southern Trench, Guaymas Basin, Mexico - 4872-18-2-3_MG | ecosystem: Environmental > Aquatic > Marine > Hydrothermal vents >...
ATTTCAATTTTGCCAGAGAAGCTTCTTTCTTGAGAATATCTATCTCTTCTTTGTCTGTACCGTAAACAGTTTTATCCGCTCCAAATTCGAGATAAATATCATCAGCATATTCTATTAATTCCGCTACTTTATCTTTATCGACATAATTATCTAACTGGCCTCCAATTTCGGTAGATAAATTTAATTTACCATCACTAAAAGCACCTGCTCCTCCCCATCCGGAAATTATTGCACAAGGGGAACAATGAAAACATCCGCCGCCTTTGCTTCTCATCGGGCACTCTCTTTTTTCAATCTCTTTCCCTTTTTCTAATATCAATACTGAAACATTATTTTTCCTGGTCAGCTCAAGAGCGGTAAAAATCCCGGCCGGTCCTGCACCGATAATGATAACATCATACTCTTTTTTCTTCATATCCTCACACCTCTAAACTAGTCGTTATTTTATCGTATTGCGTATTGCGTATTGCGTATCGCGTTAAAAAACCAGAATTTAAGAGCAGAACGCGATATATCGTGCACAAAATAGAAGAGACATTCCCTGTTTTCATTGCGGGTTCGATGAATCGAACCCCTACAGAAAAAGTAAATTCTCGTATAATCAAAAAACTTTTTCGCGTACGTATTAATTTTATAGTATTTCTATTGATAAGACAAATAAAAAATAACAATTTTTTAAAAGAAAATCTCGCCCTCTTTCTGAGAAAGCGAGATTTTTCTTCCTAACTTGTGAAGATCTCATTATTTTATGAGTAGCTTTCTTAACACTTATACAATACCCATACATTTGGCTCAATATATTCACCCAAATTATTTTCCAAATCAATATTTACCGGATTTAAAGCACCTTGAATAATATATTTGTTGCTTTGGCCGAAATACATACCTGTCCACCTTTGCCAATATTTTTTTACCGCTGAATCTTCACTTAAAAAAACCGGATAGGGTTCACTATGAAGTTTGTTAATTACATCTATCAACTTTTTATTGTCAGATAATTTTTCTACAATCACTAAAATACCTCCTTCAAGACTATTACGTCTAATATTCCATGTGTTTCCACTGTTTGTGAAGCCCAAAGAGATTGGTTGGGAAGCGTCTGGAGTCAGGCTTCACAGCTTCACATTTTTATCAATCTCCATACTCGATTTAATTATAAAGTCATCTTCCTTATATCTTCCATTTAATATGTTAGTTACCGTTGAACTTTCGATTCCGTGCAGGTTGGCCATTTCTTTGTTCGATAAACCTGTAAAACTTTTAGGAAATTTAATGTATAGCTTTCTAATATCTGATATACTTTTAGAACTTGTATTCCCTTTTATTCCATCCATTTCTATTTCAGTGACTTCTTCAATAATTTGTGAATTTGTAAACCCCGCTATCTCTAACTTTTTACTGTCTTCTTAGCCCGTTTTCCAATTACAGACTCGAATACCACAAAAAAGATGTAGCCTGCCAGACTGAGCCAACCCAACCAATCGCCCAGGCGGACAAGAGGAACATCGCCCGTACCGAGGGGCATATCCATAACCAGAGTCAGACGTTCTCCTTCCGGATTGAGTTTCAAGGCCAGAAGACGACCATAGGGGTCAATCAACGCAGTATTATGTGCCACACCGGTAAAGACAATGGCAACTCGATTCTCAACAGCCCGGAAGACAGAGTTAGTCCACAATTGTTCGCCGATGCCACCAAACTCACGGATGGGCGCGGCAATCAACTGCGCTCCGTTGCGAGTCAGAGTACGAGCAACATCGGTATAGTTCATGTCGTGGCAAATCATGGTCGCCAGGTGTCCCAGAGGCGTGTCATAGACCGGGTAAACACCCGCGGTGGGAGTTGGCGGTTCGCCAAAGGCATGGTTCTTGCCGTATACATCTAAAAACTCGCCTGACGGAGTGAGCACTACAGCTTCATTGCGAAACTCAGTTTCATTAGAAACCACATAGGTGATGAAAAAGTAAGCACCGGTCTCAGCAGCTAGAGCGCGTAATTCCTCAGTATGTTCCAGTTTCGGGTCAAAGGCCAGTCCCATTTCTGGCGTGAAGATAACCTGTGCACCCTTTCCAGCAGCCTCACGAATTTGATCGGTGAGCACTTGAAAACGCAGTTGGGCTGGTGTATCCGAGTCAATGTGAGCTGGTTCAGGGAAATTGGGCTGGAGTGCTGCCACACGCACTGTCGGTGCATCTACAGGAGCGCTGTTCAAAATAAACAGGCTGATGCCAATCCAGACTACCAGGGTAATGCCGGTACCTACCAACCAGCGTTTACTTGCGCTGATATCCACCGGAACAACATCTCCTGGCTGCCATTTGCGGTCGAACCAAGCCATCGCTCCCTGGGCCAGAGTAAAGTTAAATAGCATGATGACCAGATTCATCCCGTAGATGCTGAATATCGATACCGGCTGGATCAGCCAGGCTTGCGAAGCTTGGGTGTAACCGGTAAAGGCATTGGTAGCCAACATGGGGACGAAGGTACGGATCATCTCAAAGCCCACCCAGTTGATGACACCCTGTAAAATGAACCAGCGGTAGCGGGTCAACTCATGGAACTTGCGCTCTTTCTGTAGAAAGAACACTATAACGGCAATCCATACTCCCAAGTATTTGAAGAAAAATCCTCCTTCATCGCCAAATATTCTTGCCAGGTATGGACCCAACCAGAATAACAGGGCGATAGCAGGCGCCAGGCTCGACCATTTACTGGGCAGCAGCCGGTGCTGGGCAAAGATATAGGGGACAAATGCGATCCAAATCAGCGGCCAGATGCCATAAGGCGGGAAGGACAGTAGTAACATGATACCGCTGATCGCGGATAGGACAACACCCAGTAAGAAATACATAGTCTTTACATTTTTTGTTTTAACACTGGAAACTGTAATCATTTTGGTTCTTCCTTATTCTTTGTTTAGAATACATTTTTATACAAAGATAATTTATCATTTCTTCTCTTTTTCTTCCCGGCGCACACGCTTACTTACTGCATCCACCTTAGAGAGTAGATAAATCATACCACCTAAACACAAAAGGAAAATACCAATGCCAATGGGTGAACCCTATCCCAACATCAAAAACCAGTTTTCCATCTTTTTCACCTCTTATCAAACTCGTTTGCACTACCAAAATGTAATAATCTCCGTAGTACTATGGATATTTCTTAATATTATTTAGTAATTTTGAAATTAAATTATCCAAATATTTTGGCTATTCTTATATTTTCTTATATATACGACAAAAGTTCTAAAAATCCTCTTTTTTAGGGGAATTTGCAGAAATGTATGGTGTCTCAGGCTTCACAACTTCACATTTTAAATAAATTGGGCCTCAACATTTGACATAAAAACCTAACAAAGAACCGTTGTTCCCTGTTGTACTGTCGTAAATTTATATCACCAAATACCTGAAACAAGATAAGACTTCACTCTCTTAAAATATTCAACATATCCTACGTGACACATAGAACAACTACCAATATAATCTAATAATTTAACTCTTTATCAATTATATTTAAAAATCTTTTGCTGGAAATATAATGGTCCGCCAAGAGTTTTCCATTATAAATTAAGTTAAAGGCAGCATATATTGAGGGTGCATCTTGTGCTTGCCTGGCGTTTTTTAATTCAGTTAATTTTATTTCCAAACCTTTTTCCCTGGCGATTTCGCTTAGTTCTTTAATGGAACGGGCAACCCAGGGGCATTGATTAGTATAGATAATATTTAATCCTTTATATCGGCTCAGTTGGTTTTCCCAATCCCTGAATTTAGGTAAAGGTCCGCCATTAATAGTTTTAATCATCAATTCATAGGAGGGTTTGGCCTTCGCAACAGAGTTAAAGCCATTTTTCAAAAAAAGAGCTTTACCGGCCATGAATGGACCTTCACTGGTAACTACCGCAACACCATATTTCCCTTCCTTCTTGGCATCTTTGATACATTCTTTCACCAGGAGTGAACCATATCCTTTTTCTTTGTGCTCATTGGGAGAAATCCAGATACAATGGATAAACATATATCCCTTGGCATCAACTGCTCTCCAGGCATACTCTCCGGGAATGTATTCAATAAAACCATTGCATTTTTTCTCATTTTCCAGATATAACAGTTTAATTATCAGCCCTTGAGAAAAACGATCTTTTAACCATTCCAGCTTTTTTATATAGCCCTCGTTTTTAGGATTTAGAAAGCATAACGGTCGATATTCGGAGATATTTTCTATATTTACACTAATAATTTTCATTTTACTTTCCATCTATAAAACCTCCCTTCACCTTAAATAATTTTGTATTTTCTTTTTAATGAAATTTCATTAAGATTTTTTCTTCCTGCAAAGGAATTTTTCAAAAAATGCAAACTGAACACTTAGTTTATCAGTCCTCTTTCTTTAAATTTTCTAGGGGTACCCATCCGTATTCGTACTTATTTACATTTCTTCCCCATACCCAGCCATTCAATTCCTTCTCAGCTTCAATTAAATCATCTTTTTGTACGTTTAGCTCAGTAGCTATATACTCTTCTTTGAGCTTTCCATATCTTTCGCCTTGTTTTTCAATAATCTGATATGGTACCCAGCACTTCTTTTCTGATGTTTCGCACCAAATCCAACCTTTCCACGTTTCTTTCTCTTTGTATTCCTCACCTATCGTAACTATTTCACCCTTCTTAAGTACAATTAGATCTGAATAATTAGTCTTTCTTGATTGAATAACCCTGTATCGATAAAGTATGCTCATTTTATAATCTCCTGTGGGATTATTTCTCACAATATTCCGATAGCCAAACTTATTGATCAAACCTTGTTTTTTATATACTATATCATATTATTCACGCTAAGGTATTATTCTCTTTTCTCGACGATCTTTTTCAGTCTTCTCTCAACTTCTTTAGGTTTCCCCTGGACAGACTTAATACCAATGGACGTAGCATTTTTAATTTGATCCACGAAATGGCCTCATTTTATTGTTAACCTAGTTAACATACAGCGTAAAAAAAATTAACTCTCTCTCTTTAAAATTTCAGATAATTCCTTGTTCATTTTTTTTAAATAACTTTCAATTATATCAACCTCGTCTTCCTTAAGATTTTTTAAAATGTCAAATATTCTTTCAAATACTTCTTGTGAAAATATTTCATGCCCTTGAAAAGCCTTTCTCCCTTTATCTGTTAGATTGAAGATCACCTCCTTTTGATTATCAACCGGCCGGCTTTTTATAATATAATTTTTCTTTAAAAGTTTTTTTGTGGTCTTGAATACTGCACTTTTGGAAACCCCCATATATTCTGCTAATTTAGTAAGATTAATAGCACTATTTTTTCCGATGGACTCTATAGTATGAATTTCTGTAGTGTATAATAATTCTCCAGAGCCAAAATCTCTTGGCTTATTTTCCATCAATTTAAACATATTATGCGATTTAAAATATAGTTTAATCAATTTATTATAGTTTTTCATTTTATCACCAATCATTAATATATACGAGGTTAACAATAATATCAAGCTTTAGTTTTCGTCAAAGGTTGTTAATAAAACCATCCCCCTTGACATTCTAGCAATATTTCATTAAAATTATCCGGATAATCATGGTCTAAGCCTTTATAGATTTTTAATTCGTAGGAGACTTTTTTACTGCTTAATAAATCAGTAAATTTTCTGGTACATTCATAGCAATCATCATCCTTATCACCGCAAACAACATAACCTTTTATCCCCTTCTCTCTAATCTTATCTAATAAAGGCGCCCATTCATCAATTTCCGGTAACCAGGGAGCCACAAGTATAAATCCCTTTACCTGAATTATATCCTTCAGAATTGAATATAAGGCAACTCGCCCTCCTGCGGAAAATCCACCGATAATAATATTTTCTGAATCAATATTATACTTTTCTAAAATACCTTCATAGTGCTCCTTCAATTCTCGTGCACCTTTTTCAATATCCTTCCACTCATAACCTCCCGAAAACTGAATCTGAGAAGATTGTGGCAAGGCTAATATGATATTTTTATCAACGCAAGAACTCCAATAATCTTCTGTTATCTCAATATTTTCCTGGTCACCGTGTAAGGCAATAATCAAGGGATGCTCATATTGTTCATTCATCTTATCCGGGATAATTATCTTTAAATCTGGTTTCTCGTTTCTTTTGGCTTCTGACTCCCTTTTTTTACATATATCTAATAATTCACCAAACTCTTTATATTTATTAAGTGATTTTAAATCTTCGTCTTCGGTTAAGTATTTGAATTGATACCAAAATCCCTTTTCTACTATCGCCTCTCTCATTAACTGTAGCGCCAATTCTTCGAGCCCTGCTTCATTGGCTATTGAATATCGAAAATTGTATATTTGGGCAAGGTTTCCTTTTTCTATATCTTTATAATTCTCGGTTATGAAATTATAGGCTTCCAGATAATCCCCTTTCCTATATATTTCCAATGTTCTGTTTAGTAATCTTGTATAGGTTACCTTTTTCAAATTTATCTTCTCCTCATTTCATTCCATACTTGTTCTTTAATCGAAAGATATAGACAAACTTCCTTTTTTCAGTCGGAAGAATGCATTGTAAAATTCGTTCAACCTCGTCCTTTGTTACTCCACTTGCAATAGTTATACCCTCAAGTATGGCAAACCATGCATTAGTCAAACCAATTTCACGTAGCCGTTTTCCATATGTTCTTGCATAAATTTTACCCATTTCTTGATGGTAAAGTGTTAAAAGATTTGTATTTTTACTAATTAATTCTTCTATTTCTTCCCAGTACATTTCACGATTACGTTTGCTCCTTAGATAAAACCTTAATTTGTCCGCATCACTTTGTTCCACCTTTTCTATTGAGAAGGGAAGAGATGTAATTATGCCAAATCTCGATTTAGCTTCTTGATAAGCATCATTGAAGCTACGACGGATGCCACCACCGAAAGTCATATGATATGGGGAAAAGATACTGTCATATATGATTTTATCATTGAACGGTAAAAGCACGGCTTCGACCATTACTGGCAGGTAGGGTCCAACCATCTCTTCAAAAGTACTATTAAGAGCAAGAACTCCATAAGCTTTTGGAGATTCGTTTGTATCAAGAAAAACAGTATAATTCTTCAAATAACGAAAAATAAGGAATTTCCCTTTAACAAACTCCTTCCAGCTATTAATTATTTTTAATTCATTTTCAGAAAAGCTCAAAGGATTCTCCGCAACAAATGAGTTAATCAACTCGGGGTGTTTATACAATCTATCTCTGAGTTTGTTTATTTCTTCAATAGAAAATTTCTTAAAATCCCCTGAAGAATCTACGTCTTCTATTATTTCAAACTTTTTATTGACATAAGCTAACAGGGGATGGTACAGTCTATAAAATAGCTCAATATCTTCTTTAGATAATTTCATCTCTCACCCTCCATACCTTAGCATTTCTTTCACTCAGTCTAACCTTGTATATCCGAACATGATTCGCATATCCAGCTCTCTCCCGCTCTCTCTGGTCGAATTTCTTCATCTTTAATCATTTTCCTCCCTTTTATCCGCAATTTATCCAACGGTAGCCCATGGTCAAACTACCAATCTCTTAATCCCTTGATACGTTCCCGTTCTATGCAATCCGGACATCGTTTGGGTGGGTTAAGTCCCTGTTTTTTGTACCATTTCTGCTCACTGGCAGTGAATAGAAATATTTTACCACAAAGTATGCACTTTATTTTAATATCCTCCAACACAGGATATCTCCGTGATTCAGCGATGCCTAACTCATCTTTGTGCTCAAGTAAACGACTCGTTTTAAAAGATGTCCAGAGAACGTCAATGGGTGAATTAAAAAATATCTTTTCCTGGTATTTAAAATCAGAATGGACCCTTAGGTGAGGTGGCTGGCCACACCCTGGAACGGAACAGTCAACTGATTGCCCCGGACACCTTCTACGATGGCAGATCCTGCCCAGGAGTGATACATTCTCATCAAAGAGAAAGACTTCCCAGCCATGATAGTGCCTGCTCATCTGTCGGGCGTACTTTGCTATAGTAGCAATTTCCTCAAGGTTACGGATAATGATGACCAAATCAAGATCATTGGGATAGGGGTCATCTCCGGCCACAGATCCTATTATGGCAATTTCGAGAGGACTGGATAGTTTATGTACTTTTTCAGCAAACTCATTAGCAGCGACTCTGAGAATTTCATTTTTATTCATCTTCTTTGCCCCATTATACCTGTCAATAGAACCGTCCCCTTGACAGTCTTATATTAAAAACTTACCATCTTTATAGACCAGCTTGCCATCCGCGTAAATTTCTCCGCCCTTTTTCATATCACAGAGCATATCCCAATGTATGGCTGATTGATTTTTACCTAAAGATTCAGGAATAGACCTTCCGATGGCCAGATGGACTGTCCCTCCAATCTTCTCATCAAATAACATGTGCTTGGTAAATTTCTTTATATTATAATTTGTGCCTACCGCAATCTCTCCTACATACCTTGCCCCCTTATCCGTCTCCAGAAGCTGCTCCAAAAGCTCTTGTCCCTTGGCTGCTGTCGCCTTTATTACTTTCCCTCTTTTAAAGGTCAATTGAATATCCTCGATTTCTCTTCCCCCGTATATACCTGGGAAACTGAATCTAATATGGCCTTCTACACTATCTTCTACCGGTCCGGTAAAGACTTCGCCATCGGGAAAATTAGCTTTACCGCAACAGTTTATCCATTTTCTACCTTCAATAGACATCTTTAAATCAGTATCTTTAGAAACTATCCTGAGTTGTCTTTTACCATTTAAAATATTACAGATACCTTCCTGTTTCTTCTCTATTTCTTTCCATTCTGCTATCGGGTCTTTGCTGTCGATATAACCAGCCCCATAGACAAAATCTTCGTATTCGGAAATTGACATGCTCGCTTCCTGGGCATTTGCCTGATTGGGGAACATAGTAGCACACCATTTTAGCTCTTTTTTTGCAGATCTTTCAAAAAATATCCTGCTAATTTCACTAAAGCCTTGAGCTGATAATTTTAGTTTTTCAGGATTTACATTGCTTAACATTCTGGTATTTGTCCCGCCAAAAAAGGATAAAGATGCATCGACTGTTTCAAAGGTCTTTTTTATACTGACAGGTACATATTTTATCTGTTCCTTACTGCCGCCTTTTAATAATATCTCTTTTAACTCTTCACTGTTTATCATCACCTGAGGAAGGGCTCCCAGCTCAACTGCCAGTCGGTAGCTTTCTTTAATCAAAGGCAGGGTGACTACATCACCCACAATTACTATTTTTTCTCCCTTTTTAAGATCAAGGGAATACTTTAAGAGCACCTCTACATATTTTTTTAATCTATTATCCATCTCTTACCTCCTTAAATAATATTTCATAATTTGATTTATTGGTTATAATATGGAACACCTTTCTACTTCTTCCGACTCTTCACACATAAACTCTCTATCAACTTTTCTTGTACCCATCTTTTTACAGTCCTTACTTTAAATAATTTCAGGCTTTTCTTGATTTCCACCAACACACCAGGAATAATATCCCGGGGGTGGGGAGCGCTATGGCTATTATATAAGGATAAGGTCGGGGAGAGATCATCCAGAAGTGTACCGCTAAATTTATCAGAAAGAAGCCGATATTGAATGCTCCACCCAATCCTTCCCAACGCCAGGCAATACCCAAGCCCAAAACACTTAAGATTAAAGTGAGAGGGATCAGGTTTTCTACCGGAGGATAGCCCTTCATGGCATGCGGGTCTGCTGTACCGGTTTGTACCCAATTTAACGCGTAACCGATAAGCATAATCAGGGTAAATACGATAATTACAATGCTCCAGATTCGAGCAATCCACCGCAACCTAACTACAGATCTATTCATGTTTTGGACCTCCTTTCGACTTAACTTAAGAAAGCCTCTTTTAGCGGTAAAAGATATTTTCTTCGGTCAGTATCAAAAGCAAATATCTTTTGCCGGTAATTCCCTATTCGATTGATATTATATGATGCGGATAAGCCGCTACAACGACCCGTACAATTCCTGCCCTATGTAGATTATATGACTCCGCACCGAAAGATGTCAAAAAAAATGGGTCTCTATCCCTATTTTTAGATTTAGGAAAATCCTGTTTTTCGAAATAAAAAAGCCCTCCGGTAAAATACCAAAGAGCTTGATTATTCAAACAGTATCGTCTATCTACTTTTCCTGTTGTTTGATCACGATAGCAGGAGTATACCCATGATATATTATGATTACAACCCAAAAAGTAAATAAAATATAATGTAGGGGCACGATGCATCGTGCCCACAGAAAAAATGGGTAATAATATAGCGAGGGCACAATTCATTGTGCCCCTACAATTCAATTATAACCAACAAATCTAAAATTATTTACGATACACGTGTATA
>Ga0190359_1002772_pt1 | contig 10388 bp, 12 predicted proteins | sample 48721823_MG_FD_161269 | JGI IMG/M metagenome (GOLD analysis project Ga0190359, IMG submission 161269) | Hydrothermal vent microbial mat bacterial communities from Southern Trench, Guaymas Basin, Mexico - 4872-18-2-3_MG | ecosystem: Environmental > Aquatic > Marine > Hydrothermal vents >...
GATCATCTTCCATATGATAGGAGAGGATCACCTCCTCCGCCGCGTTCATCGCGATGCAGAGGTCCTCGAGCTGCCTTCTCCTCGACGGGACCTCCTCCATGCCCAGTTCAAGCTTTTCCCTCTCACCCAGTATCCTGAAGCCACCCGGCTGCGAGGGTATCATCGAGGATGTGAGCCCGCCTATTACTGCAAGCCGGGAGCTCTCCGTGAGGGACCCCTCGATACCGAGGACCCGTATCCCGCCGCGCTCCCCTACTGACGAAAGTTTCACCATCCCCAGCTCCCCGTTCAGCATGTCCATCATCGTCTCGTGGTCCACCTTTCCCGTACCGAGGAGATATGCCCTTCTCCTTATTCTCGCAAGGGACCCGATCAGCACATCCACGGACCTCTTCACATCTATCCGTTCCGGATCCTCCGGGTCCGCGGGCGGTGCGATGGCCCCGCCTCCTTCCAACCCCAGATATTCGATGAAGGACAGGATCTCCGAGGAACGAGCCCCCGCATCACGCTTTCCCCCGGAGATCGATCTCAGCTTTCCGAAAAGTTCCTGGAGAATGCCGGCCCACCTGGCGGCATCGCTCTTACCCCCATCACCCCCCGCGGCAAGGAGACCATCCACCCACGAACCCACGGGGTCCCGGCCCCCGCCCATTATGTAATTGTCCCTTGTTATCCTCTCCAGGCTCGTGACGGGGGGAGCTCCCCTCTCTTCGAGATAGGTCGACAGGAAGGGAGATGACAGCACCCTCAGAACGTCATCCCTTCCGAACCCGTCCAAGGGTAGGCGGAGCAGGTCCGTCACGCACCTGACCGCCGGGGCACTGTTCGCATAGATGTCATTTCCCATATCGATCGGCAGACCGTACCTCCTGAACAGGATCTTGACGAAGGGGTCGTAGCTTCTCCTGGACGGAAGTATGAGAGCTGCCTCCGACGGGTCGAGATCTCCCCCCGAAAGTCTCGATTTGAGGAGCCTTGCCACCGCCTCGATCTCGTCCCATCTCGTCATCCCCCTCACGAGTGGGAGCGTCACGTCCGAATGTACGGTCTGCCTTTCCTGCGCTCCCCTTTCGGGTATGGTGAAACGGAGCCGGGCGCCACCGGCTCCCATCCTTGCCGCATGTTCCTGGACAACGACCTCGCTTGCATCCTCCATCACGCGCTCCAGGAGCCGGCGGAACGAATTGGGAACATGTCCGAGCATGTACGTTCCGATACGGGAAAAGGGCAGCTTCCCTCCGTTCTCAAGGGCCTCGAGAACCTTCCAGGGGACCTGCTCGTGATCGCAGACATCCAGCTCGTCGAGCCGCTGAAGATAGGCCCCGTATACCCTGCCCAGATCGACCCTCCTGCCGTCACCATCCATCAGGGTCCGGGGGTCAACTCCACCCGTTATGAGCTCCCCTATCTCCCTTGCCATGTGTCGTGAGAGCCCCCTTCTCACGTCCGATCCTCCCTTCAGATGCGGGAGATCCGAACTCACCATGATTTCATGGACCAGTGTTTCCCTGGATACCAGATCTATCAGCGGGAGGGGGATGGCCAGAATGTCGTAGGCCCTCTCGGCGAACCTTCTGGGGGTCATTATGTTCCCCGAGACCCCGCCGCCCATCTTTAGGAGCCGCATCTTTGCACCAAGACAGGCCCTCTCGCTGGGCATGAGGAGCAGTGTACCCATCTGCTCCTTTATATCTCCGGAATAGAGGTATTCGACGATGGATGCACCGCCGTCACTTTGGTCAACTATATCGATATCAACCGGTTCCATGCAATTCTCCCCAACGTAGCACCTTATGAACGGATGGTATTATAATGCAGAGGGGAGAGGGATGTGCAAATCTTCTAATTCTCATATGAGATCCGAAAGGTCCTGAGGCACCACAAGGATGGGGGTGCGGCAGTCGCAGAGCAGTTCGAAGGTGACCCATTCCGCTATCAATCTGCCGGCGGATGCCCCGACAAGGATCAGGTCCGCATCGTGTTCCTGGGCGAACCGCTTCAGGCTCTCCACCAGATCCCCGCTGGTGTAGAATGCAGTTACCTTCACACCCTGCTCCCTTCCCTTCTCCTCGAAAAGACGCAGGGCGGCCCATCCCTCGCTCTCCTTCGAAGTCGCCGTCAGGTACTTGGGGTCCCTTATATGAACGACATATATCTCCGCGTCCAGCCTCTTCGCCACCTCGATTATCGCGTCCCCCCTCTCCTTGGCGGGGAGATATCCCGATGTGGGGACCAGGATCCTCTTCTTGGTCTTACTCATCATCAACCCTACCTCATTTCTCGATAATGAACATTACCCCGCTCACACCTTCATGTACCTCGTCTTGTCCCTGAGCTCCCCGAGGTCGGATATCCTCTCCGCAAAGGCGTCGTGCTTGTGAATGGACTCCTCGGAGACGGATTTCACATGAAGGACCGCTTCATCCGGAAGGTTCCTGTACCTGTCCAGGAAACCGTCTATGATGTCCCTGACCACGTCCTCCACGAATTTGGGTTTCCTGTGGGCCTCGAGGACCAGCTCGGCCTCTCCCTTCCGCTTCAGTATCTCGTAGGTGGGAGAGGAGAGATTGCTCTCTATGAGGGATATCAATTCATCCGCCTCGATGTCCATGGGACCTGCCATGCCTATCTCAAGAAACGTCCTGTTCTTCTGATTGTGGGTCGGAACGGGGATCATATCGAGGATCTTGAGCCTCTCCTCGTCGATGTCCTTCTCCCTGAGCTCCCTCTTCAGCAGGACCCTCACGTTCTCCATTGCGCATGGACATGCGCTCATACCCGATACCTCAACCCCGATGGCCCTCCACGGGATCTCGTCATCCTTCCTCACCTTGGCCCTGGCGAATATCCTGTAGTTCTCCGTAACATTCCTGCCGTCCGGGGATTCCTTCTGCAGGAAATAGTCCGCGGAGAGCTTTACGTCGGCGTAGGCGGCATATTCGTGGGATCTGAGAAGGTCCCGGGCCACCCTCTCCACAAGCTTCTCCAGGGAATCGTTCTCGTCGCGGACAGCATGATCGACCGCCCTGTGGATCACCTCGACATGCCGGGACATGTGAGAGCCCTTCTGTTCGGCGGGCAGGTCCACAGATATATCGAACGTGGGAACCAGTGTGACCTCCCTCCCCGGTCTTCTGATGATGACCGGACGCTTCACCCCCTCGATCCCCACACGGGTCAGAATGAACGATGACCTCATCTCCTCACCCTGGACGTCGGGCATGTCGTTCACGGGATCACCCGACTGTATCTTCGATATATCGTGCTATCACTCTCCCTGCGGAGATCCTTGTCGTGGGGTTCTCTATCGTGTCCGAGGAGAACAGACCGTCCAGATGGGGGGTCAATCGCTCTATCCCGCCTCCGGTGAAGAGGCCGTGGGCGCAGCAGGCATATACCTTTTCGGCTCCCTGTTCCCTGAGGGTTTCCTGGGCCCTTAGTATCGTTCCTCCCGTGGCGATTATATCATCCACGATGGCAACGTTCCTGCCGTCCACATCAAGGTTCTTCGGTTTCATGCTGACGGTCTCACCGTCCAGCCTCCTCTTCTCCAGATGGTCGAACGGCACACCCGCCTCCGATGCCGCTTCCCGGGCATAATCAACGGCTCCCGCATCGGGGGAGAGGACGAAATCCACCCCCATCTCCTTCAGGAATGCCCCGATATCCCCCATGACCGACAGGTTCACCCTGCTCTTCACGTCCGTGAAATGATCAAGGATCGTCTCCTTGTGAAGGTTTACGCATATGACGTGGTCAAGGGACATCTGCAGATGTCTTGCCATGGTCCTTGCCGTGAACGACTCGCCCTCGTTGAACACCCTGTCCTGTCTGGCATAACCGAAGTACGGGACAACGCCCCAGACGGAGCCCGCTCCGAGGTCGCTCACCAGCTGCGAGAGTATGAACATCTCCATGGCATTGTGGTCGGGATATGTGGACTGGACTATCACGACATCCTCGCCGTCGAGCGGTTCGAGGACCCTTGCATAGATCTCGCCGTCCGGGAATCTGCGTATGTCGGCCAGAACCGTATCGGCTCCCAGTTCGGAAGCGATGGAATCGGAAAGCCTTGGATTTGAGGAACCTTTCAGAACCCGCATGGAGGAACCCTTCTTCGGTCTAAACCCTACAGATAATAAAACGTTTCCGAGGTTCCTCAGAGCTCTTCCTCTATCCTTATGAGCTCGTTGAGCTTGGCTATCCTCTCGCCGGATACGGCTCCCGTCTTGATGCAGATCGAACCGAATGCAATACCCAGATGGGCTATGGCCGGATCCGTGGTCTCCCCCGACCTGTGGGATATCACGTTCTGGTATCCCGCCTCCTGGGCGAGCCTGACGGTGTCAATGGTCCTTGTCAGCGTTCCTATCTGGTTGGGCTTTATCAGGATCGCATTTGCGGAGCCCATCTCTATACCCTTCTCCAGCCTCTCGTCGTTGGTGACGAAGATGTCATCTCCGATTATGAGGCAGCCGTCCCCGATCTGTTCCGTGAGGTCCGCCAGTCCCCGATAATCCTCCTCGTCGAAGGGGTCCTCGATCGAGAACAGGTCATACTTGTCGTAAAGCTCGGCCATGTACGCAACCTGGCCTTCCCTGTCCAGGGTCCTGTCTGCATAGTGATACTTGCCGTCCTTGAAGAAGGACGATGCCGCCACATCTATCGCTGCCTGTACGGGGAAGCCCACCTCGTCGGATACCTCATTGCACGCAGTTGTGACTATCTCCATCGCCTCGTCATTGGATACCTTTGCCACCCATGCCCCCTCGTCTCCCTTTCCAAGGGCCACATCGGGATATCTCTTTCCGATTATGGAGGCCACATGCTTGTGAACGGCAGCGCCGGCGAAAACCGAATCGATGAAGGTTTCTCCCTGGGGCACGGTCAGGAATTCCTGTATATCCGTTCCTCCGATAGCATGCTTTCCCCCCCCGAGAACATTCCCCATCGGATAGGGCAGGTCGACGTGCATCATTCCGCCGAGGTAGCGGTAATACGGGATCCCGAGGGAGTCGGCGGCTGCCTTGGAATTCGCCAGGGACAGCGCGACAACGAGATTTCCCCCGATCCTCGACAGGTCCTCCGTTCCGTCTATATCGGTCAGGAGCAGGTCGAGCTCCTCCTGATCCACGGAATCGAGCCCCACCACCTGGGGCACCACTTCCTCCCTGAATATGCTGATCCCCTTGTCGAGCCCCCCGTCGGGGAACGCCTTCACCTCGTGAATGCCCGTGCTGGCGCCGCTCGGAGCACCGAACCTTCCCATGCCGCTCTCGGTCCAGACATCGACCTCGACAGTGGGGTTCCCCCTGGAGTCGAGAATCTTCCTTATCACAACGTCCTCGATTATCGTCATGTCACAACCTCCGAGGTTCATATGCCCGACCCGTAAAAGCCTTTCGTATGTACGGGTATGTGGTCCCGCATGTCGGGACACTGACCATCAGCCTGAAAACGGGAGCTCCGGTATGCGAAATGCCTTTATAACTCAAAGTAGTTCGTTTTCTCAAGGGAACCACATGAGAGGGAGAATGGATATATTGACGTCAGTTGTTTCAGCAATCATCACCATGCTTGCAGTACCGGGTCTTGCAGCAGCCCAGGATGCATCGGGAGGAAGCTCGGGAGGAGGGGACCCGGAGCTCGGGGTGCTATGTCTGATACTTCAGTGCCTCATCCCGCTGATAATATACCTGATATGGGGCATGGTGGCGATCTGGGCAAGGAACGACGCTGCATCAAGGGGGATAGATAGTCCGTGGTTGTGGGGCGTGGTGGTATTTTTCGGTGGGATCGTGGGTCTCATCATCTACCTGCTGGTGCCCAGGGCCCAGGCGAAGGAGAGGAATGTCGCAGATCACGGGAGAATGGAATTGAGACCACCTCCGGGAACCTGCCCCCACTGCGGTTCCTATGCGGGAACGAACGTGGGAAGATGCCCATCATGCGGCGGAGATCTCGGGGGTTGACGACCGCCATTCTTTTGACCCAGCAGAGCTTTCATGTCCCATGGATTCCAAGGATGAGAATGCTCTAGCGGAGCTGAAAGGATTGGTCTCGGATTTCATCTCCGAGAGGGACTGGGACAGGTATCACAGACCCAAGGACGTTGCCATGGCACTCTCCATAGAGGCGGGGGAGCTCATGGAGCTCTACCTCTGGGACAGGTCCCCCGGCAGGGAGGATCTCGAGGACGAGCTCGGGGACATACTGTTCTTCCTCCTCGATATGTCCATAAGGGAGGATGTGGACCTCAAGGAAGCGTTGAAGAGGAAGCTGGAGAAGAACCGGGTGAAATATCCCGCCGACCTTGTAAAGGGGAGCGACCTCAAGTACACGAAATATTGGGAAGGTGAAGATGATGGCTGACAAGGATGATCTCATACTCCACAACATCGGCAGGCTCTACACGTTCCGGGGAGAGGGAGCCGTGGCGGGAAAGGCCATGGACTCGCCGGTGATCATCGAGGGAGCGGCCCTTACCGCAAGGGGAGGGAAGATATCCATGGTCGGCAGGGAGGAGGAGGTATGGGAGAGGGCGGACCTCGGGGAAGCCGCGGAATGCATCGACTGCGGGGGAAGGGTGGTCGTCCCCGGCTTCGTGGACCCCCATACACATGCGGTTTTCGGGGGCACAAGGGAGTTCGAGCTAGCCATGAAGCTGAAAGGAGCTTCCTATCTGGACATACTCGAAGCCGGAGGGGGGATACTCCGCACGGTGAAGGATACAAGGTCCCTGTCGACGGAGGAGCTGACGACCCTTCTCGATGAGAGACTGGACCGGATGCTCCGCTACGGCACAACCTCCGTCGAGATCAAGTCCGGCTACGGACTCGACAGGGAGACGGAGCTGAGGCTGCTCAGGGCCGTCAGGGGTTCCTCGAGCCCCCTGACCAAGGTTGCCACCTTCCTCGGCCCCCACGCGGTCCCTCCGGAATACAGGGACAGACCGGATGAGTTCCTGGACATGATGATCGAAATGCTGGAAGGTATCGCCAGGGAAGGGCTCGCGCAGTATGCGGATATCTTCTGCGAGAAGGGTGTGTTCAACGCGGAACAGACGAGGAGGTTCCTGAGCGCTGCCAGGGAAGCGGGGCTGGGTGTCAAGGTACACTCCGACGAGATCGAGAACCTCGGGGGGACCATCGTCGGAGCTTCCCTGGGTGCCGTATCCGCGGACCATCTCCTTGTCTCCACTGAGAAGGACCTGGAGGCCATGAAGCGAAGCGGGACCGTTCCCGTTCTGCTCCCCGCTACACTGATGACCATATTCGAGGACCGGGTCCCCGATGTCAGAGGAATTATGGAGATGGACCTGCCCCTGGCAATTGCCACGGACCTGAACCCAAACTGCATGGTCGAGAGCATGCAGTTCATCCAGACGCTTGCCTGCTACAGGCTCCGTATGACCCCGAACGAGATACTCGCGGCCTCCACCGTGAACGCCGCATTCGCCATCGGTCTCGGGGACAGGAAGGGGAGGTTGAAGGAAGGTTACGATGCCGATATACTGATACTGAAGGATCCCTCCTTCGACCATGTGGTCTATCATTTCGGCGTGAACCATGTGGATACCGTCATCATCAACGGAAAGGTAATCGAGAGGGACATGGAGTGGTGAGAATGGACCTGGACACCATCATGGAACTGAGGCATTCGGTCAGGCACTACACGAGCCTGAAGCCGTCGGACAGGGATATCGAGAAGCTCCTGACCGCCGCAGGCAGGGCCCCTTCCGCAGGCGATCTGAAGGCCAGGAAGGTCTTCGTCATAAGACCCGGTTCGAGGATGAGGGAGGAGATGAACCGGGTGCTTCACCAGGATTGGATACATGAAGCTCCCTTCCTGCTGCTCTTCTGCGCGGACCGCAAGGCCATAGAACCCTACGGCGAGAGGGGGAAGGAGCTCTATTCCGTTCAGGATGCGACGATCTCAGCCGCCTTCGCCATGCTGAAGGCAGTCGATCTGGGTCTTGCAACGTGCTGGATAGGAGCGTTCGACGAGGGAGCCGTATCGACCGCTGCGGGACTGCCATCATACCTCAGACCCGTCGCCATACTGACAGTGGGATACGAGGGATGAATCTCATGTGGACCTATGTGATCGCATTCACGGAAGATCTGAGTTCGTTCGTCATGGTCAGATCCAGAAAGAGGGGAGGGTGGGAGATGCCCGGAGGCGGCGGCCTCGAAGGTGAGACGCCGCTTCAGACCTCCCGCAGGGAGTTCAGGGAAGAGACGGGATACGAACTTATAACAAGGGAAGAATGGTCCACCCCCCTCGAGGACGGAATCGTCCATTTCGGTCTCATCGGAGGCGGAGACCCGTCTAGAAGGTCCATGCGGGAGATAGAAGAAGTTGGTATTTTCGACGAGCTTCCCCGTCCCCTTGCCTTTCCCCGGGAGGAATACGCTCCCCTTCTGGAGCTCGGCCGCCGTCTTCTGTCATGATGCTCACCTTATCATTGGTATCTCCCATCTGTCAGGGGCCGGGACATGAGGCCGGGCCGGTCCTTTCCCTGCCTCGGCCCTTAGGTCCGCAAGCTCTATCTTTCCGTCGTCCATCCCCGTCACTATACCAATGAGGTCGACCATGTTTGTCCGGTCGGGCTCCTCCAGGTTCCCTATGAACACCGTCTTGTTGGATCCTATCCTGTGGAAGAGTGCGTCTATGAAGGGCTGTGTCGTATTCTCCCTGGTGCCCCGGGGGGTCACCAGATTGAGAATGAATCCCTTGCCCGTCTTCGGGTCCCTCTTCAGGAGTCCGCATGAGACGAACTCGTCCACGGCCGTCTCCGGGTCCGCCAGATAGGACCCGCCCACGAATATCGTCCCCTCGTTCCCCTCCTTGAAAACGGATCTCAGATCGGAGACCGTCAGGGACCTCTGGCTGTTCCCGTAGATGACGTTGGAGAGGGAGATGACCGTCCAGGAGAGAAGGGCGTCAAGGGCCTCCATGGTCCTTGAAAAGGGCTGGCTCCCGTTGATCTCCTGGAACCTGTCCTGGTCTATTGTGAGCACGTTGAAGTTCCTTCTGAGCATCCGGTTCTTCGCATGGTTGGCTATCGTGCGCGGCATGGACTCGAGCGTGGAGGAGGGGATTATCAGGAAGTTTATGACAAGGGCCCCGAGCCCCTCCGCGGTGGAGGCTATCACGTGGCTGGCGCCGCTTGCCGTCCCCTTTCCCAGGGTCGCGATCTGGACGACAAGTGGATAATCCTTCATGTATGGTTCGAGGTCCCTTCTCGCATCCTCCGCGGACTTCTCCCCGAGCTCCGTAAGGCCCATGGCCCCCTTTCCCCCGCAGAGTCTTCTTCCGATGAGGAATTTCGTATCTGCCCTCGTTCCCTCCAGGTCGGCCTCGTCCGTGGTGATGTACAGCGTGTCCACCACGTTCGTGGAGCCCTCGTGGACCATCCTCATGATCCTCTTGGCCCCGCTTCCGACACCTATCACCAGGACCTTTCCGGACCTGGGACGGGAGGAGCCCCTTCCATGCATTCGAAGACCCCCCCGTCACTTCGACCGGTATATATGGTGTTCAAGGTTCCCGTAGCGCTCCTCTATCACGTGAAGAGCCTGGGTGTACATGGCCATGGCCCTGATGTACTCGGGTGTGTTCTTCGTGTTCTCCGCATACGAATTCAGCTGTTCCAGGTAGAGCAGGTCGCTCTTTGCTTTTTCGGTCAGGTCCTCATCGAACTCCATCATTTTTTTCCCCCTTTCAAGGTGCTGTTTGCCCGGATGGGCCCTCGGACCGCCGTCTTTTCCCCCGAATGCGGTCGGCTTCTGTGCGTATGAGGATGCGTGCATCCCTTGGTGCATCCCGTTATCATGACTGCGACATGGCGTCCTGCTGCATCTCCACGGCCCTTGCGTCCATGTCGGATCTTGCCAGCTGAAGGTCCTCTTTCCTGTCCTGCTCGACGGTCCTTCTTATCTCGCGGACGCCTATATCGACGGCCTGCGAGAGGAGCATGACGAGCGTGGTCCCGTACCCGTATGTGATGTGAAGCCTTGAAGCGGTCCTCATCGTTGCGGCGGATACCGGTATCTCCACCCTGTTCTCCCTTGTTATCATCTTCGTAGATACCAGATTGTCAAGGGCCATCTGTATTACATCCGTCTTCGAGACCCCCGATTCCCTCGACACCCTCTCCAGTATTCCCAGATGAGAAGGGTCCAATCGAGCGGATATGGTGGTCTTCCCCGTCATTTATTTCAGCTCCCTTATCCCCATAAGGCTGATGCAATACAGTTGTATTACGACATTGGTCTTTCTGATATAAAAATATATTTCTTTCAGTGAGCTCCCTGCTTCTGTCATTGGTTAGGGGAGGAAGGGGCATACTTTACACACGACTTATCATTTCAGGAAATTCT
>Ga0190359_1002773_pt1 | contig 10388 bp, 8 predicted proteins | sample 48721823_MG_FD_161269 | JGI IMG/M metagenome (GOLD analysis project Ga0190359, IMG submission 161269) | Hydrothermal vent microbial mat bacterial communities from Southern Trench, Guaymas Basin, Mexico - 4872-18-2-3_MG | ecosystem: Environmental > Aquatic > Marine > Hydrothermal vents > Microbial...
TCAAGCAGTCGGGAATGGAATGGACCGTCCGCGGAGCCAACGCCATCATCGCCCTGCGCTGTCTCCACCTCTCCGGCCGGATGGAGGAATTCTGGGAGCAAAGGGACGCCAACGTCTAAAACCCCCCCTTTTTATGTCGCAGACCCTGGTCATGGCAGGTTATGCTTTTCGGCCATCTGGCGGAGTATGTCCCAGTATGCCCCGCGAGCGCCCTTTCGTATAGCGCGCACAAGTGGTAGATTCCGGTTATAGTTGTAGTTCTGCTTCAGGTCATCGCTTTTGGCGAAGAAGAAACACGGATCATCGTTAATCAGCTTTTTCAGGTACCCCTCTGCATCACGGCCCAGTTTTTCTGATAAGTAAAAAATCGGATAAAGGAATTCCGGGTTGTCCCGGACTATGCCCCTGAGGTTGGGATTCTTATCCAGGGGCCCCTGGAGACGCACTATTTCCGCCAATTCTGTACCGGGTAGGATACGCAAGCCCATGCTCACTCCCACCCTGTGAGGGCGGAGTTTTTTAATCATCGAGATAGTCTGCCTCAGAGTGTTCCGTGTTTCTCCTGGCCCGGCCAAGAGCAGGTCGAACATGACGGTTATCCCGGTTTTACGGCATGAGCTTAGCACTTTTTCCAGGTCTCCTGCGGCGTGCCGACGCTTCAGCCTGGAGAGCATCTCATCGCTTGCCGAATCCACTCCGAAATTGATCCCCCTGCACCCGGCCTCGGCCATTACCCGTGCCAGCTCTTTATCAAAGGGCACTGGAGAAGCATAAACATAAAAGCTGATCTTCCGGTTTAGTCCCCTTTTGATTATCTCGCCACAGATGGCGTGAGCATGATGCCGGGGAATGTTGAATTCACTGTCGCAGAAATGGAATGTATGGATTCCCTTGCGAGCGAGGAATTCCAGTTCATCGGCGACACTCTCTGCGGACCGAATTCTTATTCTCCTGCCCTTGGCCACAGGGTCTGCGCAGTAGATGCAGGATTCAGAACAGCCGCGTTTTGTCTCAATGTTTCCCTGTCCACCCTCCTGATAGTAGCGAAGATTGTCAACCAGTTTGCGAGTGGGTGTGACGAAGGATTCCATGTTTATAAAAGAAGGTGGATTGGGTTTTTTCCCCGGAACTACGAGGCCGGACAGATTATCATCGGGTTTTCGGCTGGCCTGAATAGTTTTTAGCAGAGCAATGAGGGCCTCTTCGCCATCACCTCGGATGCCGAAATCAGCGCGGATATACTCAAGGCACGCGGAAGGAGCGATGGAATATCCTACACCACCCAGAATGATCGGAGCGTCTGTTTTTAGCTTCAGCCACCGGACCAGTGAGCGTATTTGGGGGAGCAGGAATTCCTGGCTTGCAAAGTAGCAGTCGTCCAGGTTGCGGATGCTCAGGCCAATGGCGATGGGGCGGAGTGTTTTGATCCGGGCCGCAAGTGGCTTGCGGTAGGCCCGGTTGAAGCATAGATCAAAGATATACGGACGGAAGCCCCCTTTGCTCAGGGGGTCCGCGAGATAGTCCAGGCCGATCGGTCCCACGGCCGGTTTCATCCGATTAGGATTGATGAGTATGACCCTATTCATCAAGACCTGATGTAAAGGCAAGAAGGGTGTATAGATTTAATCCGGTGAAAATCCTATTTGGCCTCGGACTCTTCAATGCCACGCAATGGTGCCCGTCCCTTTTCCGGTTTTTCCTCCTCTTCCACTTCCGGAAGCGGGGTGATGGTTGGTAGCACAGTTTTCTGTTCCCGGACAATGGTGGGCTTTTGCATCGGCTCTTGAGCTATGGCTTCCTGGCGTGCCGTTTCCTTCTTGAGAAACTCGGCGAGTTCAAATCGAGGCTTCCAGCCCGGTGGCACCTCTATTTTGAGAATCTGGCCTTCCCGGATCAAATTGGGATTGCGTATGTTTTTCTTGTTCACCTGGTAAATCCGAGGCCAGGCGCGTGCGTCGCCATAATAATATGCGGCTAGAAGATGAAGGTTTTCTCCCTGGCCCACCTTGTGCAGGCGATAATGTTGCTGTGGCTGGACCATAGGAATGGCAGGTGTCACAGGCTCGGGTTCCACCATCTTGACCGGCTCTTCCTCCCAGGTCTCCCAGTCCTCTGTTTCAGGAAATTCCGTCACAGTATCAGCAGGTGCTGGTTCCGCGGTTTCGGCTTTTTCAATCGCGGGCTCTGCGGCTTCCTCGGTCTTTTTCTTCTTAGCCCAGCCTGAGGATAGCGCCAGACCAAAAATGATAATCAAGGTAGCCCCTCCAATCAACCACTTCCACTTCCGCTTCTCCATCTCCTTGCCCCCTTTCTTCAGCTTCTCCCGGCCCTTCGGGTTTTCCGGGCGGTGAAAAAGGCCTTTTCCCTATAGTTTGATATTCTTACTATATATATTTAACCAGATAATTTGCAATTTGTAAAGAAAAAAATTCCAGGGCTCGTTTTTTTAGATTCCATGAATTCTAAACAGGACGGCCATTTTGATTTCATAAGGAGCCTCGGGGCGATCAGGCCGGAGTCTATCGCTCAGGACGAATGTAACGGCCCAGCATTTTTGTGCGGACATATAATCCAGGGAAGCCACCTGATGCGTGAGCTGTTCATGTTCAAGGGAGTAATATGTTTTGTAGTCAAGGTGAATTAGTGGGCTGATAGTCAATCGTGTGCTGGCAAAGATGTCGCGGGCCGGCTTTGCGGTAAAGATGAATAGATGACTTTGATGCTCTCCGGAGTCTTCTAGGTATCCGAGGCTGAAGGAATCCCTTGTAGGATCGGCATATCGGGCCTCGGCAAAGAGGCGGGTGATGGAATTCTCTTCCCATCCATAGTAGCCGTTGAGCTTGAAGCTGATCTGTTCTTGTGAATTTTTTCCCGAATGCAGGAATCCGGGTTCGAGGCGGATTTCGATTCTCATGTCCGTGAAGTCCTCGTTTACAATGTCATAGAACTGTGTCAATTCCAGGCGGTTGATTTCTGATATAAAGATATTTTTCGTAAAGGGATTCTCCTTGCAAAAGAGCCTGCTCTCCATGTTCAGGCCGATAAGGTTAAGCTCTTCCCCGGGGAAGAGTGCTTGAAAAAAAGGGTCTTTGGGGTCCTCGGTTTTCCCCTGATAAAAATGTATCAGGCTGGGCTCCAGTGTGTGCCGATACCTTGCGCCCCCGGGTTTACCCTGATATGTGCGCTCAAGTGGCAGGGAAACCCGCAGGCTCGTTTCGGGCCCTCCGGATATGGACCCATCATGGAAGTATCCCGGGTCCGGCCTGTAGAGTATTTCCCTGAAGCCTGCCGCGGCCCATACTTCCATGGCATCGGCCCATTTGCCCGGATAGATCAAACGGGGAATGAATTCCATTCTCATGCCCCTGCCCATGTCCCGGTCTTCTCGGAAGTAGTTGTCAGCCTTTGCTGATATGTCCGCGTATATCGGCCCGGCAAGTTTCCGGGTCAGTAGTGCATATCGGATTTCCGGCAGACGCTGGATCATGGCCTCATCCCTGTCTTCACCCAGGGTGCTTTCCCTCAGATCGCCGCCCATCAGGTCGTCAAACCATGATAGTTCCGCCGTGAGGTCCGAGTCGGGCCTGTGATAGGCGCCGACCAGCCTTGATTCCAGAGCGCGAGAGTAGCGCATGCCGCTGAAATCTTCAAAGTCAACAAGATACTCATTATCGCTTGCGAGGTTGATGTCTGATTTTAGCTCGAAGCCGGATTCAAAAATGGACCGGTGTTGCCATATAAATGCCCAGCGCTCCGCATCATCCTTGATGTCGTTGAGACCGTAGAATTCAGCCTGGCCATCCGCATCCTCTCCCAGGTTATAGCGGAATTCCGCTCCCCCCTTGATCCCTCGCTTTTCCATGTAACCGGGGTAAAGAGTTATATCAGCGCTGGGACCGAGGACCTGATAGTATGGCAGGACCGCCTGGTAGCCGTTAATGCTGGAGTGGTCGAATTCAGGGAGCAGGAATCCGGAGCGGCGTTCAGTTCCCAGCGGGTAGCTTAAGAGAGGGACATATAATATGGTGCGGCCGCGTATTCTGATGCGCGCGGAATCCAGTCTTATGGCACGCTGGGTATCCGCAGAGAGTTTTCTGGCATGGACCGACCAGTCCGGCTTCATTCCGGGCTTGCACTGGCAAGGCGTAAAGCCCCCGGACTTGAGACGGAAAGTGTGCTTGTCCAGCACCTCAAGCTCTTTTCCCCAGACCGTGACTTCGCCCCTCTCCCAGGGCACGAGCATTCGCCCCTCAAGCATGTATCCTTTATCCCAGGGCAGATCTACATGTGCCTCCTGTGCGATCATAATTTCCTTCTCCTGCCCATCTTCCACGGTGGTGATGCGGACCCGGCCCTTAGCCTCAAGTAGCTTTGTCTTGAGCTCAAGAGACATGCTGTCGGCATGGATTTGATACATGCCGGTTCGCACGCGGACCTGACCTTCAAAGTGAACCCTTTCCATGCCGGATTCATATTCCATCTGGTCCGCACTGATGTAGACTATGGTATCTCCGAGCTCCAGTTCCGAAAGCTGGGCGAAAAGGGTGGCTGGGAGAAGGGATAATACCGACAGGAGCAAAAGCGCCCGATAGAGCCGCAATGTCATATTCGGGGCCAGCGTCTTTTCGCAGACGCTAGATTTTGATCTGGTCACCCTGTTTGGTAATCTTGACCGGGCCGCTGATTTTCTTGATCTCCTGCTTTAGGGTTTTTATAAATAACGGTTTCATGTGAAATGTATAAGCGCGGAAATCATTTAGCTTGAGCTTTTCGAGTTCCTTGCTCATCATCTCCGGTGTGAGGTGCCCTGTATGCCTGGCCAGGCCTTTCATTTTGTTGGGAAAGCTGACCTCGATGAACACGGCTTTAAGGTTCTTCAGCTTGCCCGCCTCTTTCCATATCTGTTTGGTGGGCCCGGTATCTCCGGTATAGACAATGCTTGAATCTTCATCCGAGATAATATACCCGACAGCCGGAATGGTATGATCCACAGGGATAGCACGGCATTTGAGACCCTGGACCTCGAAGGGCTTGCTGGGCTCGATCTCCTCATAAGCAAGAACCGGGTCTTCCTTGGTAGGGATGGCGGTAAAATCCGGCCAGATACGGTTATTCATGAAATGCTTTTTAATGAAGGATATACATTCCTTTGTCCCATAGATTTTCACCGGCCGGTCTCGCTTGCCAAGGATGTTGTCAGCTAGAAAGCCTAATTCCAGGATATGATCAAGATGCGTGTGGCTTATGAGTATCGCGTTGATTTTTGTCTGGCCAGCAATAGGAATCTGCGAGGTTACCGCTCCCGCGTCCACCGCTACTTTGCCGTTGATCAGGAAACTGCTGGTGGCATAACCAGGCATCTGGCCGCCGTAACAACCCAGCACATCTATCTGCATTCGTCACCCCTTATTTCGCGCGAATCCGGTTTCGCCTACATGTCCCCGAACTGCTCCTTCATGGTCAGGTATTCCAGGTATTTGCGAAGCCGGTTGACATCCGAGATTATCAAGCCGTCCGGCGCGGTCTGAATGATGTTGGCTTTCACAATCCTGGAGATAACCTCTTGTACCTGGGCCGTTTCCAGGCCGCTTTTGCCCGCCAGGCCCTCTACAGTGATATTCACTTTTATCCCGCCTTCAACCTGCTGTCCGGAGCTGTCGGCCATGCGCGCCAGAGTGTGGACCACCCTGCTGTTCGCATCCTTGATCATCAGGCTCTCGATCTGGTCGTCCGCCTCCTGCAGGCGTGCCGCAAGCTTCTTGATCATGCGCACCGCGATCTCGGTATTGTTCTTGATCATGGATTCAAATGTCTTCGGATCAATCACCAATACCTTGCTTTCCTCAAGCACAGTTGCACTGGCCGATCGGGGCTTGTTGTTGAGAATGGCCATCTCTCCGAAAAATTCTCCGGCACCCAGGACAGCCAGGGTCTGCTCCTCGTCGCGGATTTTCTTTGAAATTTTGACCTTGCCGGACTGGATTACAAACATCTCCCGACCGCTCTCTCCATCATGGAAGAGCACGGTTCCCGGGGGAAAGACCTTCCCCAGCCTTTCAAAGAGGACATCTTCGATTGCCATCTGACCCTCCTTTGCCGATTAGAAATAAGATTAAAACTATATTACTCATTTTATCACACTTTTAATGTTATCGTCAATTATCTCCATCCTTTTTCCGAAAATGCTGTGAAGTTACCATTCCCTGCTTGTAAGCCTTGATAAAAGCCTTCACAACATTCTCGTCAAACTGTTTTCCCGAGTACTTGCGAAGTTCTGCCAGGGCCTTCTGGTCGCTCAAGGCCGGCCTGTAAGGCCGGTCGGAGGTCATGGCATCCCATGTGTCAGCCACAGCGATGATCCGTGCAAGGAAAGGAATCTTTCCGTCACGAAGGCCCTCTGGGTATCCCTTTCCGTCAGGCCGCTCATGATGATAACGCGTGCCGGGTATGACATCTGTGAGCGACTTGATGTGGCTTAAAATCTCAAACCCGAGTGTCGGATGCGCGCGAATCTGGCTGAATTCTTCATCAGTTAGCTTTCCGGGCTTACGCAGGACACTGTCATCTATTCCGATCTTTCCGACATCGTGAAGGATGGCCGCGAGTTCCAGCCTCTCTTTTTCTTGATCGTTCAGATCGAGAAACCGGGCGCAGGCCATGCAGAAATCACGCACCCGTTTGGTGTGGCCCCCGGTGTAGATGTCCCTCTTCTCAATAGCCGCGGCCAGGGCCTGGGCTGTCTCCAGGAAGGTTTGACGCTGGTTCTCATAGAGACGGGCGTTCTCCAGGGCAATCGCGACCTGATCGGCCAATGATTCAATGAGCCGAAGGTCTTCCTCGTTGAAGAGCTTGTCCTTCTTCTTGTTAAGGGCTTGAAGCACGCCTATAATTTTCTCTTTGGCCTTTACCGGGACCGTGACCATGTTGCGCGTCTGGAATTTGGACTTCTTGTCCACACGGCGAGCCCATCGCGGGTCCTTTGAACAATCCGGCACCAGATCCGATTTTCCCTCCTGGGCCACCCATCCTGCGATACCCTCTCCCATCTTCAGCCGGACCTCTTTTACCTGATCCGCCCTGTCTCCCAGTGCAACCTCGAAGTATAGTTCATTCCTGTCCTCGTCAATCAGGTAGAGGGAGCTGGCCTCGCAGTCCAGGAGTTGCATCACCGCCTCCATAGCCCTTGTGCGCACTGTTTTGGGGTCCAGAGACGAGTTGAGAATCCGGCTCAGTTCTGTGAGTGTGGCAAACTGCCTGACCTTTTCCTGGGTGCGCAAAAATAGCCCGGCGTTCTCAATCAGCATGGCCACCTGTCCGGAGATGGTAGTGAGCAAGTCCAGGTCATGCTTGTCAAAAGGCCTGCCATCGCGCTTGTTGACAAGTTCAATCACACCAAATGTCTTGCCGGCGACCTGCATAGGAACCGCAAGCAACTCTTGAGTCTTGTATCCGATGCGGTGATCAAAGCGTCGGCTCCAGCGGGCGTCGCTCGAGGGTTTAGAGGAGAGGTAAGGTGAACCTGTGCGGGCAACCCATCCAGCTATGCCTTCCTCAATGGGCATTTTCTCTCCAGCAAGTTCCTGCGCCTTGGGCCCCTTTACCACGGAAAAGACCAGGTTGTCGCCGGACTCATCGAGAAGGAAAAGTGTGCCTGATTCGGTAGCTGAGATTCTCAAGATGCGTTTCATCACACGCTCCAGCAGGTGTTCAATGCTCAGGCCGGTGCGGGTCAGCTTTCCGATCTCCTTGTAAAGATCAATCTCCAGTTGCGTCAAGTCCAGCTTTTCCTTCAATTCGCCTAACTCAAGCCTGCCTGCAAGGTTCTCCTTCTCGGACAGGGCGAGTTCCCGTTTGAGCCTTTTTAATTCCGGACTCACACCCTTTTTTCTCGAAGACTTTGAAGGTCCGCTTTTTGCCACTCAAATCCCTCCTGTCGTATTTGCTTCAGACCGCGACCTCGGGTTTTTTGGTCACCTTTTCAATCGTGGCTTCAACCCGTCTTTCAATCGTGTCCTCCAGAACCTTCTTCAGCTCCGGATGCTCTGTCGCGATTTCTTCAAACCGGTCGCGCTTGATCTCCATCAACTCCACTGGCGTCATGGCAGAGACAGAAGCTGTTCGCGGCTTGCTCTTAATAAGGCTGACCTCCCCGAAGAAATCCCCGTTTTCCAGTTGAGCGAGGACTGTTCGATTCTTGTTGATCGGGTTAATAGTTGCCACCTCCACGCGTCCGCTTTTGATCAGGAACATGGATTCCCCAGGCTCTCCCTCCTTGACAATCACTTCCCCGGGTTCAGCTTGCCGGAGCTCAAATTTTTCTATCAGCTTCAAGCGCTTTGCCTGTCCGATCCCCTGAAAGAGCGGGCTCAGTGCAAAGAGGTTGTCGAGCACCCGCTCTCTGTAGAATTTGAGCATGACATCCTTGATTCGGGGAAACTCCTCCACCACTTTATCCATGTCATCGCGGGAGATCTCAAGGAGTTGAACATCGCTATAAGCCTTCACCGTGGCCTGCCGGATCGAGTTGGCAAAATAACCGAACTCTCCGAAGAAGTCTCCGGGCCCCAGATTGGTCAGATGAATTTCAGTGCCGTCCGTGCCCTTCCGGCTTACCTTGACCGTGCCTTCTGCTATCACGAAGATCGAGTCCCCCTGATCTCCTTCCCTGCAGATGGCCACTCCGGAGGGAATGTTGACGGAACGGAGCATGTCAAATACCCGGGTTAATTCTTCGGGCTTGAGATCGGAAAAGAGCGGAGTGTGGACCGGGCCCTCTTCCGGCATGTCAGAATCCCCCGCTTCCAGCGGAAGGCCCTCTTCTTCTTCAGCAGGGATGGGAGCCTCCGCTGGCTCGGCCTCGGGCTCGGCAGACGACTCCTCCTCGGAAGGAATCTCGATCATGCCATAGTCAGGCTCAGTGCCTGCAGGAGCTTCTTCTTCCGCGGCTGGTTCCGGGGCCGCGGAAGGCTCCGGAGCGGGCTCCTTTTTGAGCCCAGTTAAAGACTTGCCCCGGGCTTGCCGTCTCTCAGCCAATTCCGAAAGCTTCTTCTTCGCATCCTCGTCTTGAGGGTCTATCTCGATAACCACCTTGCCAAGTGCAATGGCCTGGATCAGAAATCCTTTCTGAAGGTATTGTTCCATGCACTCCTTGTACTTGGAGACCGCTTCCGATTTCTTGCCGGTTTTATTAAGTATCTCTGCAATCTTCTGGGAAACGCGGATGTCGCCCTTGCTCTGTTTCTCCAGGTCCTTATAGGCTTCAATGGCCTTATCGAGTTTGCCCTTGCGGAAGAGTTTGTCCGCTTCTTCCTTGAGCTTAATCAGATCCTTTTTGGCCATCCATTTCTCCCGGACATAATTATATATTATTGTTACCCGGGAGGCAAGGCTACCTGGCCCAGGACAGCAATTCCGCAAACCGCCCCCGTTTTTCTTTTAAGCTTTTAACTCGATGGAGTTTTTTCGCTAGCGAGGTCCGGGACCAAAATCTTGAAGACCTTTTTGTGGGAGGGAGAGCTTCAATCGGTCAGTCTGCAGGAGTTGAGATGGCAAGACACCCTGGCGCCGGAAGAGCCAAAATTTACTTATGGAGATACCCCATTTCCCCCCAACTCAAATTTCAAAGGTAACTTCTCAATAACTCCGGGCACGGGCCATACTACCAGGTCAGCTACACCCACAACGGCAAAAGCCGGACCGAGTTTGTCAAAAAAGAAATGGTCGGGGAAGTAAAAAAGCAGTTGAAAAACTACCAGGCTTTCCGGCGCTTGACCAAGGAGTGGGTTGACTTATCATTGGAGATTTCCCGGTTGCGCCGCGAGCAGTTAAAATCGAGGGATGAACATGGCCAGGGTTCCTGAGATTCCGGATCATGATCGCACGCCGTTGGTGGTCGAGCTATTGGAGATCATCCATTTCCAGCAAGAAGAGATCCAAAAACTCAAAGACGAGATCGCCCGTTTGAAAGGACAAAAGCCGCGGCCCCAGATCAAGCCCTCGCAAATGGAGCCGGGGAGCGCAGAGAGAGGAGCTAAGAAAAAGAAGAAGAGGAAGCGGCCCGGTTCGAGAAAGCAAAGGAACAGATTCTAAGCGTTGGCATCGAGGTCTCGAGACACATCCATGTTGATGACACCGGGGCGCGGCATCAAGGGCGCAACGGCTACTGCACTCACATCGGCAACGAGCACTTCACCTGGTTTTAAAGCACGGGAAAGAACCCGCCATCGTAAGCGACGACGCCGGCCAGTTCAACGTCTTCCTCCATGCCGGGTGTGCGACATAAATGGTGACTTTTTTCATTCTCGGCCGTAGGGGCTCTGCTTGCTGCGCCCTTTGAGGGCAGGCCAAGCCCTGCCCCTACATTGGCTGTGCCTTTTGTCTTATTGCCC
>Ga0190359_1002774_pt1 | contig 10383 bp, 11 predicted proteins | sample 48721823_MG_FD_161269 | JGI IMG/M metagenome (GOLD analysis project Ga0190359, IMG submission 161269) | Hydrothermal vent microbial mat bacterial communities from Southern Trench, Guaymas Basin, Mexico - 4872-18-2-3_MG | ecosystem: Environmental > Aquatic > Marine > Hydrothermal vents >...
TTTACTAACCAGTTTATGAGCAAGCACCTGCGAAAGCAAAAATCAATAATGGAAATAGTAACACGAAAAACAAGTCAATCATTAAACTAATAAAAATTGTCATTCTCACATCTCCTTCTCCATAACGCAAAGAAGTTAAGAACAAAGCATTGCGAAAAACCAAATACACAATAATTGTTGAATAAAAACTGGTGAAACAAGCTGTTATCATTTTCTAATATGACCATATTTAATAATGTTGAGTGTGCTGCCTTTTTCATCCATTCCTGGAAACAAACAAAAAACTCTTTTATGACGCAAATGCTCAGGGAATAATTCCTTAAACCAATTAGGAGTTCCCCAAGTATAAGCTTTATACACAATCCTATCACCACATTTTGATAAATGAGGTAATAACTTCCCATTTTTTAATCTATAATTGCTGAGAAATTTTCTAAACTCAACAGGATTTGTAATATCAAATCCAAAGTCAAAATCATTTGGCCATTTAGCAACATACTTTTTCTGAGCAAGAATCGGATTCTTGCACTTATCAAACACAACCTTATAACTCACTAATATTATCATGCACAATCACCCTAAAACCTCGTCATTATCGTCATCATCATCGTCAAACAAATCATCACTAAAATCTTCTTCTTTCTTATCACTCCTTCGTTCTTGCTCTTCATCAACAAGCATAACAGGTTCAACAGGAGTGCTTATTTTCTTAATCTCAGAAATGATTTCTTCTTTGCTCTTATCAAATAACTTTTCTAACTCATCAATATTAAATCCTGTGTTAAGTGAAGATAACAAATTAATGAATTGTTTTCTCTCAGCATTAGAGTTATCAGCAATCATTCTAATAGCATTAATGAACTTCTCATCAAAAACTTTAAGCCTACTATTAATGACTTCTTGCACTAAAGCATTATTACGCTTAATGCTTTCAAGGAATAACTCATTACGCTTGTTTTCCATTTCTCTCATTTCAGCAAGTGCTTCACGCTTAATATCAAGTGCTTTTGCCTCATCAAGAATCAAGAACAAACGCTGGAAAATAAGGTTATTGAGTTTGTTCTCAAGCATTTTCCAAGAATAAGCGTTCTTGAAAACTTCATTAATATCCTGCAATAATTCAAAAACTTCAATCGGAACATATCCTTCTTCCATGCTACGCTTAACATTATTGTTCTCAAGTTTATCATCAAGTTTTCTTTTCAAAGCCTTGTAATCAGTTATTAAATTCTCAATTTGAGCTTTAATAATTCTAACACTGCTATTGACTCTTTCAGAATAAACCTTGTAGTTCTGCAAGGTAAGAGTTGCGTTCTCAAGTTCTTCAACAAGCCTCTCAACTTGTGTTTGTTGTTCATCAAAATCATTGTTCACCATTAGTCAAACACCTCATCAGCAAAATCATCATCTTCCCTATCCTCAGAACTACTACCAAAAGGAGAAAAAATTGAAGGTTTCGGTCTTGCAAGTCTTGTAATGCTCTTCATAGAAGCAAGTGTTTTACTAACACCACTCCTTGCATTCTCAACTTCTTGTGTTAAACTTGCATTCTTCATTTCAAGACTCTTAACTTTTTCCTTCAACTCCTCAATTTGTTTCTTATAATCAGTTTCAAGAATGCCCTTAATTATTGAGCCTTCCTCAGCAGTGTAAATAATCACGAGCCTATCAACAATTCCTGCTGTATCAAGCAAACTATTAACAAAATGTATTGAATCTTTTGGGATTGGTTTTTCAAAACGCTTCTTCTTTGGAGGAAACTTATTAAGCGGAATATAATCAAGATAGACATAATCGTCTTCTGTCCTATGAGCTTCAAACTTAACAAAAGTTCCTATCAATCCAACATCCAAATAAACAACCAATTCTTTCTTCAACATTATTCAACACCTTATTTATTTTCTTTCCTACCACCAAAAGCATAATTAATGAAAGGATAATAAGCTACCAAAAAATAACTTATTAAACCGCCAATAATAATCACAACAATTAACAAACTAATATAAACGCTTGATTTGTGCTTGTAATCATCAAATTCTTTCTTAACATTATTAGCTTCGTTCATTAACATTTTCCTCTCATTAACAGTTGTTGGAACAGCAATTTCATCAGGCTTAATATTAATCGGATAGTGCAGATTACAATCATAATAACTCGTGCTTAAATCACCTGTGTCTTTTACTTTGCAAGTTAGTGTGTTATTACCAATCCATTTAATACTAAATGGTTCTGGAATATCATAATCTTTGAAACTCGCTTGGAAATTAATATCACTTGGTTGTTCAACATAATCAGGCACTATGATTCTTATTGTTCCTTCAAAATCACCAATTACTTCACTACGAACAGCAAGACTAACAATGCCTGTATTCTTGATAACAACATTATTATTATACTCATCAAACTTGTAAATTATCCCTTTGCTGTCAATAAGCCTTGCTGAATAAGTTCCGTTCTTAACACCAACGCTTAAAGGCTTGAAGTCCTGGAGTTTAATGATTATGCTATCATTAATTGTTTTGTTTATGCTAAAAAGCTGTTTTTGTGCGAAAAACCCTACCTTTTTTGTTGGGAAAACCAGTGTTTGATTGTAGATTTTCACTAATTTTAGTTTCTTGAAAGTTTTATTAATGCTCTTGCAATCCTTGTTATTGTTGCTATCGTAAACACAAAATTCAAGATTGTAACGACTTAATTTGTTAAAAATAGTTGTTATTGTGAATAATTGTTTATCACGCTTCATGGTTAGTGTTTTGTTAAAAATCTTCATTGTTGCATTGACTACTCCAATATTGTCAGTTGCGAGCAATGTTATTTTGTTCTGAGTAAAAGCCAAGTCACTTGAAAAATTAATTTGTTGGATTGAAGGCTTCACATTATCAACAACACTAATTATTAGAGGGATTTTGTAAGAATATTTGCTATTGTTGATGATTAACTCGTAAGTATGATTTCCTGTTTTGAAGTTGGTTGGTATTTGAGCTTGCACATCAATCCTAACGAATGATTTTCTGAAAACTATTAATGGTTTTGGAACGCTGATAATGTAAGAGTCATTTCCTTTAACACTTGCTTCAACTTTGTAATCAACATTGCCATTATTATTGATTACTAAACTACCAAGATACTCAGTTTCACCACTCTTAATGGTTGTTGTTGTGTTGAGCTTATTGGTGATTGTGAAATTATAATTTTTTAGCACCTTTAATTCTTGATTAAGAGTTTTGTTATTAACCTTAACAATTATTTGGTAAGTTCCAGGCAATAAATCATCACTAATATTAATATGTTCTTTAACAATCACTTCATCATTATTTAGTGTGAAGTTGTTCTTGCTGAAATTAACCATTATCCCACTATTATCAGTTATTGCTTGCAGGATAATCCTGTTTTCTTCAGCAGGAAAAACGCTTATTAAGAATTGTTTTGATGAATTACTTAATTGTCTTGCTTGATACACACCTATCTTATTCAATAAGAATTTTGTTTTGTTTGTTAGTATTGTTTCAACACCATCTGGGCTCTTAATCACTATGGTTTTGTCGTTTACCCAAGTTATCAAATCGTATTGTTGTGTATTGAAGTTAGTGAAGTTTGTTAATGTGTAATTGTCAGGAATGTATGGCTTCCTGATAAAGACTAAATTAGCATAATCCACATCATAACCACTTATGCTGTTGTTTTTAATGCTTTGTGTTACTTGAAAATCTGGTTGTGAAGCACTAACAAACCCAATACTAACATAGAACATTAAAATTGCTGCCAAAAATATTGTTTTCTTATTCAATTTTCTTCTCACCATTAATTAAGCTCATTGCATAAGTGCTTATGAATGTGAAAGTGAATGTTATGAAAAAATAAGATAGTAAGTTGTGACTTATGCTTTGATAAGTTTTTAATAAGCTCAAACCATAAAAAAGACTCAACACAACAAAATTTATTGCGAAGATTGTTGCTGTTCTTTTCGTTTTTTCCTCAACCATTTTAAGTATCCTCCTGTTTTTAACATTTCAATTAGTTCTGCACTTGTAAAGTTTGGCATGAATGCTTTGAATGTTTTGCTTCTACCAGTGCTGTGTTCCAAAATTGTTATGTAATGCGATGTTTTAATTAATTTTTCACTATCAAACAATATTCTATTTTCAAGTGCTTCTTTTTGAATCTTGTAAAAATCTTTTTTTGCTGTTTCATAAATCTTTTTCAAGTCTGGCTTTTGTGCATTAAAGAAAAACATTTTCCTGTCATATTTTTCTCCTTTATAATTATTTACTATAAATCTGTAAACATATGATGTTATTGCAATTTCTTTGTTGTCTGCCAATATTTTTTCTGCGTGTTTTAATGCTTTTTCATTGTTGTCAACAGCATAATAATTAATTAGTCGCTTTATGAAAACTTTTTGTGGAAATTTTCTTCCACTTTGCACTAATATTCTTATCTGGTTGTTGCTTTCATAACTTACTGCCATTCGTTTCAATAAAATTTTCATTATTTCTTGTGGTGTTAGACTTGTCTTTATCGGTATTGTGCCAATATACTTGTCTTTTTCTTTATTGTTGCTGTCGTAAATTGTTACTCTGTAATTATTTTTTATTATTTGGTATTTTTTATGATTTGTTTGTACCATTGAACAACTCTTCTATTTTTTTCTGCACTGTTTTCAGACTTAATCTTGTTCTCACCATTACATTGGCAAATTCTGTTGGTTTAGAACCTGTAAAAGCTTGTATTGCTATGCGATATTTTGTCATTGCACATCACCCAATATTTATAATAAAAATTGTTATTTTTAAGTTTTTTGTTTTTACAATAATTATTAAGTGTTATAAAAAAAATTATAACACTAATCGACAAAAATCGTGGTTTTAGACGCTATATTGTGGTTTTTAAAAAAAGTGTTATAAAAAAATTATAACACTTTTATAACACTTTTTCTTGAGAATTCTAACAATATAGAGTCTAATAATAAATATATAATAAATATATAAGTATTATAATATATATTATTAGATTTACTCTCTTTTTTATCTTTATAGAGAAATTTTTAAGAGAATTTTATTTTAAGATATAATTTCTAATAGAATTTTTATTTTTTTATAACACTTTTGTTTTAGCCTCTAAAACACCAGAATTCCCAGGAAAAAGTGTTATAAAAGTGTTATAAAAGTGTTATAATTTTTTTATAACACTTTTGTTTTAGCCTCTAAAACACCAGAATTTTGGTGTTTTAGACTTATAACACTTTTTTTGCAATTTTGAATTATTTTTATCAATAAATGATAATAGTTAAACTACTATAAAAATAATTTTATCCTGCAATATATATTTCGCTAAATATATATTGCAATAAATATTTTTAAGATAATGAATACAGATATTGGAAGCCTCTTTGTCCTTTATTAACATCAGCCTTGCCTCTTCTTTTAATGATTTTCTTCTTTATTAAATCACGAACAATATTTTTTACTGTAAAAACAGATTTGTTAAGCTTAATGACACACTGTCCAATAAGAACATTTCCAGGAACACCACCCAATTTCTTATATTCCTCTTCCTCCAACAAGGATTTTAAAGTTTCATAAACTATTCTTTTTTGTTTTTTCTCATTAAGAATTAATCTTTCATCCAAATCAATGGATGAATCAAGCCATTCAACCAATAAACTAAATGTTTTATCAATAAATTCAATAGCATATTCATAATCAAGAGCATCAACTGTTTTTGAAACTCTTAATAAAGCATGGAAAAAAGCAATAATATCAATGTGTCTTGAAAATCTACCAATAAAACTTAACAAAATATTTCTCATTTCAGTGACATCATTATATGTATCATAAATAAATTTAATTTTTCCATCATTAAATTTTCGCAATATTTTCTTAATTTTTATATCATCTTTTTCACTGATATATGGTATTCTTTTTTTCATTAAAAGTGAAAATTTCATCAACATATCAATAATTTGTTTTATTCTTATTTTTTTTAGTTCTATTGTTTGCTGATTTAAATTGGTTAGTTGACTAATTTTATTCATCATATCATTTCTTTGCTCTATGCTTATTCTTCTTGTAATGTTGATTGCTCTTTGCTGCAAACCACTGTAAGCAATATGAGATTTCATCTTGTCAAATGGTCTTGTAATGCCTATGAATGTTCCATCAAAATAAGTTTTTGTATCATATTGTTTATTTTTTGTTCTCCAAGAACTAAGTGTTTTGACAACAGGTCTTCCTTCAAGCACTTGTAAAAAAACTTCTGATTTTGTTTGCTTTCCAAAATAACTTCTCTCTTTGAATAAAAAAGAACATTCTCTGCTAATGATTAAATCGTGTGATGAAAATATTCCTGGTGTTGGTTTGGCATCTACTATTTCTATTGTCCCATCGTCTCTTTTAATTTTTTCAGTAAGTATTGGTCTTCCAGTGTTGTCAGTTGCATAAGAATCAAGGAAACTCTCAAGTGTTTCTGTTCCTGAAAGTTCAAAAACTTTTATTGGTTTTAAGTCTTTCGTTTCTTCATGCTTTTCTATTTCTTGGTTATATCTTTTTATTATTTCTAACAAAAAATCCATTGCTTTATCCTTTCCTGTTGCTGAGTCTTGTATCCAAAATAAGTGAAGAATTGGATACTCATCATTGTCTTTTATTTTTATCTTTATTTTTTCTTTTTTTGCAATAGTTCCCAACAGTGAAAACAACATTGCCTCTGCAACTATTTCATTGTCAACACTCCAAAAACTAAATGCATGTTTGAATATTGAAATATTAGTTTTTGCTTTTGATAACTCAACAGTCTTTTTTTGTTCATTAAAGAAGCTTTCAATTTCTTTTTTGTGCTCTTTTTCAAGTTTAATCCATTCTTGCTGTTTTTCCCATATTTCTTTTTTTCTTTGCAAAATATATTCTTCTATTTCTTTCTTTTTTTCTTCATTGTTTGTTTTTTCTGTGTTTAATTCTATAAGATATTTGATTTCATTCGTCATTGATATTATTTCATCAATTGGGATAATTATGCTCCATTCTATTTCTTTGTCTTGGGCAGTAAAGAATAATTCTTGCAGTGTTGGCACTTTATTGTTTTTCACCATCCTACCCCTTAATTAATTATTAACTGGTAATTAGTGAAAGAAAAAACTAATATTTAAAAACATAATATACTGCAACATATATTTATAAAAATATATATCGTAAAGAATATTATAAAAAATTATATATTTAATAATATAAAAGTTTATAAATATGTTGGATATTCTGTAATTGTATGTTAGAACGAAAAACAAAAATAAAAAAAATGGGTGCATCCCAAATGATTTATATTCCAAGATTGCTTGCTTCTGATAGTGCTTATCCATTCAAAATTGAAGACAAAGTTATTGTAAAAATTAAAGGTAATAAATTAATAATAGAAAAATGCGAGGAGGATGGTGAAGAAAATGGAAGACAAAATTAAAGAACGAATTCTAAAACATGTAAATGAAGAAGAATTTAACAAGAAAAATGCTGAATTTATGGAGACAGCAAAAGAGCTTGGTTTATCCCAAGATGATATTGAAAAATATATTTTGCATAGATGGAATGTTTATTTAAGCAGGATAAAAGGTTTATTAAATAATATACCTCACATTAGTGTTAAAGCAGTTTTCTTTGGTTTGACAAAAACAGATTTTGGTGCAAAGAAAAATTATGATGCAGCTGTTGAATTATTTAATAGAGACCCTGAACTTGCGGTATCACAAGGCATTACTGATTCAGAAGGAACACCACTTTACACAACTGGTTTTAGAAAAGGAAAACCAATAAACCTTGATGATTTCTCCTATTATTTGCAAGCTGCCATTAAAAAAGAAAATGGTGATTGGCAAATAACAAGAGTAAAAGTTCCTTATGAGAAGATTGATGAAATAAAACCTTTTATGCTTTATGAAAATATTAAGATTGCAGAAGCAAAAGAAAATGTTTTTTCAATAACAAAGGCAACAGTTTTTTCACAGCCAGAAAAAGTTAGCAAAAATGACATTGTTGAACTTGGTGAAAAACTCGGAATAATGGCAGATGTTAAAAAAGCTGCTGAAATTGCAAGACAAGAAGCTGAAAACAAAAAGAATGGAGTTGAGATTGATTACAATAAATTCTATATTATTAAAGGCGATCTTTTGGGAAATGTGTTGCTAACTGCTGAAGAAAAAACTTTTGATGTATTGAGACTAATCAAAAGTGATGATAATTTGTTTATTGATGACAGCGGCGAAGCAACTATCTTAACAGCTTGGATGGATAAAAATAATAATTTTATAACAAGAAGAATAGTTGAAGACACTGTTGATGTTTTTGTTGTTGGCATACCATATGTAAAAACTGACGAACAAGGCAATGAAAATCTTTTTGTCAATGCTACTGGTGTTTGGGTTGATGAAAAATTCGTTGCACCTAATGCACAACCATTAACTACTGACAAGATAACAGAAGTGCAAAAACAGCAGGAAAATTTAGAAAGTTCTTTTGAATAAACATTAAAGGTGACTAAAAATGGGATTATTTAGCGATAATGTTGGAGAAAATAATTTGAAAACTCAGCAACAACAAAACAATGAAGAAGAATCAACATCAGTAAAGAAAATGAGCAACCAACAATTTGATGAATGGTTGCTCAACAATCCTGAATTGTCAGATGATAACCAGACACTTTGTGCACTAATTTATGGCAAAGACGGAACAGGAAAAAGTGGAATTGTGCTTGACTTTCTAACTGATGATGATATCAAAGCAGGAAAGAAAGCTTTAATTATTGATTTGGATGGTGGAAACATTCCATTAATTAAAAAACATCACAAAAAAAGAGTTGAAAGTTTGGGCAAAAAGTTATCAGATGTTTTTATTATTAGAAATCCTTTGTCCCAAAAAATTATTGTTGCTGAGGATGGTGAAAAAGAAGTTGTTGTTGATTATAAAGCAACATTTGGCAACATTGTTAGAATTGTAAATAGAATTGCTGAAAAGATTGATGAATGGAATATTAAATTTGTTGTCTTTGATGGATTATCAACAGCATTAAAACATGCTGAACGACAAATGAGAATTGACAAACACATAGCAGCTGATGGAGGAATACAATTAAGATATTGGCTTGTAAGAAATAAGATTTTTGAAGAAGTTCTTGAACAGATTAAAAGTTTGCCATGCAGCAAGTTCTTCATTGCACATGATGATTTTATCGTGCTTAATGAAGACAGTCCTGACATTAGCAGTGTGAAGAGGAAAACAAATGCTATGGTTCATCAAAAAATAAGATGTGTTCGTGAAGTTATTGGCAACAAAACCATTTTTAAGGCTATTGTTGATAAAAGCAAATACAACACAGCTGTTGAAGGAACGAAAATTGTTTTTTGTGAAGTGGATAACCAAGAGAAGAAAATGATGTTTTGGGATACTGCTAAAATTTGGAACGAGTTGTTTTGAAAATGATGCTGGGGAAATCAGTGATTATTGGCGGAGGACTATCAGGATTGATATGGGCTTATTATCATCCTGATAGTGTTCTAATCGGTGATGATATTGGCGGACAATTTAACAGCAGCTTTCCATTAGGGGTAAGATTTTTGCATGATACGCCAGCTGTAAGAAAACTGCTGAATGAACTAAAAATTAAATTTAAACCAAAAACCATTAAAGTTGGCTATTTGCAAAATAATAAAATAATCAACGCATTCAATGATGAGTTTGCAAATAAATATTTTGCTAAGAGCAGAGGACAACAACCATCCAACCAAGAAATTTTTATGAATAATAAACAGAGTTCATTTCCAGCATTAATCGTTGATTTTAATAAATTGATAAATGAATTAAAGAAAGTTATTTCTTTGAGACACCAATTGATTATTGGAAGAGTAGTTAAAATTGATGCTAAAAATAAGTTGCTGTTTTATTTATCAAAATATGGTGACAATAAACAAAAAAGAATGGTTATTTACAGTGAAATAATAAATACTATACCATTAAATTTTTTTCTTGAATTAATGGATGAAGAAAATAATGAATTAAAAGCTTTGCCTGTTACTTTTATCTATTATTCAACAAATGACGAACTTTTATTAAATACTGATGTTGATTTTATTTATATTGCTGATGAAGAAAGTGTTGCTCATAGAATTAATATCATTGAAAAAGAAAAAAATAAAGTTTTTGTAGTTGCAGAATGGTTTGGTGCACACAATGATGAAGAAATAAAAAAAGCGTTTGGAGATGGTGTTATTAGTTATAAGGTGCTTAATTCACAAATCATTAGCATTGAAACTCCGCAAATAGAAAGTGTTAAATTAATTGGCAGATATGGTGCCTGGAATAGAAGTTGGCGTATTGATAAAGTTGTTGAGGAGGCAATTAAGAA
>Ga0190359_1002775_pt1 | contig 10381 bp, 6 predicted proteins | sample 48721823_MG_FD_161269 | JGI IMG/M metagenome (GOLD analysis project Ga0190359, IMG submission 161269) | Hydrothermal vent microbial mat bacterial communities from Southern Trench, Guaymas Basin, Mexico - 4872-18-2-3_MG | ecosystem: Environmental > Aquatic > Marine > Hydrothermal vents > Microbial...
CCATTGATTCTATGTTCTCAGTCACCTGGCAAAATCCCTCAGACCTATCTGGAATCACAGGATACTATCTTAAAAAATTTACTCCACCCGTATCACCTTATGACTCCTCCTTCTCTACAGAGGTTGAGAGTATAAATATCACAGCAGATTCTACAGGAAGAATTCCTCTCTATCTCTGGTGTGAGGATAGTGCAGGGAATAACTCATTCACAAGGCCTTCACTCTTCTATATAAAAAGGGATACCTCTCCACCATTACCTCCTCCATTGATACTACCAGACAGTGGTGGTCAATATAACGCTGATGAGGGACTGCTCTGGTCAGTTGCCATTGATTCATGCTCTGGTGTCAGGTTTTATGTACTCCAGATTGATACAACCGGGCTCTTCAACTCTCCCATTTTAACTGATACAATTGACACCACCTTTTGTATACCTCTGGATATACCTGGAATGTGCGATATATACTGGAGGGTCCAGGCAATTGATTCAGCAGGTAATCCCTCCTCCTGGTCATCTGTGTGGTTTTTCTACAATGACAATCTTGCTCCTTACCCACCTGAAAGTATCCTTGTTAATGGAAGAAAAACCGTTTCTCCATGGACATCTGATTCTGTTTTTAATGTTTCTATCTTCCCATCATCTCTGCCAAGTAAAGGGGATACATCCCAAATAAAGCGGGTTTTTGTGAAAGCAGGAAGCCCCCCTGAAAACGATTTTGACACCACCTTTACAGCTGGTGACCTTGAATTCCAGTACATATTTACTGGATGTGGTACAGAGAGTTTGTGGTGCTGGTTACAGGATGGTGCTGGTAATGTAAACTTCAGAAATCACTCCGTATTCATTGTAAGGAGGGATACAGTTCCACCCCAGGCTCCAGCATCCATAAGTATCTATCCTGATACCTGGACAAATCTGGATACATTCATAATGAGAATTAATTATTTAGAAGACCTATCTGGAATTGCTTCTGTCTTTATTAAAATAGAAAATGAGCCTGCATCAGTAACTGATACATCCTTCACATCAGAACCTGATAGTATCATTGCTTTCACCACTGAAAAAGAGGGAATAATTCCCATATACATCTGGCTTAAAGACAGTGCTGGGCTTTACAGCCAATACATCCATAATGAGATTTACATGGATACAACACCACCAGTACTTGAAACCCTTTATTATAGTGATACACTCAAAGAAAATGAAGATATTAATTATAGTTTCTCTTTCTCTGACACTCTATCTGGCCTTAAAGAAGTTCAAAGCATCCTTGAATTTCCAGATAGTTTCATCTACCTAACCCCATACCAAAAAGATTCTATATGGAATCTCACTTTCTCCTCACAATTTTTACTTTTGGGTGCTATTCCCCAAATTAGGGCTACTGATGTAGCTGGAAATTCAACCCTCCTAACAGCTCCAGTTCCCTATTTGTTAATTAAAAACAATCTAACATACAATGATAACTTAGGAAATCCAATAAAGATATCCTTTAACCAAGATACAGCCAGCGGTTGTTTCTTCTCTATCCCATATCCAATAGACTTTACTATGGGAGATTTCCTTGAATTTAATGGTATATTTGATACAACTGGAATATTTTCTATATCTGAAAAAAGGCTTTTACCCCTTAATCCTGAAGATACTTTATCGCCCGGATATGCATATTTTTTGTATCTACCAGATAAGGAAAATGTTACATTGAAGATACCCCCGGGTGTTTTTGACCTGACAGATACTACAATGGACTTAAAGAGCGGATGGAATTCTATTGGTATTACACTTCCCTATCAATCACATATAGAATCCTATTCTACAACGCCAACTTCCTACATTGTTCCCTGGAAGTATGAGGGGGGATGGAAAATTGCAAGAAAATTGCAACCTTTGCATGGATATCTCATTTTTTCAAACATTGACAGCATAGTAAATTATAGAAATCTCAAGGCGTTTCTTCCTGATTCACCCTACGTAAAAATTTCTGGATACTTTAAAACTTTTACTGATGAAGACAATTTTATAACTCACGAGGACTCTCACGTGACAATTTGTCCGGAAAAACCATTTTTTGACATCCTTTCAATCAATGGATACTCAATCGTATCCTCTGATTTCAAAACACCTGAAATTTTCCATATTGATTTTAAAGGAATACCAGACAGTGTTATAATCTCATCTTATGGGAAACTGCCTGGGGATGCCGTAGTGGTAACTGAAAACAGATACTGGTCACTAAATGAATATCCTCATATAAAACTCCTGAACAATAAGGTAACCATATACACAGGTGAACATAAATCTTTATTAAATATTTTATCAGACCATTATTCCATTATAGTCAATTACTCAACAATTATAATGGGTAAACTTGACCTGAACTTAATCACTAACTATCCAAATCTTACTGTAAAAGTTTTTGATGTTTGTGGAAGAATGATCTTTGAAAAAGATGTTAATTCAAACAATACTGTTTTATTGGTATTATCACATCCTGGAACCTTCTTCATCTGTATTTTCAATAACTCAAAATTGCTCTGGAAAGGGAAAACTGTAAATTTAAAATAGTTACAGCAATAATGAATAAAATCATTGACTCATTGACAACATATATAACTTCACTATAATAGAAACCATATGGAAAGAATCCTGCAAATAATCAGCTTTAGAAAACCTTATCAAATCATAAACTTTATAATTTACAAAATCACAAACAGGTGGAAACTTGTTAAAGTCCCCTACAAACCACCTCATATAACCTTTTTCCCCTCTTACAACTGTACTTTAAGTTGCAAAATGTGTTTGACACATTCTCCTATAATTGCCGACAACCCCTACAAATATAAAGGAGCACCTTTCTTAACTTATGAAATGTTCAAAGATGCAATAACAAGATTCAGAACCACCTGGAGTGTTGCCTTTATTGGGAATGGAGAGCCCTTATTGAACAGGGATATTTTCAAAATGATGGACTTTGCATTCTATAAAATGAGAATGCCTGTGTCTTTAGTTACCAATGGAACACTAATCCATATTTATCTGAAAGATATACTAAATTCTCCTCTATATGAAATTTCAATAAGTGTTAATGCCTATACCCCCGAAGAATATCACAGAATTACTGGAATGCCAGAAGAAGTTTTTCATAGAATCGTTAGTAATGTAAGTGAGCTGGTTAAACAAAGAAATAAAGCACGAAAAAGGATGAAAATCCTTATAAGTTTGATAATTGATAAAGAGAACTATAAAAAAATCCCAGAAATGATAAAATTCGCTGAAGAACTCGGAGTAGACCAGATTGGTTTATATAATATAATGCCGTGGTTTGTAAATGGGCTTCTTCCAGAAGAAAGGTCTCTCTATGCTGAACCAGAGATAATTGAGTTTATAAATAGTATACCACCCAGTAATTATGTTGATGTATTATTGCCAGCCCTCCTTGAAAAAAAAGAAAATAGATTATGCAGGGACGCATATCATTCAATGAGTATTGATGGAAATGGTGATATTGGTGGTTGTGAAAGAATGATGTTAAATACCTCACTAAATGGCAAATACTATGAGCCTGGCGTTTTTAACAACCATCACTTTGTCTATCTAAGAAGGCTTTTCAATTCATCCCATTTGACATTGCCAGAACCCTGCAAGATATGTTACAACAACTCTCACTATCCCATGAGGCTTTTAAGAAAAAATGGGTGTTAGCATTATTATACCAACCTATAAAAGGCCTGAATCATTAAGAAAACTGCTTGGTTCACTTATTAACCAAATAGAACAAGAAAAAGATGTTGAAATTATAGTTGTTGATGATGGAAATTCAATGAAAACAAAAGAAATCTGTGAAGAAATGAGGGTTAAGTATATAAAAACCAAAGGGAATGAAGGCCCCGCCATTGCAAGAGAATTAGGAAGCAAATATGCAGGTTACGAAATTTTGGCCTTTGTGGATGACGACGAAATTGTTGAAGAACAATGGTTAAATGCAATTGGAGAAGCATTTAAATACCCTATTGATGCTGTATATGGGCCTGTTTTATCATCGGTTAAACCTCATTACCCATTTATACACTGCATTTCACGAAGAAAAATAGGACTATCCACATGTAATTTTGCAATAAAACGCTCTACATTTGAAGAACTTAATGGATTTAGAGGCTGCCCATTTACTGATTTTGGCGAAGATTGGTACTTTTATAATAAATTACTCATTAAACAAAAAAAAATAGGATATTACGAAAAAATGCTGGTTTACCACCCTCCAAGATTTCTAAAACTGTATACGAGAAATTATTTTAAAAACAATTTTAGAGCCAAGTTCCGACATCTGTATCTTAAGCAACATTTTAAAATTTATCCACTTTCATATGATAAACTGATAATAAAAAATCTAATCCTATCTTTATGGTTTTGGGTTAGCTTTGCTATTTTAAAGCCTCCCTTTTTCATTAATCTTCTTCTTTTTTATTTACCGTTACTTGCGTTTTTCAATGCAAAATCATTAATTTTCTTAAGACAACTGAAAAGGTTGAACATTGAATACCACCCAGGGCAATTAATTTTGTATGGAATCTTTGGATTTATTAACCCTTTTATTGAGTTGTTGGCATTAACTGCCTCATTTATAATAAACACATTACTCCCGCTTCCTACCCCAAAATCTGAATTCTTTAAAAAAGGGAAAAATTTCTGTTAACTCATCCTTTCTGTTTTTAATTCCTTCAGCCAAAAATAGTAACAGTAATAATACCTCCACAAAAGTTATGAAATGTACAAAATGAGTGTTTTTTAAAAAAGAAACAGTTATAACATTAAAAATAACTAAAAGAAAAACAAGCCCAGTCACTTTGCCAATAGACGAAATGTTAAATTTGACTTTAATAAACAAAAAAGAAATCAGAGAATTTAAAGCAAGACTTATAGCAGAAGCTATAGCTGCTCCAGATATACCAAAAAATCTTATAAAAATCAAATCCAATATAATATTAAATACGGAACTGAATACCCCAATATATAAAAAAGCCCTTGTTACTCCAATTGCAGTGAGAGTAGGTCCTACAAGCCCAACAAGAATCGTAAACGCATGACCTACCAGAAGTACACGGAAAGGAACAATGGATGCACTATAATTAGCACCAAAGAACAAATGAATAAATTTATCTGCATAATTGAAAGCAATGACAAAAAGAGGCATTGTAATTAAAATAACCCACTCAGATGTTCTTTTTAGCAAATTCTCCAAGGAAGAGAATGATTTTTCTGCGGATAAAGAACTTGCCAAAGGGAAATATGCCTCTGAAGCAACTACAAGGACAAATCTTAAAAGTAGTGCAAGAGAATAGGCTACGCTATATATTCCTACATTTTTCATATCAATCAGTTTTCCCAGAATTAAGTTATCAACTCTCCCAAGAAATAAAGCGAAAATACTTGTAAAGGCTATTGGCAGAGAATACAGAAGCCATTCACGGATTTCAATTACGCAGGAATAATCTTTGTACAACTTGGGATATTTAAACGATGCAATAAAAAAAATTATCAGTGCAGAAATTAGATAAGATATGGGAAAGTACAAGATATTAAATAAAAGGAGTACCCCTATTGTATAGAAGGAAATTTGCACAATTCCATAGAGAGCTTCCCTACTGAACTTATACCAGGGATTAGACATCCCCATATAAAGTGATGCCACAACATCTGTGTATAACAATAAAAATATAGAGGGAGAAATAATTTTTATCATAGTACCTAACAGCAAACTGTTATAAAATGTTCCAAGTTTATTAGCCAGAATGAATACAGCAATAGAAGTCGTAATACCAGCGGTGTAAGAAAACATCCTTGAAAACTTAATCAAACCGTTTATTTTTTCAAATTCCCCTTTGACCAAATAAAGCGAATAAAATCTTATACATGCGGTTGGTATTCCAAGATACATAAAAAAAAGGGCCAGATTAACAATAGAAATTGATAATGAAAATACACCGAAGTCATGCGGCCCAAGATATCTTGAAAGCAATATTTTCTCAAGAAATAAAACAAGCCTATAAAAGGCACTTCCGGCAAACAATACGAAAAACAACTTCAATGGCCTAGAAGTCATTTTTGCATCCTTTCTTATATTTATTTTTTGAAAAGAAAAAAGCCTTTGCACAGATTCAATTTTATTACCCACAGGAATTATGTCAATAAACTTATATTTTCAAAATATATAATTATAGCCTCTCAGAAAGACCTTGTGGGTATTTAGAGACAATCCCATAGTATTTTTTCAGAGCCTTTATATAAATAAACAAACAAACCTTGAATCAAATCTACTTTTACATACATTGACTTTAAAAGTTTCTCTACTTCTTCAGGATTATACCACATATTGACTACAATAACATCCGGTTTTCGGAGTCTTATAGAATAATCATAGTTATGTTTCATGTGTCCTGGGATAAAAGTTATAATGAGAGGTAAAGCCTTAAAGGGTTTTGCAGTAGCGCGTGCGACGATTCTATCGGTCTTTCCTAAAAGATCTATAAAATATCTTTCACAAAAATAAGGGGTAGCACCTGCACATGTAACAGCGACTTTTGCATCACGTTTTGTAATATCGTTTAGCAGAAGAGCAATCTTTACATTCCTATAATTGAAGTTTTTCTGTTTAGGCCTAACAATTAGCATTGATTCGGCAATTGCACCGGGACCATATGTACTGTTAAAATTTAAAAATCCTAATATCACAAATATATAAAAAACAAATCTTTTGAAAAAAAAATGAAGTTTATCTTGAAGAAAATTCCTTAAATTGTAAACACCCTTAGAAAATAAGATAAAAAAATATGGCATCACAAGAGCAATAAACCTATTACTTCCAAAACTTTCTTCCCATGCATCTCCACCTACATAAATACTATATAGTGACTGAAGAGCAAATAAAAAAAACAAAAATATATCGCTTTTCTTTTTCATTACAATGGTCATTAGCATGGTAACCAAAACAAAAATTATGTTTAACTGCCATAAAAAGTTTAAGAAAACATAAGCGCCCCTCGTTACTCTATATATAATCGGGAAGCCTGTCATCTTTAGATAATATGTGTTGGGAAGAATATCTCCATAGTACAGGAGTCGGAAAAGTGTTTGCCCGCCAACAAAAGATGTTATAATGATAAACCCAATAAGGAAAATTTTTATTCTGTAATTTTTAAATACCCAAAAAGTAAATGCCCAAAAACCCAGGTATAAGACAAACATGTCCATTCGTATAAGCGTTGAAAACCCTAATATCCACAGTGGTGAATATATAAGTTTATGTTTTGTTAATCCCCTAAGGGTATAATAAGTAGAAAGAGATGTTAAAAACATTAATACGCTTACCTCTGTTCCTTCCAGACTCCAATAAACTATAGGATAATAAAACCCCGTAAGCACTGTTGCAGTCAATGAAATTTTTTCAGAATTCGTTATAAGATAAGTGATTCTTTTTACCATTATCACACTCAAAATTAAAAATATTAAACCAGTAACCTGTATGAAAAGGGAAGTTTTAGAGAGCGGAATTTTAATGATATGAAACAAGGACATGTATAGTGTCCAAAATAGATTTGTTATTCCTTCAACCCTTTCTCCTTTATTCCAAACAAGACCGTAACCATTAGCAAAGTTTTTTGCATACCGCATAGAAATCATTTCATCATCAAATAAAACAAAGTATCTTTTACCCTCTATTACAAAACTTGAACGATATATAAAGAGGGCATAATAAACAAGGAGAATGCCTATTAGGATTGCGAAAAGAGGTCTTTTTTCGCCCATGAAATTCATAGTATAATATTGAGAATATATGTCAAGGCCAAATTGGGCAAAGAGCATTTATATGTTAATGCAGTTAAAATGTAGACCTATGGATCATTATAGGCCTTCATTACACAAAACTTCTAGTAAAAGAAGCCTAAAAAAATTTCCCTAATTCCTTAAATATTCAAGTTCGTGAGCATAAGTAAAATGGGTAATTCCTAAAACATTCTTTTATATTGACTCAATCTCGGGATAACATATTATTAATTACATGAAGACCATTGCTATAGTCATTGGTACAAGACCAGATGCTATAAAACTTGCTCCGGTTATTTATGCCTTTGAAAATATAAAGGGCTTCCAGGTTTCTGTGATTGCAACTGCTCAGCATAGAGAAATGCTTGATATGGTTCTGGATATTTTCAAGATAAAACCGGAGATTGATTTCAATATAATGATTCCAGATCAGACCCTAACTGAACTGTCCAGGAGGCTAATCCCGGTGTTGGATGAATGGCTCAGTGAAAAAAAACCAGACCTTCTTATTGTACAGGGAGACACAACCTCTTCAATGACCGCATCCCTTGTTGCCTATTACAACAGAATTTCTGTTGTCCATGTGGAGGCAGGTTTGAGAACCCATGATAAAAATAACCCTTTCCCGGAGGAACTGAACAGAATCTACATTGACCATACTGCTGAACTACTGATGGCGCCTACCCTCCTGGCAAAGGAAAATCTTTTAAGAGAAGGTATTCCAGAGGAAAAAATTTATGTAACAGGAAATACTGTTATTGATGCATTGATAAGAATAAGGAAGAATGTGAACCCTTCAAATCTTCTGAAGCAAATATTTAATTTAAGGGGAAACAGAAGACTTGTTGTTGTAACAGCCCACAGAAGGGAGAATTTTGGAGAAGGAATATTAAACATCATAAAGGCTGTAAAAAGTCTATCACATCTTAACGCCTCATTGATTGTATGGCCTGTCCATCCCAATCCCAATGTTCACAGACCAGTTTTTGAAAATCTCTCCAAGGAAGAAAATATACTCCTCACTGACCCATTACCCTATCCTGACATGATTCAACTCATTGAGCACAGCGACCTTGTTCTAACAGATTCAGGTGGATTGCAGGAAGAATGTTCATTCCTCAAGGTACCAGTTCTTGTCCTTAGAGAAAAAACAGAGAGGCAGGAGATTATAGAAGTAGGTATAGGAAAACTTGTGGGTTCGAATCCTGATACAATTATCAGGGAAAGTTTGAAATATCTTAATTCACCAGGGATGAAGGAACGGTTAAAGGATATACCCTGTCCATACGGTTCAGGTGATGCAGGTGAAAAGATTGCAGGTATAATCAAGAGTAGATATGGATAACCTGAAGATTGAAATCATCTATGGATTGGAAGGATTTGAGAAGGCAAAGGAAATCCGTTACAGGGTATTTGTCCAGGAACAGAGTGTTCCACAGGAACTTGAATGGGACAGTTTTGATAAAATTGCCTATCATCTTATCCTCTACTTAAACAATATACCTATTGGTACTGCAAGACTTTTTACAAAAGAAAACAGGTCATATATTGGGAGAGTTGCAGTTTTAAAAGAATACAGGGGCAAGGGTTACGGAAGGATTATTATGAAGGCAATAATGGAGTATGCAAAGAATATTGGAATAAAAAGAATATATCTGCATTCCCAGACATACATCAAAGATTTTTACAAGAAACTGGGTTATAAAGAAATAGGAGGGGAGTTCATTGAAGCAGGAATCACGCATATAGAGATGTTCATTGACCTTTAAGAATATTCATTAAAAATTCCTCAAGTTTTTCAGATAGGACATCCCAGTGTAGATGCTTCAATTTTTTTGTGGCATCAGGAGGGGATTGATTCAACAAACCTATTAGTGTTCTTTCAAGGTCTTCAGCATTATCCCTGCAAAAAACAACATTTGGCAGGTTCAGGGATGCAACACTTTCAAGTTTGGGGGATACTACAACCCAACTCCCAGCTGCTGAATATTCAAGGATCTTTAGAGGCATAGCACAGTGATAGTAAGGTGAACCCTCAACAGGATAAAGCCCTATATCAGACGCAATAAAATAATGATGAATCTCACTGTAAGGAATATACGAAAAATATAATATTGAGGGATGCTTAAATTTTAACTTTAACTTTTTCACTTTATCGTTCTCACCTACAATAAAAAATATTACTTTTTTATTACTTTTTATAATATTCATTATTGCTTCCATAAAACGATTTTTTGTGGAGAAGGTAGGACCGATTATACTGATAATCTTCTTGCCTTCCATGCCAATTTTTCTTTTGGCCTCTACCCTTTTTTCGGTCTGGAACTTTTCAACCTCAACACCGTTTGGTAATAGCAGAACATTCCTGCTGTACTTCTCAGCAATCTTTTCAGCAATCATGGATACAGCCAGAACTCCATCTGAATTGAGAAAATATCTCTTCTCCATTTTCATCCAGGGATTATCATACGACCAGTCACTACAATCAAGCAGGTCAAAAACCACTGGTATCCCTGGTCTTCTTATGTATCCAACAAAGGCTGCATTGGGTCCAGTTA
>Ga0190359_1002776_pt1 | contig 10374 bp, 8 predicted proteins | sample 48721823_MG_FD_161269 | JGI IMG/M metagenome (GOLD analysis project Ga0190359, IMG submission 161269) | Hydrothermal vent microbial mat bacterial communities from Southern Trench, Guaymas Basin, Mexico - 4872-18-2-3_MG | ecosystem: Environmental > Aquatic > Marine > Hydrothermal vents > Microbial...
GTATTTAAGGGCATACCCCCTAAAAATTATTACGATTTGATATATCTGATAACAAGCTTACAGAACTTCCGCCGGAGATCGAAGATTGTGATACTTTGCACAGCCTTAGATGTACCTATAACGAATTAACCACCTTCCCGGATGAGATATGCAATCTGAAAAATCTATGGCAGATTTACGCTTCCCATAATAAACTGGAGAAGCTGCCGGATAGTATCGGCAACATATCGACACTTGAGTCGCTTGACTTCAGTTACAACAAGCTTACCACTCTGCCTGAATCTATTGTCAAACTGGATTTGAAAAACGGCATCGGTCTTGGCTGGAATTATCTCGATAGTGTGAATCTTTCTCCGGCAGTGCTTGCGTGGCTTGGAAACGTGTACCCGCAATGGCATCTGTATCAATATGAAATTTCAGAAATTGATGAAGCAGAGATTTTTATTCAAAAGTTTACACTATCAATATGTAATGCGGGATCAACAGTACGGTATACTCTTTCTGAGCATGGCTATATCAGTCTGGTATTGTATTCGGTTAACGGCCGGGAGATAGACATTCTTGATACGGGATATAAATCTTCAGGGGAACACATTGTATCTGTAAAAAGCAGCGGCTGTAGTACAGGCATGTATTACCTGTTATTATCAGCCGGTGATGAACGATATATCAAAAAGACACTTTTTCTCAGATAGTTTTAACCGCCTTCCTCAAACTGTTTTCAGAAAAGAGCACTTCCTCAAAGAGCATACCACGCCGAATGGAAAGGCGACAGAGAAATTCCTGAAGTATCACAGGACCATAAAGACCTTGTTGCAACGTGCGCTTTATATAACAAACCGGTAGTGTGTATACTTCTTTCCGGCCTTCCGGTTCTTATTGGACAGAATGAGGATGACGGTGTTATTGGTGACTGTGATGCATTTGTAGCTGCATGGTTACCCGGAACCGAAGGGCTGGGTATCACGGATGTTCTCTTTGGTGATTACAATCCAACCGGCAGACTTACCTTTTCATGGCCAAAAAATGCAGCACAGATGGAGTCCACTATCAATGTGGGTGATGCTGTATATGATCCGCTTTTTGAGTATGGCTATGGTATGGATTATTATTCTCCTATTTCGGGATCAGGATACGATGAGTGGTATGTCGGGATTTATTATGCAGTAGGAGCGAAAGTAAGCTACAATGGAAGCAATTGGGAAAATACCTTTGCACATACTTCTCAGGTTGACTGGTATCCGGGCGCTCCCGGACTATGGTTCTGGATTGAGATCGAATAAAAACAAGGTATATTTAGTAATGTATAGTAAGGCATCCCTTTCAATTTACTTTTGTGAAGGGACGCTTAATATCTGAAAATCATTTAGTTATTGAAAAATGGTTGTATTTGGATTACATTTATAAATGGGATTAGAATCTCATACTTTAAGGGTTATTTTATGAAAGCAAACTATTTCCGTTTTGTTATTAAGGGTAGTATTATAATTAATTTGTGTATTGTTTTCCTGTTTTCCCAAACATTTAGAGACGATTCCCTTGCTGTAAGAGCCATATTGGATTCAAATAATCTTTATTACATCTATGTAAAAGAAATATCGGGAATAGTCGATGGCCGAATCAATTCAATAGGATTTCCGGAAAAGAAAACATATGTTCTCACTGCTGAAATAGGAAAGCTGGACAAGCTTGAAACACTTGGGATTCACGACAATACACTTACATCGCTCCCTGATGAAATAGGTGACTTAGTTAGTTTAAGAAAACTATTTGCATATAATGATAAATTATCTTACATACCAAATACGATAGGAAATCTATCAAAGTTAATAGATATAGATCTTAGAGTAAACCAAATCACAGAACTCCCTTCAACAATCGGTAACCTTAAAAAATTATTACGATTTGATATATCTGCCAACAAACTTACCGAACTCCCTCCTGAAATCGGAAGCTGTGATACTTTGTACAGCCTCAGATGCACCTATAACGAATTAACCACCTTTCCGGATGAGATATGCAATCTGAAAAACCTGTGGCAGATTTATGCTTCCCACAATAAACTGGTGAAACTACCGGATAGTATCGGCACCATATCAACACTTGAGTCGCTTGATTTCAGTTACAACAAGCTTACCACCCTGCCGGAATCCATTGTCAAACTGGATTTAAAAAACGGCATTGGCCTTGGCTGGAATCATCTCGACAGTGTAAATCTTTCTCCGGCAGTACTTGCGTGGCTTGGAAACGTGTACCCGCAATGGCATCTGTATCAACATCCAATTTCAGCAATTGATGAAGCAGAGAGTTTTATTTATCATGCATGCAAAGCCGGCACTGCAACCAATTTTTACTGGGGCAAGAATTATAATCCCTATCCTGCTAATACAGCTGACAGTACGGAAATAACGGAAAAGCTGGTCTGGTATGTCAATGCAGAAGCCATGGGTGAAGATAATCCGGGGTATGGCAATCATGAAGTTGCAACAAAAACACCAAATGCGTATGGCTTATATGACATGGCAGGTAATGCCACTGAATTTTGTCATGATTATTGGGTGGATAGTTAAGAATACGGCACAGTTGTTGATCCGTCGGGACCTGAAACCGGCGATCTTGGCCATTCCCTTCGAGGAGGTAACTGGGGGCTTGGTGTAGAGCAGTTGCGTTCCGCAAATCGCTATCCACTATTTGACCCGCCGAATTATCCGTTTTTTTATGTCAGTTTCCGTATTGTCAAACCGATACGGTAACGTAGTGTAAAAGAAAATGATGGGTATTCAATATCCCGGAGCCTATGTGAAGCCTATGAAGAACTATCGAGTATATATACTCTTAGTCCTACTCTATATGTGCAAATCCTTTGCTGTGGGCGGTGATTCAAGCGATATCATATTTGATGATTCGAAAATTCATCATTATGAAGTCCAATTCTATTATGATAACTGGGAAGACTCTCTGAAGTATTATAAAAGTTTGCCGGATGAGGAGTATATCCCGGGCCGTGTTATCTACCGGATGCCTACAGGTGATAGTGTCGTTCTGGACAGTGTCGGTGTGCGGTATAAAGGAAATTCATCATACAATTTCGCGGCGAATTCTGCTAAAAAACCTTTTAAATTTAATTTCGGCAAGTACCGGAACGAACAACGGTTCTTCGGTGAAAAAAGACTGAATTTCAGTAATGGCGCAAAAGATCCTACAATGATGCGCAAAAAAATTGCATATGATATCATTGGTCAATACATACCTGCACCCCGGGCCGCCTTTGCCACGATAACCATACACGGCCGTCTTATCGGCCTGTACACCCAGGTGGAGCAGATCGACAAAACGTTCCTGAAGAAGCATTTTGAAGACAATGATTTTAATCTCTATAAGTCAAGCGACAACGGTTCCAATCTGTTATATAAGGGACCGAACCAGGCAGACTACGAGACAACTTATGAACTTAAAACAAATGAGACGTTAAACGACTGGTCAGGCTTAATCGGCATGATTGAAAAACTGAATAATACTGCGTACGCCGATTTTGTCCCAGTCGTTGGCGTCTGCCTTGCACTTGACAACATCTGCCGTTATCTTGCCTTTAATATGGCAATCTCGAATTTTGACAGCTACTCAGGATCAGGAAGGAATTATTACCTTTATGATGATTCGACAACCGGTCTATTCACCCTCATACCATGGGACCTCAATTTATCTTACGGTGTATATACAAACACCTGGGATGTCACCAAAGCTGATGTGATCACTATTAAGAATCTTGATCAGCGCCCGCTTAACAGAAGAATACTTGAGAACGACTCGCTGTGTCAGGTGTATCTTCGTTACATTAAGTCCATGATCGAAGGCCCTGCATCCAGTGATTCAATCGCTGCGAAGGTTGACCGTTTTAAACCATTTCTTGATTCACTCGTGCAGGCGGACAGTAATAAATTGCACACCTATGCTGAATTTGTAAAAAATTGTGATAGTACCGTGATAATTCTTGACGGGTTGGCTCGAACCAAGGCACCGGGTCTTACACTATTCAGCAGGGAACGAAACGAAGTGCTTCAGGCTCAGCTTGAAAACTATGTGCCGATCATCTGGAAAAACAATTCCCGGCAAACACCGGTAAGGAATTTTAAATGTTTATCTGGAGTATCGAACCGGAAAACAATTCAATATACTGTTAAAGGCAGCGCTACATCTGTTTATATTAAAATCTATACCGCACAAGGAGCTTTGGTGCATTCTTTCTTTGAGGGTAAAAAGAGTCCAGGGAAATACCACTGTTACTGGGATACACGTTCTCTCAGTGCCGGTTATTATCTGTTAAAACTGACTACCGACATTCAAACATCAACAATCGGTATTATGGTATATAATTAATATATCGCCGATCTTTGGGTATTGTTTCTATCGTATGGTATTATCCTCCTTTATAAGTTTCTCTTCTCAGAGACCTTCCTGTTAATGTATTAAAATGTATTAAGCTTTATCTCGATCTTCCTGGGCTTCACCTATTCTCGTTTGTTCTGTTCGGGTAACGAAAAGGATCTGTCGCCAGTATACTTCAATGTTATGTTAATTTAGTCGGGCAGCATCCGCTTGTTAAAGGTTGAAAATTTCAAGCCCGATGTGAGGAGCCATGAAGTTAAAATCTTTATCTTGGTGAACAAGTAGTAAATTGTTTTCAACACAAAATGTTCCAATTATAACGTCGATTGTTTTTCGTACTGTCACACCTTTTGATCGAAGATACCTGTAATTTTCAGAAGACTTTTCTGCAATATGAAATCCAACCATTTCATATTGGGGTAGTGATAGCAGAAGCGAAGACACTTTTTCTCGTTCGCGTTTTATTTTTATACCTTGCAACACTTCGCAATAGATTAAATCACCAATTACCACTAAATCACGGTCAAGACACGTATCTACACTTTTAACAATAGAAGGATTACCATTTTGAAAATATTCAACCCAGGCTGATGTATCTACTATAACCATTTTAGTCCCTTCTCATAGCTTCCAAATCACCATCCCAATGTATTTTCCCCTTCAGCTTTCGAAGTTTTTGCTGGCTATTGATCTGTACTAACAATTTTAAACCTTTTTCAATTGCCGCTCGCTTGGTACGATAACCTCCAGATTTCAAAGCCCGATTCATTAAATTGTCGTCAATCACAACATTTGTACGCATAACACACCTCCTCTATGTGTATATAGTATACACATTTATTACGAGAATGTCAATATTTTTAACGTGGGCAGGTAAGATATTACGGCTGGCACTCTAACAAGAGCAGGGGCATGAGAGCTGTCAAGCGCAAGGCAACCAACAAAGACTCTATTGACGAGCCGCTGACCGAATTTCAGTTGAAGCGCCGGATTACCTGGGCAGCCTTGATAAAGTGCGTGTATGAGGCGATGCACTGAGTTTACCGAAGTGTTGACCCACTGGAGTGCCCCAAGCCTGTGGTGAGCTTGTCGAACCATGCGGTGCGGAGATGAAGATAATTTCATTTGTCGAGGCAAAAACCCAGGCCAGTGTGATTAAGAGAATTCTGACGCACTGTGGATTGTGGAAGGACATAGCGCCGCGAGTCCCTCCGATAGAAACGAAACCTCCGGTTTCAGAACCTGAGGAAACACAGTACGATTACACTTTCTTCGACTGAATTTGTGCCTAAATGAATGGTAGGTAGTTTTACTACCACCATGAATTATACACTTTGTGTATAGGACTTAAAGAGCCGGAAGGATACTATACTCGCAACCTCCATCTTTGCTGATTTTTACTCCCTAAATCGCTTATTCGAAGCCGCAGAACAAGCCCAGAATCTTAATCCCTGCTAAATAATTTTCCCGTTTGTATATTTTTATTGATTCTCGCAGCTTGAGGATTTATTTTAATCTCAAAAAAGAAAATTACTATCAGTATCAGTTTTATGATATGACGCCGTCACACATTGTTACACAAAAACTCCTCCCTTATAACCACCCTGAGTTGATTCAGCATATATCAGCTTTTTCTTATAAACATTTTACAGCGTCCTGTAGCTCTGAAATCCAGGAAATAATTAGTAGGGAGGAATACGGTGCTAAATTATAGACTTGTTGCATAATTAAAATTAACATGAAAAATATGCTGTTTATACTTAAAAAAAGGCACTTTTTAATCCTGAATTATCCTTGAGTCTCTACAACCTCTTCTCCAGCTGAAATATATACAGATAAATTTCCTCAAGTTTCTGCAGCAGTTTCGCACTCATCTCTCCAAGGTCCATTCCCTTCTTTTTTATCTCTTCGGCGGAAGGTATGTGCGGAAGCCTGTGATTCTCTTTTATAAAAGCTTCAAGCTCATCAAGTGTTCTGAGATTATAATTGCTGTCCTTAAATACAAAATCTGGGAATACCTCCCGGGTAACACGGACTTTCCGGGCGACCGTGTTGTCAGTACGCATATTTTTATATATTTCCATTCCCCGTGCACAGACACTGTTCCCGTGTATTTTTTCAGCGTATAATTCATCTCTTAAAATTTTTGTATTCCCAAGACTGATATTATCGTTGGTAAGCATGCATTTTTCATCACCGCCGAGTTTATCGAGAACATATGTGTCTCCGTATATATCGATGCCGTTGCACAATTCCGTATTGCCGTACAAGCGTGACCTGCCGTCGACTTTCATATTTTCAAGCGTATCACATTCGGAAGGCGCTCTCCACGTAGTAGTACCGGCCTGATAGCCGGGAGACAGCTCGAAGCTGGTATCAACAACTACAATCAAAGGATTTGTCCCGGTAGCGGCAGTATCACCCCAGTTAATAAACTCATATCCTGAGTCGGGAATTGCCAGTAAACGTACAGTGTCGCCTTCATAATATTCCAAATCAACACTTCTTCCGTAAGTATGGTTATATGTTTCGACTGTTCCGTCTGGAGTATATTCAACCGCAACACTTCCGTTGTCATATAACTGTATTTTTACCGTATGCATTGGTACTTCCGTAAACACCGGATCTACCGCAATATCCTCATCTACAATCAATTCCACGACAGGATTCGCAGGATTACCGTCAATGCCGTCCCAGTGTGAAAACCGGTACCCCGTATACGGTTGTGCTTTTAACGTTATTACGGAGCCGCAGAGATACTTAAAGCTGACACTATACCCGTCTTTCCAGTCAAATGATCCGATTGTGCCGTCAGGCAGTGTATCAACGATCACTTTTCCGCTCCGGTGCAACAGGATTTGCAGATTGCAGGTGTCCTCGTAACATTCACTGAGAGGTATTTCTTCCCAGTATATGGGATGCGGCGGCGGCCAGTACCATATTGTCACCAGGGCTTCCCATGCTTTACCGTCGTGAAGCACCCTGTCGCCCGGGTCGTAGTAAGTGGTATCATCCCACTGCGGGCAGATTTGTGCAAACGAAACCCGCATTGTCAGCATTAAACAAATAATACAAAGAAATACTGTCGAGCGCATGAAATACCGTCCTTCCTATTTATCATTCAATTCAAGTTCCCTGAGCCGTTTGTGAAGTTGTATAAGGTAAAGCATTGCTTCTTCCGTGTTGCGCATAAGTTTCGAATACATTTCTGCCGCATCCAGACTTTTACCTCTCACCTCTTCGGCGGAGGGCATACGTGGAAGCCGGCCGTTTTCTTTTACGTATGCTTCAACTTTTTCAATGCTTTGCAAACAGTAGTTTTTATCAAAGACAAAATCGGGAAACACATCAATGTCAACCATTGCCCGCTCAGTAACTATAGTGTCCGCAGTAGTAGTGTTATATGTATATGCACTGTCGGCATTGACTATATCGCCGTCTACAACAGAGGAGTGTAAATAATTTCTCAGGATATTGGTATATTCCATTGCAATCCGGTTCTTTTCTATACTGCACCGGTCAAATATACTGCCGTGCCTGTCCTTTAAAATAATAGCGCCTTTTTCTTCCAGATCATCATTAAGCACCGCTTTACCATAAAACCGCGATCTTCCTTGAACCTTGAAATGGTCACCGCTGTGACATTGAGCAGGTAATTTAAAAAGCTCGCTCGCTATATCAAAGGTCGTAGTAAATTCATAATTGTTGCTGCCGAATAATATGCGAACGGTATCCGTGGTGGTATGATACGGATCGCCCCAGTCTATAAGTTCATACCCCGTATCCGGATTCGCAGTCAACGTAATATTGCTCCCCTCATAATATTCAAAGGAGACACTTCTCTGGTCGTCCGGATCAAATGTTTCTACCGTACCGTCAGGAAGGGTATCAATGGTTACAGTTCCGTTGCTTCCAAGGTGAACCGTTAAAGAACATTTATTCAGCTTATGAAAATTACAGTATACATCAGCCCATTCATCAACATTTAACTCAATAGAGGAAGTGTATGCATTATATAACGTATCAGGAATCATTATCAACCATTTTTCAAATGTACTACCGCTAAAATGTCTTGCAACTAAAGTTATATCTTCATCCTGTTCGAATCCCATAGTAATAAAGGTATCAGGACCAAACACACCGATTGTATCATCGGGATAAGTAATAACGCTCACGACTCCATCACCGTTAATACCAAGGGATAAAATCGATGTATCATTTGTAGTGTCTGAATCACAAAAACAGTGTAATCAGAGTATTGACCTTATCAACAAATGGGTGTATAATGTATGGTATGTGTGAGAATTTTACGTTTTCAGCAAAAAATGGTATGTGTGAGAATTTTACGTTTTCAGCAAAAAAAGGATTTGTGTAGAATTTCTCCCCTCCACACAAAACAATTTCACACAAATTTTTAAAATAGCGGCTGTTTTTTGAATAAAATTAAAACCATAATTTTTTTAGGCGTTTAATTTAAGAAGGATAATGAATACAATTTTTACTTATTCTTTGGACACTTTTATCACGATTAATCTTCTCGTTTTTACACTACATTATTGCTTTATGTTATTGCTTTTATGTCTGGCAAGGAATTGTAAACAGCATGCATAAATTGATATTGATTTTACTTGCAACCATTATCTTCATCTCAATTTCATGTAATAACGTTGTCGATTCATATAATCCGTGGGAAGGTTATGGTGATATTTCCGGCATGGTTTACACTGCTGAGGACAGTACCGCACTGGAGGGTGTTACGGTAAGACTTGTCGGCACGGACAGCTCGGTTACAACCGATACCTCCGGCTATTTCTATTTTCCGGAACTGTACGCCGGCCTTGTCCCTCTTCATTTTACCAAAGAGCATTATACCGCCCTCCTGCAGACATACGAGCTGATGAACGAGCAGCATCTTGAGATTAGTGTATACCTGTCAAGAGGCTACGCTGTTCTCGCGGGAGTTGTAACCGATAAAAGAAAAGATACGCCCGTATCCAATGTAACCGTTACCGTGGCTGCTGTGGTGGACAGCGATAAAACAGACTCCTCCATAACAGATTCCGCGGGCTATTTTCTATTTACCTGCCTCTCCCCCGACAGCTCGGGATATATAATAACATTCGCAAAACCCGGATACGAGAAAACCGACTCCTTTACTACAGCCCTGGCAGGTGACTCCGTTTTTATATCGTGCTCAATGGAGCGGTACCTTACCGCGCTGGGAACCGTGTATGAGAGTGACTCCGTTACACCTGTAGAAGGTGTCACTGTTACTATTGGAAGTAAAACCGCGCTCAGTGACAATGCAGGTTATTTCATGATATCCAATCTGCTTGCCGTGGATACACAGAACATCATTGTCTTTTCAAAGAAAGGATATTTCACACAGACCAGTTCCTTTACAATCAGCGCCTCGGATACTGTTACCCTTAACCGCTGTCTGCTGAATAAGCTTACTGTTACCGGAACGGTATTTGAAAACGATTCTATCACGCCAATACCGGGTGTTATGGTCAGTTTTATCGACACTTCGGTTCTGAGCAGCAGTGCCGGACAATTTACTTATCAGTATCTAGCGCCATTGGATACCGGATATCTCTTTACCTTTTCGAAAGCCGGTTATGACAATATTTCCGTGCGCGATACTATTGGAAAAGCCGATACCGTTGTCGGGCCGGTGTATATGCATAAAATATGCGGCAGTCTGCGGGGTACAATACTGCTGCAGGGTCAGACATCCCATTACGGTACGGCAATAACGCTTGGCACAAGAGTGTACCGTGATACAACCGATGCCTCCGGAAACTTTTTGATAACCGACATACCAATTGGAACCTACGCCGCCTCAGTCGGGAAAGATAATTTCAAGACAGTAACACCTTCCGTTACCATTGTAAGAGACGATACAACCGCTCTTGACACGACTCTTATCATTCAATCGGGAACGATTGAGACTGCCGTTACCTGGACTGATTCAATTACTTCTTA
>Ga0190359_1002777_pt1 | contig 10373 bp, 11 predicted proteins | sample 48721823_MG_FD_161269 | JGI IMG/M metagenome (GOLD analysis project Ga0190359, IMG submission 161269) | Hydrothermal vent microbial mat bacterial communities from Southern Trench, Guaymas Basin, Mexico - 4872-18-2-3_MG | ecosystem: Environmental > Aquatic > Marine > Hydrothermal vents >...
TATCCACAAGATAAAGGAAAGGTTGAAAGGGCTATAAGAAATTTTGCAGAGGAGTTTGTTTACTTAATCAAAAAATCTCCTGAATGGCTTGATGGTAAAATAAAAGAATACCAAAGATGGTTTAATAGAAAAAGATTTCATAGAGGGATTAATGCTATTCCTTGTGAATTGTATACTTAATAACTTTACTTTACAAAATAGAAAGCTTTTTATTTAGATTATTATTTCAGTGGTGGGTGGGTGATTTTATGGAATCTGAGAATGGAGATGAAGAGATATCTATTGACTTTTCTAAGATTAAAAATTTCTTTAAGGGAAAAAAGAAAGAAAAAATAGAAGAAAAGACAAAAAAAGAAGAGGGAGAAAGTGAAGATTCAGACGAGATATCTATTGATTTTAGTAAGATAAAGAATTTCTTTAAAGGGAAAAAGAAGGTCAAAGAAGAAGAGGTTAAAATAGAATCAAAGGAGCGCAAGGCAGAGGATGATGATGTTGAAGAAGATGAGATATCTGTTGACTTTAGTAAGATAAAGAATTTTTTTAGGAATTTGCTAAAGACCAAAGAAGTGAAATCTGAGGATGAAGAAGAGGTATCTTTAGAAACAAAAAAAATAGCAGAATTCATAAACAAGAACAAAAGCCAGATTATTACCCTAGTACTAATTCTTATACCTGTTTTTTTCAGTATATATTTGAGAATCCAGCCAGCTTATTTACCCATAACCGAACAATGGGCAAGGTCTGCTGTTTATAATCAAATAAAATCCCAAATAAGGGCTGAAATAGATAAGCAATATCCAAATCTACCAGATGCTAATAAAAATGCTTTAGTGGAAAGAGAATTTAGCAGAATTGAAAAAGAACAGCGCAATCAGATAAAAGGGAGTATAAAAGCAACATCAGATTATTTTAAAACAAGATTACAAAACAAAAATGGCCAAACATATTTATTGGCAATAGATCCATACTATTGGATGAGACATGCTAAGAATATATTAGAAAAAGGACACCCCGGAGATGAAATCAGAAATGGTGTGCCTTATGATAACCATATGTATGCCCCAGTTGGTAGGCCTGTGCCTGATGATATGTTGCATGCATATGTTATAGCATATTTTCATAAATTCCTTAGTTTCTTTAATAGAGATGCTGATTTAATGAGTTCTGCCTTTTATTTGCCTGTGATATTATCCACATTAGCAGTTATACCTGCCTTTTTGATAGGAAAGAGACTAGGTGGGAACTTTGGTGGTTTTGTTGCCGGATTCATCATGGCTATACATCCTGCACTATTAACAAGAACAGCAGGTGGATTTTCAGATACAGATTCTTACAATGTGCTTCTTCCTTTATTTATAACCTGGCTTTTCCTAGAAGCATTTGAAACTAAGAAAAGAAAAAAGATGGTAATCTATTCTGCTCTTGCTGGTATACTAACAGGTATATTCAGCTTTGCTTGGACCGGGTGGTTTTACATATTTGATTTTATATTAGTATCATCTATAGTATATTTGATTTTCTTAATTTTATTTTATATAAGAGAACTAAAAAATGTTAAAGAGTTTGTAAAAAAACCTGATTTTTATAATACATTGCTCATTTTGTTTGTTTTCATGGTCTTTTCTGGGATATCTGTTTCTTTATTTAGGGGTTTTTCTACTTTTAAGGATGGATTCATTGGTGGTCCTGTCTCATTTGCTACACTTAAACAGGTTGCAATTACAACCATCTGGCCTAATGTATATACTACAGTAGCGGAACAAAATCCTGCTTCTTTAAATTCAGTTATATCACAAATCGGAATTGGGAGCGTTTTGCTTTTCCTTATAGGTATTACCGGGATTATGATAATACTAACAAAGAAAGGAAAAAAAAGTAATTCAGACATTTGGTTTATTATCTTGTCTTTTATATGGTTAGTGATATTATTGGGGATAGGAAATCAAAAATTACACTTGTTTTTAATGTTAATAAGTCTACCCATAGTTATAAGAATTGTCCTTATTATAAAAGAAAGAAACAGGGAAATAGATATAAAAGCCGCAATTTTACTTGTTTTATGGTTCATGGCTACAATTTACGCAGGTGTGAAGGGGGTAAGATATATATTGTTAGCAGTACCTGCATTTGCAATATCTTTTGGTGTTACTTTAAGTTTCTGTTTTTATTATTTGTATAATTTAATTTCAAAAGGACTTAGAATCAATAAGAAAATATCAAAAGCTATAGTTATAATCTTATTATTAGCTATCGCAGGAATTTTGCCTTTGCCATTTCCACCATTCTGCTTTGGAAATGCTTGTAGGTCTGCATTAGTTACTGCAAAAAATGAAATACCTTCAATGAATGATGCATGGTATGAGTCATTGCAAAAAATAGATATAGAGGCTAAACCAAATGCTATTATAAATTCATGGTGGGATTTTGGTCATTGGTTTAAGGCTATTGGGGATAGGGCTGTGACCTTTGACGGTACATCACAAAACACTCCAAATGCTCATTGGATTGGTTCTGTGTTATTGACTGATGACGAAAAATTTGCAGTGGGTATACTTAGAATGGTGGATTGTGGTCAAAACAGGGCATTTGAAAAATTAAATGAGGTACTAAATGATACTCCAAAGTCAATAGATATTTTAGAAAAGATTATACGATTTGATAAAGAAGAAGCAAGAAGAATCTTATTGGATAATAAGCTAAAAGAGGATGAAATAGAGGGTGTACTAAATTATACACACTGCGAACCACCAGAAGATTATTTTATTACATCTCAGGATATGGTAGGTAAATCCGGTGTTTGGGCTCACTTTGGTTCTTGGGATTTTAAAAAAGCTTTGATTTATAACACACTCAAAAGGGAAAAATATAAAGGGAATCTAGAAAAATCAATTTTGTTTTTACAGAATAGATTTAATTATAGTAGAGAAAAAGCTGAAGAAGTATACTATGAAGTACAAGCAATTAAAAGTGATAGTGAAGCAAATACATGGATTGCTCCTTGGCCTTCATATGGTGGTACTACGGGTTGTAGAGAGATAGAAGAAAAAATAGCTTGTAGTATAGGAAGAGGTGCAGAAGTAAAAATAAACTTAAGTAATTTGCAAGCAGATATTGAAACACTACAGGGTATTATGCACCCTAATTCTATTGTCCTTCCAATAAAAAATGGTAGTTTTATAGAGAAGAAATTTAATAACACTGTGGGTGTAAGTATAACTCTAATACCTAAAGGAGATAATAAATATGATGCTATAATACTAAGTCCACAATTAGCAAAATCAATGTTCACTAGAATGTTCTATCTAAATGGCCATGGCCTAAAGTATTTTGATAAATTTAGTGATACAAGAGATATTTCTGGTGCTAGGATTATTATTTGGAAAGTAAATTGGCAAGGAAATTCAAGTAATCTTCTGGAATACTATCAAAAAGAGAAAGAAAAAAGAAACATTGAAACCAAAAATGAAAGCCTCGTAAAAATAGAACATAATAAGGGTAATGAAAAAGAAAACAAAACAAATGAAACAAGAGAAGGATGATGTTTTTGTTGTTATTCCTGCCCATAACGAAGAGAGTAGTATTAGAGAAGTAGTTAAAAAAACTAAAAATTTTTTAAATAACATAGTGGTTGTTGATGATGGAAGTAAAGATAAAACAGCTGAGGAGGCAGGCAAAGAAAATATAACTGTATTGAAGCATATAATAAATCTTGGTAAAGGAGCGGCACTTAAAACTGGATGTGATTATGCAATTAAAAAAGGAGCTAAGAGGATAATTGTTTTAGATGCTGACTTACAACATGACCCTTCTGAAATCCCTAATTTTTTGTCTGCTCTAGAAAAAGTAGATGTTGTCTTGGGTTATAGAAAGTTGAATAAAAATATGCCAATGGTATTAAAAATCGGAAATTTAGTTATAAATGAAACAATAAAATTATTATATGGATTAAGATTACATGATACACAATGTGGGTATAGAGCATTTACCTCTGCAGCATACAAAAAGATTAGGTGGAATGCATCAGATTATAGCATGGAATCGGAAATGATTGCTAACATTGGAAAAAGAAATTTAAAATACAAAGAGATTCCAATAGAAACAATATATACAGACAAATATAAAGGTACTACTATAATTGACGGAATAAAGATTGTTTTAAATCTGATTTGGTGGAGGTTTTTCCAATAAAATGGCGTCTGGAATATTAGGTGTGCAGATTATTGGGATTTTATTTGGAATATTTATGATGTATTATACATTTTTACACCATAAGAGAAAAGAGTTGACATCAAAAGAATATTTGTTTTGGATTCTCTTATGGGTACTGTTCATAGTATTGACCTTGGTACCAAAAATAATAAACCCCATTTTAGAAACAATTGGTTTTGTAAGAACAATGGATTTTTTTATTGTTGTTGGTTTTATGTTCGTCATAGGTAGTATTTTCTATATTTATTTGATAGTTAGAAAAAATCAAAAGAGATTAGAAGAGATTGTTAGGAAAATTGCTTTTGAAAAAAAATAAAGGTTTATAAATTACATTATCTTTTTCTTTGTTTATGAAGATTGGGTTGATAAAAGTAGTGGATAGAATATTTGGTTTCCCTTTATGCTTGTTACTTAGCATTATTAATCTTATTTGGAATAAGAAGATGCTAGCAAAAGAAAAAATAAGAAGGATACTTATTATACAACTCTGGGGGATTGGTGAAACAATATTGACGATTCCTTCAATAAAGTTTTTGAAAAAAGAATATAGGCAAGCCCAAATAGAAATTCTGTGTACGGCCAGAAATAAAGATGTCTATCTTGGTTATAGATTTATTAAAAAACTTAATGTTTTGAATTTAAATATTTTTAATATAATTCTCTTTATTTTTAGAAATTATAAGAGGTATGATGTAGTAATTGACATGGAAGAATACTTGAACATATCCGCAATTATAGCATTCTTTGTTGGTAATTACAATGTTGGATTTTCTCATAAAGCAAGAAGTCTTCTATATGATACTAAGGTTGAATATAATGATAAACAACATGTTTCAAAAACATTTTTTGATTTAGTTAGAAGTTTAGGAGTAAAAGGTTCAATCAAAAATTTAGAAAAATTGAACTATACTAGAAAAGATAAAAATAGAGTAGATGAGATTTTAAAAACAGAAGGAATCAATAGAAGGAGTTTTATTGTTGGAATAGCATCTGGGGTAGCGGAATCAGCAAAATCAAGGATATGGCCAAAGGAAAATTTTGCGGAATTGATAAAAAGGATATACAAAAAGAAAAAAAAATCTGTATTCTTACTAATTGGCACTAAATCTGATTTACCTTTAAATGAATCTATAATTAAGCTTGTTGATGACAAGAAAATAAAAATAGTAAATTTAGCAGGAAAATTTAGTCTAAGACAGACATTCTATTTAATATCAAGATTTAACATCCTTATCTCGAATGATAGCGGCCCAATGCATATTGGAGCTGCTATGGGTGTAAAAACTATTGGATTATTCGGACCTAACACACCAGTTAGGTTTGGTCCATTTAGTAGCAAAGGGATTTCTATATATAAAAAGATTTATTGTTCTCCATGCATTAATGTGCATAAGGGAGAAGTACCTGGGTGTTTGCATAAGAAAACAAGTAAAGACTACAAAAAGTGTATGAGAAGTATAAGTGTAGATGATGTTATGCATTATGTTTAAGCTAGTTTTAGGTAAAATGGACGTACTCTCCATGTGTAAAGAAACCAACTAGCTGTTTAATCTTTGCTAACTTCGGAAATAAGTCTCTTTCTAACGAATGAACATTATCAAATAACTCAAAGACTTCTGGTTTAAAAATGTATATCCCTGCATTAACGATATTTGATGTGGCTATTTTTGGTTTTTCTTTAAAGTCTATTATTAAGTCTCCATCCAAGATAACATTTCCGTATTTAGACGGTTTGTCAATGCTCATTAGTCCAATAGTCGATAGCCTATCTAATTCTAAATGTTTTTTAATCATTCTAATAAGATTAAAGTTATTGTATGTATCACCACTCATTACAATAAAACTATTTTTTAATGTATTTTTAAGGGCTAAGAGAGCATCAGCGTTTCCTTTTGCTTCTTTCTCAATTATCTTTATATTTATAGGCATACCCTCTATCTCCAAAAGAAGTGTGTTAATATTTGATGTATGTTGTGTGACTATATACAGGATTTTAATATTGTTATTATAAAAAAATTCAATTTGTTTTTTGATTAGCGATTCCTTTTTGAATTCTCTTAGTAAAATAGGTTGGTGTTCTCCTTTTATTAATAAAACAGCAGTATCAATTGCAGTTTCTTTTAGACCTTTCCTAAGAAAGAACTCAATAGCTTGACTTCTAGACCTTATTATAGAGCCATCTACTTTAGAGTCTATTTGAGCTAGTAAGGACTTGTCCAAAGATATTGCTATTTTTAATTTTTTCATATTGGTATGAATAAATAATACCAATATAAAAAGTTTTATATTATCTAGGATATAAGTTACCGAAAGATTTAAATATAAGTCTTGTTTAGTAAGGTATGAATATTTCATACTAAAGATATAAGAGGTGTTTGCAAATATGAAACATAAGATTGTTCCTAAGGTTTGGGGTTATGAAGAATGGATTGCTAACTTTGATTATTGTGGAAAAAAATTAGTTTTAAAGAAAGGGTACAGATGTTCTATGCACTATCACAAAAAAAAAGATGAAACATTTTATATAAACAAAGGAAAGGTTTTGATGGAAATAGGAAGCAAGAAGGTTATAATGTTACCAGGAGAATCTGTGAGGATAAAACCAAATACAAGGCATAGATTTACAGGTTTAGAGGATTCTGAGATTATTGAGTTCTCTACACACCATGAAGATTCTGATTCATATAGAGAAGAATTATCTGGAAAGATTGATTTAGATAAATTGAAATTAGAATGAAAATACTAATAACTGGAGGAGCTGGATTTATAGGGTCCAATCTAGTTTTAAGTTTGCAAAAAAATAATGAAGTGACTGTTATAGATAATTTATTTACTGGAAATATAAAAAACTTAGATAATTATGAAGGGGAAATCCTGAATATAGATATATCAAAACCTTTTGAGTTAAAAGAGGGTTTTGATGTCATAATACATGAAGCTTCCATAACAGATACTACATTCAAACCAGATGAGGAAATGATTAAGCAAAATGTAAATGGTTTTAAAAATATTCTCAATTTCGCATTGAAGAATAATTCGACATTAGTATATGCTTCTTCTGCGGCAGTGTATGGTAATGGAAAAGTCCCAATGGAAGAAGATCAGAGATTAAATCCACTAAATGCTTATGCTAAATCCAAAGCTATGATTGATGAAATAGCAAAGAAATATATGGAAAAAATAAGGATTGTTGGATTGCGTTATTTTAATGTATTTGGTCCCAGAGAACAATACAAAGGAAAATCCGCATCTATGATTTTACAACTTAGGAAACAGATTATGTCTGGAAAAAATCCAAAATTGTTTAAGTTTGGAGAACAAAAGAGGGACCATATCTATGTAAAGGATGTTGTCAGGGCAACCATAAAGGCTATAAAAGCAGAATCCGGGATATATAATGTAGGAACCGGGATTGCTACAAGTTTTAATGAATTAGTAAATGTATTAAATGAAATTCTTAAAACTGAAAATGAAATTGAATACTTTGACAATCCGATAGAGAGATATTATCAAAATAATACTCAAGCTTCAACAAAATTAGCGGAGAGTATGCTCAAATGGAAAGCAGAATATTCTCTAAAAAAAGGAATAAAAGAATATATGAAATGGTTAGAAGAAAATGAAGGAGAGATTAACAGAGATACTAGATAGATTCAAAGGAAAGAAAATACTAGTTATAGGAGATATAATGCTAGACAAGTACATATTTGGCAAAGTAGATAGGATATCGCCAGAGGCACCGGTACAGGTCGTAGAAGTTATAAAAGAAAATTATCTTCCTGGTGGTGCAGCTAATGTTGCAAGCAATGTTTCCGCACTAGGTGGTACTGTCGTCCTTGTTGGCATTATAGGGAATGATAACTCTGGCAAGATTCTGATAGAAGAACTAAAAAAAAGAGGTATTGATATAGAAGGAATATTCCGAGACTCTGAAAAACCAACGATACAAAAAGTAAGAGTCCTAGGACAAAAGCAACAACTATTAAGAATAGACTATGAAAAAAAGGAGAGTGTAAAAGAGGAAATAGAAAACAAAATAACAAATTTTCTAAGAAAGAAAAAAGAAGAGATTGCTGCAGTAATTATCTCAGATTACGCTAAAGGAATTGTCACTGAAGGTATAATGGAAAACTTAAAAACGATATTTTCAGACAAGACAATAATCGCAGATCCAAAGCCTAAAAATTTTGATTTCTATAAGAGAGTAAGTTTAGTTACACCAAATGTAAAAGAAGCTAAAGAGATGACAAACAAAGAGAATATAGAAGAGATGGGGAAGGAACTAATAAAAAAATTAAATTCCTCTGTCTTAATAACAAGGGGGGAAGAAGGGATGTCCTTATTTGAGCTTAATGGAAGTACAAGACATATACCTACCAAAGCAAAAGAGGTTTATGATGTTTCTGGAGCGGGAGATACAGTAGTAGCTACTTTGGCTCTAGCTTTGGCTTCAAACGCAACAATAGAAGAAGCAGCCATACTAGCAAACCATGCTGCAGGAATCACGGTAGGGAAGATAGGTACATCTACTGTAACTATTAAAGAAATAAAAAGAAGCATAGAAAATGAATAAGGCTGTATTTTTAGATAGAGATGGTACCTTAAATGTAGATACAGGATATGTACACAAGATTGAGGATTTCAGATTATACGATGGGGTTATTGAAGCTCTAAGGCTATTAAAAGATTTCAAATTATTTATAATAACAAACCAATCTGGTATAGGAAGAGGCTATTACAAAGAAGAAGATATGCATAATTTCAATAAAATGTTACTAAATGAACTATCTAGGAATTACATAAGAATAGAAAAAATATACTTTTGCCCACATGCCCCAGAAGAAAAATGCGATTGTAGAAAACCAAATACAAAATTTATAAATGAAGCAAAAAAAGAATACAAATTAAACTTAAAAGAATGTTGGGTTGTTGGTGATCATCCAAGCGATATCCTAATGGCCAAAAAAGCAGGATGTAGGTCTGTTTATGTGCTTACGGGCCATGGACAAAAACATATAGGGGAAGCAAAAGATAAGGCAGAGTTTATTGCAACTAATTTACTAAAGGCAGCACAGTATATTCTAAGAAATACTTCGTAAAATAAAAAAATAGAACGGCAAAATGGATATTATTGAGAGGATAGTAAAAAAACATAGTAGAAAATTTTCACTATTCCTCATTATAGGTATTCTTAAAACTATTTTGACTATTGGACTTAGCTGGTTGATAATTGATATTTTGGGTATACAATCGTTATTGGGTTCGACGATAGTCGTGACTACTGTATTTTTTTTTACATATGTTAGTTATGTAATGGCAAAGGTTATAAGACCTAGATTTTTGAGATATAGTTCAATAACTATTACTTTTAATGTTATAACTATTTTGCTGATATGGTTTTTTGTTGACTTTGTTGGATTTTCGGGAGCCGTTAGTTCAACGATTGTAGTAGCAATACTATTTATATTAAGATACATATTCTTTGAAAAAACAGGTGTAATTTGTCATGAGTAAGATAAAATCAATAAGAGAAATTGGAAAAATAACAGATAATTTAAGAAAACAGGGCAAAAAAATAGTCACATGCAATGGTTGCTTTGATATTCTACATAGAGGTCATATCAAATTTTTGAAAGAGGCAAAAAAGCAAGGAGATATACTGATAGTGGGTTTAAATTCAGATAAATCAGTAAAACAAAATAAAGGGCCAAAAAGGCCAATTAATAAGGAAAAAGATAGGGCCATTGTTTTATCTGCCCTTGAGATGGTTGACTATGTGGTTATATTTAATGAAAAGGACCCAAGAAAATTGCTATCTGTAGTAAAACCAGATGTTCATGTAAATGGAGAGGAATATGGAAAAAACTGTATAGAAGCTAACACGGTAAAGAAATATGGTGGTAGAATATATATTGTTAAGCTCAAAAAGGGGTTTTCTAGTAGTAAAATAATAGAAAAAATAAAGAAAACGTGTAAAGTAAACCTTAAAAGTATACACTTATTAATTCTTATTTAATAATCAAAAAAGAGTGTGAATGGGGGTGGCACACTCCAAAAGGAGGTGACACCCCATGAGGCTAACAATTGAGGAACGCCGCCTCATAGGTAAGGCGGTGGACAGAGGAGTTAATAAATCTTTGGTTGCTAAGGTATTAGGCGTAACA
>Ga0190359_1002778_pt1 | contig 10371 bp, 2 predicted proteins | sample 48721823_MG_FD_161269 | JGI IMG/M metagenome (GOLD analysis project Ga0190359, IMG submission 161269) | Hydrothermal vent microbial mat bacterial communities from Southern Trench, Guaymas Basin, Mexico - 4872-18-2-3_MG | ecosystem: Environmental > Aquatic > Marine > Hydrothermal vents > Microbial...
AAACCACCGAAAGTGAAATATCGGAACGAATCGCACAACTAATCCCCTATTCACTTCCATTTGATATTTCTTATTCACGTGGCCGGACGGCTAATGTGATCACCGATGGCGGGAGGCAATGGTTTACCATCAGCAATGAGGTGTACGACCGGTTGGGTGCATTGGCCCAATCTAATAATGCCACATTGTACCAATTGATGTACACGCTCTTTGGTATGCTGCTCTCGTTCTATTCGGGGAAATCGCGATTTTTGATCAGTACTCCTTTTGCCAACCGTTATACTCCTCTGGCTGATCAGGTTACGGGATACGGAATCACGATCCTTCCCCTGGGATATGAAATACACGGGGATCTCTCTTTCAGCGATCATCTTCGCCGGATCATACCGGTAATCCGTGAAGGATTCAACCAGACTTATTTCAGTCCGGGCCAGATAATCAAGCCGCTGAACGAGCGCTATCCGGATTTGCAAACCACTTTGATGCAGGCCATGTTTATTTTGCAAAACTGGGAGCATCATGAAGATCCTGATGATCCTGTGCAGATTATACAGACAGATATAGGCAATGCAACTGCCAAGATGCTGGTCACATTGAATGGAGAGCGTGTGAAAGAGGGGCTTGAATGCTGGATGGAATATCCAACCCGGTTTATGGATGATGACCTGATGGTACAGATGGTGGCGGATTATCAGAAACTGATTGATCTGGTACTTGAAGAACCTGATATGCAGATCAGGTCATTGAGAAACCGGTGGGTACCGGATCATCCGGTATGGGCTGTACATCCTTCGGCTGCTTTTATCGGTGAAACCAGCCTGGTGTTGGCCTGTATGAAGTATTGGGTAGAATCGGGCGGACTGGTTTCAGCCGTGATGACGAAAGACCGGGAAACACAAAAATGGGCTGAATCGCAGGGGATCTATATTATTCCATTCGGGAAGAAACACCTGCCGGAATTCCACTCTCTGGTTATTGATTATTTGTTTAGTGTGGTAAACAGTTACATTCTGGATGAAGAAACATTAGCTGTACCCCGGGTAGGAGCGATTAATTACCATGATGCTCCCTTGCCTGCTTATGCGGGGGTACATGCTACTTCATGGGCTATTATGGAAGGACAATCCACCCATGGGATTACCTGGCATTACATGGTCCCTGAAACCGATGAAGGACCGGTCATCATTCAGAAACCGGTGAAAATTGAACCGCAAATGAAGGTAAGTGACCTGGATGCTAAATGTTACGAGTTGGCGATAGAAGCATTTAAAGAGCTTACACAAAGCGCTTTACACGGAAAACTCAAACCAATCCGGGTACCGGGTCAAAAATCATATTACGGACTACACAAAAAACCCGAGCAGGGTGGAATCATAGACTTTTCAAGGCCGGGCAGCGAGATTGTCAATTTATACCGTGCACTCTCATTCAGTAAATATTATCCCAATTATTTCTGTTCCCTGAAACTGGCGTTTCCTGACCAGGTTCTTTATCCGCAGCAGGTTGAATGGCTTCAAAGAAAAAGCGGGGAGGAACCCGGCACTTTGCTGTCGGTTACGGATTCGGCTATTCAGGTGGCCTGTTCAGACGGGATCATCTATTTAAGTCAATTTGAAGATCGGTTCAGGAATCCGGTTCCTTTGGCCAATCTTTTACCCTATTTGTCCTCCATGACCGGGAAAAAGGTTTTTTCTGCTCCCGGAAATGAAACGGTTCAGTGGTTGGAAAGTTTGTCGAAAAAAGAGCGTAAGTGGGTTCGGTACTGGTCGGGTAAAGAGGAGCTGCCGGCGGCTCCGGTTCCCGGGGTGGCCGGAGAGCAACTTATTGATGAAGTGAAGATACCGGATATGAACGATACGGAGGTGGCCATTTCCCTGCTGGTTTTTATGAAGCTGGTGGATCCGGATTGGACTTTTGGGATTGAAGTGGTTACCGGTAAGGCGCCCGAATGGATCAGGTGGTTTACTGAGCCGGTATTGCCGGTTGACATCGGAAAATTTGATCCTGAGGATTTTGTTGCATTGTATGAAAGTTTGAAACAACAGATTGAGGATGCTACTCCCGAGAATGCTTTTGTCTCCGATTTATGGTACCGTCATCCCGAATTGATAAGACCGGGGTGGAATGGTCCGGTTTATCATTGGACGGTGAGGTTTGTACCCCCGGATACTCCTTTACGTGAAGGAGATCTTGCCATTCATCATGGTGTCATTCGTTTGGCACGGGGAGAGGACCGCGAGCGGCAGATGAAAATAACAAACTGGAGTAAACGGTTTATCCGTCTGGTAAATTATTTTCATCCACAGAAATTCGGCGATGAAATACCGAAAGATATTTTATTGTTAGAAAGAGAAAAAGCTTTTATACCGCCTGAGATCACCTGGTCATACAAGGCAATTGGCGAGTGGTTTTTAGAAACTGCAAGGACTTATCCCGAAAAAATCGCTTTGAAGTTTCAGGAACGGGCACTTACTTTTCAGGAGGTGTACCAAACGGTCAGGCGAGTGGCCAATTTTATTTACCGGCCTGCTGTCAGAGAGGCTCGTATAGCTGTTTGCCTGGAACGTTCGCCTGAATCAGTCATGGCCCAGCTGGCCATTTATCTGCTCGGATATACGTATATCCCTATTGATCCGAATAATCCCGAAACCCGGATTCGCTATATTCTTCAGAAAAGCAAACCTGCTGTATTGCTTACGGATGCAGCCCTTTACAGGGAGATTCAACCGTATGCGGATATTCCGGTAAAGTTATGGGATGAGATGTTGACCGGCAAAGAGTTGTATGATTTCCCTGAAGTATCTGAGAAACAGATTGCTTATATGTTATTTACCTCAGGGAGCACCGGCGAACCCAAGGGAGTACCGATTCCGTATGCGGCTTTATCAAGGTTTATCCAGGATAGTATTTACCGGTATAACCTGACCCATCAGGATACCGGACTGCAATTTGCTTCGCTGGCTTTTGATGCCTCCATGGAAGAGATTTTTCCGATTCTGTTATCGGGGGGTACCCTGGTGATCCGTACCGAAGCCTGGCTGGGCAGTGTCAGCGGATTTCTCGAACAGGTGAATAAACACGGGATTACTTTTCTGGATTTACCAACGGCTTACTGGCAGGTGGTGATACGGGATATTTATAAGAAAAAAACCGGATTGCCTGAAACGGTCAGGCAGGTGATCATTGGCGGGGATTATGCACAGCCCTCTGTTTTTGCCATGTGGCAGGAGCTGTTTCCCGAACATCCCAGGCTGGTGAATACTTACGGACCAACCGAGGCTACGGTGGTTTGTGTGGCATGGGATAAAACGCTGGCGCCGGAAAACAAGGAGGCTTTGCCCATAGGATTACCGGTAAACAGTTTACAAGCCAGGGTGGTCATGGAGAACGGATTGGATGCTCCTCCGGGAATTGCCGGTGAGCTTTGGATGGGTGGCCCCACTTTGTCACCCGGATATTTTGAAAATCCGGATCTGACCCAAAAAAAATGGGTGCATTATCATGACATCAGATGGTACCGTACCGGTGACTGGGTATGGCGAAATCCCGACGGAGTAATGTATTTTCAGGGTCGTGTGGATGATCAGATTAAAGTGGGTGGTTTTCTGGTTGACCTGAATGAGGTATTGAGGGTGCTTTCTCAACTGGAGGGCGTGCGTGAAGCGGCGGTCAGGGCGGTGACCATGCACGACAACCAAAAAATGATCATAGGGTATGTATTGTTTCCTTCAGGGGCACCCGATGAATCATTTATAAAAGAGCGAATGGCCCGGTCATTACCCGCTTATATGATCCCGCACCGGATTCTGGCAGTGGATGAGATCCCTTATAACCAGAATAATAAAGTAGACTGGAGAAAACTTCCGGTACCGGATCCATCATCTGATGCGGCCGGGTCATCAGAGAAAGTAACACTGACCGATCCGCTGGAGCAGAAAATCCAGACCCTGTTTCAGGAGCATCTGGGAGTCAGCTACATGGATCCGGATGCCGATATCTTTGAAATGGGTATGAGTTCGCTGACCGCAGTGGCGGTTTTGTCGGAGCTTGAATCTCATTGGGGCCAGCCCATTCCTCTTGCCATCCTGTTGCAATATCCTACCGTCAGATCGCTGGCAGCGGGATTAAAAGAGAGTAATGAAAAGGAATTTTTCAGGCCGCTGGTCAAAATTAAAACAGGAGGATCCAAACGCCCCCTGTTTATTATCCATGGTGCAGGTTTAAATGTTTTGTTATTTAACACGTTAAAGGATCTTTTGGATCCCGGTCAACCGATTTACGGAATCCAGGCAAAAGGGATGGACGGAGAATCTCCCATCTTGTCGAAATTAGAAGATATCATCGATTCTTATATGAGTGAAATTAAATCGGTGCAGTCGATCGGACCGTATGCGCTGGCGGGGTTTTCCATTGGCGGATTAATTGCTTTTGAACTGGCACGCCAAATGCAAGATCAGGGTGACGATGTGGATTTTATCGGGGTTTTTGATACTTATGCCGAATCTTCTATCCAACGATGGCCAAAGCTGAAGCGTATGATGTATAAAATGAGATGGAGCTGGAATCGTTTTTGGTATAATCTGTTTCTGGTGCTCAAAGAACCCAGGGATGTACTGCCCAAGAAATTAAAGTGGTTAAAATTTAAAATTAAGAGCCGTTTGACCGGTGGTGAGCCGGTGCGTGGCGAAGAGCTTGAGGATTTGCCGGATAAACTGTTTCATATTGCTAATATTACCATTCGGGCGGTTTTAAGCCTGGAACTGAAGCCGTTTGACGGACCGGTACATGTGTTCAGGGCGGCCCATCGTAATTTTTATATCCCCGACCGTGTGTATCTCGGCTGGAAACCCTATGCTAAAGGAGGGGTGATTATCCACGAAATACCCGGGGATCACTCTCATATTTTTGCAGCACCCAATGATAAGGAGTTTGCAAAGGTGTTGCAGCAGGCGCTGAATGATTCATATGAAGAGTTCATGAGGAAAATGAATAGTGATGTGAAAGAGTGACGGCATATGCATGTAAAGAAGATGATCAAATTTTTACGGATGACAACCGGTGGTTTAGCCTGGTGCATTATATAAAACATTGATTTTTCAAAAGGGAATATTTCCGGATTTTTATCCGGGTCTGGCAGACCGGATGCAATTGCATGGATTTGATCTGTTTTTGACCCGTATTCAAACGGATATTTATCATCAGGATCCCGAAACCACATGGCTTGGCAAGGAGGATATGTTACTGTTAAACCGCTTGGGGAACAAGGATTTACAGAAGAAATTTGTCCTGGAGCAGGCTTTCCGCAGGGCGGTATTAGCCGGAGTAACGGGTTTGCGGCCTGAATCTTTAATTTTTGAACGTAATTCTGCCGGCAAGCCATTTCTGATTAACTATCCGGGTATGTATTTTTCTCTCAGTAAGAGTGCCGGCCGGGTAGTGATGGCTGTGGGCAGGCAGCCGGTGGGAGTGGATATTGAGGTGTTGACCGGAAGGTTGCCTGATCGTAATATGGTAGCTTATCTGAACCGGAACCGGGATGCTTCGCTTGACCCGTTGCCTGAGGATATCGATGAGTTTTCTTTCAAGCGGTGGTGGGCACAGAATGAGGCGGTGCAGAAACTCAGGGGGGTGACTATGGATGATTTCGGATGGGTGGTACCGGTTGGCGTTAAGGAGCGGAGCCGGTTTTTACGGGAGCAGCAGGTAGATTTGGCGGAGATCCCGGTCGAAGGGTATGCCGGTTGGATGGCTTTTGAAAGGCACCGGTAAAATCCGGGAAAAATCCTATTTTTATACTTTAATTAATTGTCATTAATCAATTTAACATTATTATGTATAAAAAATTATTAATCATGGTAGCCGGTATGGGTTTAATGCTTGCCGGATGTCAGGACCAGGCGTCTAAATACAATCTGGATCCGGATAATCCGTTTTTCAGTGAATTTAAAACCCCATTTGGTGTTCCGCCTTTTGAGCAAATAAAGAACAGTGATTATGTTCCGGCTTTTGAAGCCGGAATGAAGATTCAAAAAGATGAAGTTGATGCTATTGTCAACAATTCTGCTGCGCCTACTTTTAAAAACACCATTCAGGCATTGGATGGTACGGGGGAGATTCTCAACCGGGTCAGTTATATCTTTTTCGGACAGAGCAGTGCAAATACCAATGACACCCTTCAACAGATCCAGCTGGAGATTTCTCCGAAACTGGCTGCTCACAGCGATGAGATCAATATGAATCCCAAGCTCTTTGAGCGGGTGAAAACTATTTACGACCAGCGTGAAAAGCTGAATCTTACCGATGAGGAGTCTTATATTTTGGAGAATATTTACAAAGGCTTTGTCCATTCAGGTGCCTTGTTGTCTCCTGAGGATAAGGAGAAGATGAAGGCTATCAATCAGAAACTCTCTGTTCTGACCGTACAATTTGGCCAGAATGTACTGGCTGAAACAAACTCCGTACAGATCGTTGTGGATGACCCTGCGGATATGAAAGGATTACCCGAATCGTCGGTTAAAGCGGCAGCCAAAACGGCTGAGGAGGCCGGATTGAAAGGCAAGTGGGTATTTACCGCACAAAAACCAAGCTGGATCCCCTTTTTGCAGTATGACGAAAACCGGGCATTACGTAAAAAGGTGTATGACGGATGGCTGATGCGTGGACGTCAGGACAATGAGCACAACAACGAAAAAATTCTGGCCCAAATCGTTAGCCTGAGAGCGCAAAAGGCTCAGCTGCTGGGTTATCCGACCCATGCCGATCTGGTATTAGAGAACCGGATGGCCAAGAATTCAAAGAATGTGATGGAATTGCTGGATAAGGTTTGGAAACCTGCTCTTGCTGCGGCTAAAACCGACCGGGATATCATGCAGGCTATGATCCGTGACGAGGGGGGTAAATTTAAACTGGCTCCATCTGACTGGTGGTATTATGCCGAGAAAATGCGTAAAGCGAAGTATGATCTGGATGAATCGCAGCTCAGGCCCTACTTCAAACTTGAAAATGTGCGCAAGGGAGAATTTGATGTGGCTCACAAATTATACGGGATTACTTTTTCTGAGATCAAGGATATTCCCAAACCGCATCCTGAAGCGGTGGCTTTTGAGGTGAAAGATGCCGACGGATCTCATCTCGGGGTATTATACCAGGATTACTATCCGAGGGCCGGCAAACGGCAGGGAGCATGGTGTGGGACTTATCGCGATCATCATGTGGTGCATGGGAAAGAGATTCACCCGGTAGTCACTATCGTTTGTAATTTCACCCGCCCGGGCGGAGGCAAGCCTGCCCTGTTGAGCCTGGATGAAGTCTCAACCCTTTTTCATGAATTTGGCCATGCGTTAGATGACCTGTTTGCCAAGAACACGTTGCAAACCACATTCCGTCCGCGTGATTTTGTTGAACTTCCCAGCCAGTTTATGGAACATTTTGCCGTAGAGCCTGAGGTGCTTAAAACCTATGCATTTCACTATAAAACCGGAGAGCCTATTCCGGATGAACTGATTGAGAAGATGCAAAAAAGCAGTGTATTCAACCAGGGCTTTGCCTCTACCGAGTATCTTGCCGCCTGTTATCTTGATATGGCTTATCACATGTTGAAAACCACCGAGCCGGTGAATGTGCCGGAGTTTGAAAAAGCTACCTTAGAACGGATCGGGTTAATCCCCGAGATCGAACCCCGTTATCACAGTACTTATTTTACGCATATCACCGGAGGATATGATGCCGGGTACTATGGTTACGAGTGGTCTGCCGTGCTGGATAACGATGCATTCGAGGCATTTAAGGAGACCTCCCTGTTTGATCAGAAAACGGCCCGGTCATTCAGAAAAAATATTCTGGAGAAAAACGGTTTTGCCGATCCGATGGCTATGTGGATGACTTTCAGGGGAAGAAAACCGGACATTACACCGTTGATGCGCAACCGGGGGTTTATTCATTAAAACGATTTCCCGGAAAACTAGCGGATAAAGTTCAGGTCAAGTTGCTCTTTCTGTTGGTGTTGCTGAAAATTATTCAGGTTATAGGTAAAAGTCAGCGTAGCCATCGGGGCTTCGGTTTGAATATTGGTCAGTACGGAAACGCCTTCAGAATTATTTTCGAGCCGGGTACGGCCGGTACGTAACAGATCACGTACGCCTAAGGTCAGCGTGGCTTTGCGTTTCATGAACGATTGGGTAAGTCCCAGGTTCAGTAAAAAATTACCGCCTTTGCGGCCCTGCAGCATGACCGTCGGACCGGTATAATTTGAAGAGATCACAAAGCGGGTATTGGCGCTGAACAGAAAAACCGTGTTCAGCCGGGCATTCCAGGTAAAGATGTGATCCGCAATATCATCGGGCATGGTTTCATCCTGAAGAAGATAATAATATCCGTTGGCCGATCCCATCAGCAGCAGCCATTTGGCCGCGGAGATATTGGCTGTGAGTTCTAATCCAGTGGATTGTGACAGGTTGGCATTCATCGGCATCAGTATCAGATGCCTGTTCTCATCCAGGTTCATGGTAAAAGTGCTCACATCTTTTACTCTGCGGTAGTAAACCTGGGTTGTTACCAACCCGAGCTTGGTTTGTTTCTGATAGGAAAACTCGTATGATTGGATGAATTCTGGTTTCAGATCCGGGTTGCCGGTACGAACGGTTTGGTTATCCACAAACTGGGGGAAAGGGTTCAGTTGCATCCCCTGGGGGCGATTGATCCGCCGGCTGAAGCTGAATTGCAGGGATTGCCCTTTTGGCAGTCCGAGTGAAGCCGAACCACTTGGGAAGAGGCTCATAAATTGGTAATTATTTTGCTGGTTCAGTGTTTTTTGATCAATTAACCGGTTGGTATATTCACCCCGAAGTCCAATCGAATAGCTGAATTTTGACAGCTTACCCGACCAGATCCCATATCCGGCATAAATATCCCGTTGCAGCAAAAATTCATTGGAAAAAGCGGGATTGTCTACCCACTGATCCCCGGTTGAGTCATAATCTTCATAGGTAAACCGGGAGTGATCGGTATATCGCATCAGTTGAGCTCCGGTCTCCAGTTTATTACCGTTTTTAAAGGGGAGGGTATAATCTGTTTTAATACGGGTGTCATTAATACCCATTTCAGAAGTGGATTGATTACGGGTATTGAAAATAGTTCCTGGATTCCAGTTGGAATCGGACGGTTTTTCATTTGTGGTTTGCAGGATGACGCCGTTGAATCCTCCCGTGAAGAGATCCACATCCAATTGATGGCCTTTGTCGTTGAATTTATGGCGGTAGCTGATTGTAGGGTTATAAAATGAACCGTTCAGCGAGATGACGTTTTCATACAGAAGCCATTGGGTGACAGGAGCATCGGTCAGGCCTACAGAGATTTTATTTTGTACATCCACGTCATTTTCCAATTTGCCGAAACGGGTACTAAGTGTGATCGAATTCTTTTTATTGAAATCATAATCCAAACCGGCATTGACATTAACGGTTTGAGCGGCGATATCCTGGAGCAGATCGCTGTTTCGGTCAATTGACCGGAGTGAATCGCAGAGTGTCCGGTTGATGAATCCCTTTGCAAAGGTGTGAATTGAATTCGCAGAAACACCGGCGAAGATGTTGAGTTTTTTCATCCGGTAGCTGGCTTGCAGATCTCCTGAATATTTATGATTCCATCCCACCATCAGGGAAGCCTGCGACATGAATCCGGCAGATTTTTGTTTTTTCAGAACCAGGTTGATAATTCCGGCAGCTCCCTGTGCATCATATTTGGCTGATGGGTTGGTCATAATTTCAATATTATCCACCATATCCACCGGAAGTTGCTTGAGCAGGGTAGTCCCGGCAACGGGAGAAGGTTTTCCATCGATCAGCAGCCGGTAATTTGAACTGCCACGCAGCAGGATGTTTCCATCCGCATCGGTAGTGATCCCGGGTGCATTTTCCAACACTTCAACCAGGGTAGTGGCCCCGGTGGATTTCATTTGGGCGACGTTAATCACTTTTTTGCCGGCCTGGTAGGTAATTCCCGGTTTGGTACTGACCACTTCAACACCTTTAAGTTCCCGGGTGGATTCAGACAGAGAGATTACCCCTGCGTTAAAAACCGGACGGGCCGCATCAAGGCTGAATGCTTTTGAGACAGATTGAAACCCGACAAAGCGAACTACCAGCAGATGCCGGCCAAAAGGGATCTTATTAATGGTAAAGGTGCCATTCTCTTTGGTTACCGTACCCCCGGCAATGGAAGAATCCGGCAGGTTCAGGATGGCTACATTGACCTGGGCAAAAGGTGTTTGGTCATCCGCATGAATTACCGAACCTTTAATGGTTCCGGTTTGGGCTTTAAGTGTGGAGAAAGTGCAGAGGGAAGTGATCAGAAAACCATAAAAAAAAAAGCCTG
>Ga0190359_1002779_pt1 | contig 10371 bp, 16 predicted proteins | sample 48721823_MG_FD_161269 | JGI IMG/M metagenome (GOLD analysis project Ga0190359, IMG submission 161269) | Hydrothermal vent microbial mat bacterial communities from Southern Trench, Guaymas Basin, Mexico - 4872-18-2-3_MG | ecosystem: Environmental > Aquatic > Marine > Hydrothermal vents >...
CAATCCCCTGATGCCCTTCTCTTTGGCTATTTTTGCTATCTCCCCATAATCAGGTCTTAAGAACCACGCCCACTCCACTGCACGCACAGATTCCCTTGCTTTTTCCTGGGTTTCTGTGTCCAAGAAGGCCTTTGCTATGGAATCCCTCACAACACCTGCCGCAACCCCTATCCTAAGATCGCCCAGTGTTGTTCTAACAATAAATTTCGCCTCTTTAGGATTTGCTGACGATATTAACTCAGAAACCAAATGAAATTTCCTTTCCTGCGATCCCTTTCCCTCCAGGGACGCAAGTTTTTGCAGATTCTCAAAAACCTTTTCTATTGTAAGGGGTTTTTGGAACAGTGTTCTCTGTTTCTTTTTTGCTATTAGTTCCTCTATAACTAATCCAAAATCTCCTGTTTTTTTGAATCTGTTAACAACATCCTTTGCAGAAAAACCGGTCGAGGTAGATATTATTTTAGCCATTAAAAGATTAGCAATACCAATTTCTCTTTCATCCCATGAAGGAAACACTCTTCCCTGCAAAAGCAGTGTTACCTCGGGCAGTATATCTGCCGGGGTTTTTTTCAAAAGCTCTGCTATGGCATCTATCTTTTTTAACCTTGCGGATGTCTTCTCCAGATATTCATATGTTTCAACCAATACAGAATATTTCATTATTAATTTTTAACCTACAAAATTAATAATATTTAATATGAAGGAAAAGAAGAAAAAAGTCAGCCTTAGGGAAAAAGAAGTAATGCTCTCAATGGAGAGGACTATACTTTCAAAAGAGAGAACAATCCTTTCCTTTATGCAAACAGGCCTGGCCTTTATCGGCGTGGGAATCGTCATAATAAATGTTTTTCAGAAAAACCATACATCCCTTATTGTTGGGACAGCTTTAATTCTGATAGGATTCGTAGAGGTTCTGGAATCCATGAGAAGAATACTAAAATACAAGAAAAAAATGCGCAATGTAAAAAGAAAACTAGGGAAACACGGAATTTAATAAATCTTAAGCAGATGGGAAGTGATAACCCATCTTAAAAGTAATCATATTCCTTCTCCCAATCACTCACCCTTTTGATCTTTTTTTCTTCAGTCATAGCATTCTCCTTAATATTCACTTCCGCACTCTCTACAAACCCATCTTCCATCGACAGATATCAATTCGTCTGAATATTCCCCGCATTCATCACATATCCCAAACTCTTCCCCTCTCATATTCTCCTCATCTTCTGTTATTGGAACAATTTCATGTGTTTTCATCAATCTTTCATACCTCTCAAAATTGAAATGAAACTTTTTTCTTACACTCTTCATAAGTCCGTTGTCCTTGAACCACATGTACATTTCTGTGATATAACAAACAGGGCATACAGATGATGCATCAGAAACGCCGCATATCAAACAAGGTTTGAACCCTTCTTGGGTAAACCTGAACGACTTAGAGATAACATTGTGAAATTCCAGGAATTCACCTGAAAGTTTTTCAGGTAACTGATTCTTAATATCTTTAGATATGCAATCAATGCAAATAAAATTCCAGATTGGTTCTTTGCATATCTGGCATATGTGCATTTCCATAAGGCATCACCTCTTGTTAATTGTGGGACATGTGGGAGTCACCAAAAAATAATGAAAACCAAGATTTATAAGTAGTACCTAAAAACAGATTTTGTTAAACCTGAACGAACATGCAAATGTCAATAGGGATTCTTTTATAAAAAATTTTTTATTATAAAAAAATATTTTTAAAAATAAAAGAATTCTTGTAATAATACAAGAAAAATAATAAAAGTTTATAAAGCTTAGTGCTAATTTCTGTATGCAAAATGCCAAAATATGGGAAAAGTGGGAAAAAGGTGTCATTATGGATACTCAGCTCATAGATCACAACGGAGGAAAGCCGGTGGCCTATGAATCCACACTGGTGAATCCAAAAAACCTGTCAATATTCGGTTCTGATCTGTGCCTAAAGGTTGTGGCAGAGCTTGCAAAGCAGCCCGGCTGTGCCATGGATCTCTCCAGAAAACTGAACCAGCATGAGCAGAAAATCTACTACCACCTGAGAAGACTGGAAAAATCAGGCATAATAAAGCAGATAAGAACAGAAAAGAGATACGGCATGACAGCCAAGATATACGACGTGATTTCACCTGTGGTTGCAACAAAACTTTATGATGATGGTTATCCTCTGGAAAACCAGATAAAAACAAAAAACCCGAAAGTAGAGAGATTTCTCTATCCTTTCATAAAGAACGGGAAACTTAACGCAAAGATAATCGTTGGTAACCCGCATGAGCATGGAAGACATGATTCACGCGCAAGCGACAGTGTTCATGTGGCAGATCTCATACACTTTCTGGGCAGCTTCATAAAAAAACCGCAGTTTCCCTGCTACATTTTCGATACACAAGTAAAGAAAGAGGATCTGAAAGATAACCTAATCCTTATAGGAAACCCAAAACACAACACTGTTGTGGACAAGATAAACCAGGATCTACCTGTCTTTTTCGATCACGATAACGAATGGGCAATTGTTTCCAAACCAACAAACAAAACATACACAAATCTAGCATCTGGTATCATTCTGATAACAACAAACCCATTCAACAAAAAAAAGAAGATACTCCTCTTGGCAGGAAAGAGGTCAAGAGGGACAAAGGCCGCTATAATAGCCCTGACCCAGAACACAGACAAACTCATCACAGGTGAAAGAGACCAAGACCTGATCAGGGTGGTAATGGGCCTTGATAGAGATAATGATTACGAAGTAGATCATGTAAGATTCCTGGAGTGATAAACATGTCTCGCAAAGAAGCATTAAGAGAGTTCACAAAAGCCATGAGAGATGAAACAGGAGATTACTTGGCTTCTCAGGTAGACCAGAGAATACAGGGAAAACCATTGCTCTATATACCAACAGAACACGGAGCAGTCAAGATAGGAGAATATACAATCGAAAAAGGATTAACAGGGCGAGGTATAGCATACATAAAAATGCCTATGCTTGTGGAGAAATCAAGAGGAGGAAATCTGGGTTTTGCTAGGGTTGTAAGGCCATCATTAGCAAAAATAAAGAAAGCTATAGAAAGCCTAGGCAGACCATACAAATATGTTGTTTTTGATGACACAACATCAGAGGCAACAACAGTAATGACAATATATGAATGCTTGAGATATGTTGGTGCAAAAGACAAGGATATAATATTATGTGGATTAGCCGATGCCTCAGGCGTGCTTGATTTTTCAATGTTTCCTTTTAATCCAGAGCATGTCACAAGAGGAGCGTATTTAAAAAAACTAATATCTCAGGGGAAGATCCTGCCAGCATCCAAATACCCAACCTATAGAGAAAGAGAAGACAATGAACCAATGCTGGAATTCGAAGAATTATTACTTGAATTAAGTGGTACCGATGAATAGAGCCATTCTTATACCACACCTTCTGTGGTATGCACTAAGAGCAGATTCAAGGGCGTATTCCTTACTAAAAAAAATGGGCATAGAAAGAAAAAGAATGACAGAAAATGAGAGAGATATGTTTAACTTTGTTTGGGATATACAGGGTGAACTTCTAGATCTAACAGCAAACAACCTGCCAGTTATTGTTTATGGTTTTGGTGAGGAATCCCAGCCATACTCAACGATTATTACAGCATTCCTGCAATCCAAAAACAAAACAACAAGCCACAGCAGGGTAGATGTGAAGGATTCTGAACTGCATGGATTCAGAAAAAGCCTTTCAGAATGCAATAACAATATAGCTGTGGATGCAGAATTTAAACGGAATGACCTTTTGCTTTTTGGAGAAAATATCCATGGTCTTGGGGAATACAGGGGAGAGACGGCATACATATGGAGACGCCCAAAGCCAGGGATAATGAGATATACAGAAAATGACATGAAAAGGTTTGCTAAAAACTAATATGGTTGTTCTAAATATAATTATGAAACACATCTTTTCCCATGTCTGGAAGCACAAGAGCATGATCCTTACAAAAAACATGGCCCCTGGTTTCAAGAGTTTTACAGAACAGCTAATCAGAATAAACAAAACAGAGTACAGGGTCTGGGATCCGAACAGGTCCAAGGCATGCGCTGCTATTACAAGGGGCCTTAAGACCTTCCCTCTCTGCCAGGGCATGAAGATTCTCTACCTGGGCATTGCCAATGGATACACATCAAGTTTTTTTTCAGATATAATAGGCCCAAACGGTGTTATTTACGGCATAGAGATATCAGAGCGCTCCATCCGGGACCTCAATCCCGTGGCAGAAAAAAGAGGCAATATAGTTCCTATTCTTGCCGATGCCAGAAAACCGGAAACATACAGCTGGATAGAACCGGTTGACCTGATATATCAGGACGTGGCAACAAACGACCAGAGCGAGATAATGATAAGAAACTCAAGGGCCTTCCTGAAACCAGGCGGTCATGCTATGATAGCCATAAAATCCAGAAGCATAGACGTCACTAAAAACCCCCACCAGGTCTACAAACAAGAAGAGGCCAAACTATCCAAGGCCTTTAAGATCCTGGAGAAAAAAACACTGGACCCTTATGAAAAGGACCACTTATTCTTGGTTATGCAACCACGGGGGCTTTGAGACATAATTCATGATGCCTTGTTATTCAGCCATTTTACATCTAATCTATTAACGTAATGGACGTGCACAAGCTGCCTGACATTGTACCTGCATGCCCTTATGTATCCTTCGAAATGCCTTCTGCAATCTATCCTCTTAAGCAACGGCCTTGGGAACACTCTCTTGTCAACGGAGTTCCTTGATTCGCTGACAGACCTTTTATGGTACATTCTCAGCCATTGCTGCGATGGTTTATGAAATCAAGGAGCATCTTCTTCTTCGGCACGTATCCATAGGATTTTAACACGGCATTCTTTTGGGCATAACTTTATAAAAGGCTCAGCTATAATATCACTGTATGCCAGGCGATTATCCATGCCCAGGAGAGAATCTAGGTGTTTTGCTTAAATACGCTGCTTTCCCTGAAAAATATGAAGCCCTAGGTAAGGAACCCCCATCTATAGAAGATATAGAGTCAAACCCAGGCATCCAGACCATGGCAAAAAGTATGGGAATCGAACCCAGGGTTCTGGCAAAAAGAAAACATAGACACGAATGCGTGCAATATGCAGACAGACAAAGAGAAGCACCCCTTGTAACAGCATGGGGAAAAACCCCGGAGCAGCTAAAAATAAACCTCAGAAGACACATACTAACAGAATGTGAAGCATGCCGTCATGCTTATCTTATGAGAGTAATAGAAACAGCCCAAGATGCCAGAGAACCTGCACTTGATTCCCTTCCCCTAGAAGCTGAGGATCTAACACACGCAGACGCACTTTATCTTGGGACCGGTTTGTTCGGAAAACCATCCACACTCTCAACCTGACAGCTCCTTTATCACCCTTTTCTTGAATCCTGTCCAGTCCCTTATAACACCGCCAGCCGCTTTTACATGACCTCCAGCAGAATCCCCGGGTCCAGCACACTTCTTCATAAGACTATTAAGATTCACCGCCCCTGACTGGCATCTGACGGATACTTTCCACCCTGCCTTTGACTTTTTCCTTATTATAATTACATCATTCTCATACTTTTCAGAAAGTATAGTGGATATAACAGAGGCCAGGTTCAGCTTGCTTTTTATCTCAAAGACAATAAGCCCCGCGTCCTGATAAACCTCTTTTCCCCTCTCAAAAGCATCCATAATTCTTCTGATCTCCTTGTTCACCTTTCTCTTCCACACTTTTAATTCCTTTATTTTTATAAACTTCTTAATCCCCTTTGACTCTACCAGAATCTCAAGAACCCTGCCAGCACCCTTAGATCCCTTAAATGTAACAGCAGAAGAGATCAGATTCACACCCTTATCCACGTCCTCATTCCTGCACTTGTCCAAAAAACCCCTGCAGCTTTTAAAGGCATAGTCTCCAATAACACCCATGCAGCTTATCCATTCCATTCCTTTTAAACCCTTCCCCATCCTCTCCAAAACCCTGTACATAATGTAGCTGACAGGCAGATACACATCACTCTGAAACTTTGGGTTTATGTGCAGGATCCTTTCAGAATTCAGGTTTTTCTCAAATATGTGGTGGTCTATAACAACAATCCTAACCCCCCTGATTCCCTTTTTTATTCTAACAATTTTCTTCCATTCCTGGTCCACAGGCAGATCAAGAAAAACAATCAGAACAGGTCTTTCTTTTATAATTTGGTCAGCAAACTCATTCCGCATCATGGGCCCTTCCCTCGGCTTTGCCTCAAACCCATCAAAAAACTTCAAAAACAATGCAGCAGAGCATATGCCATCAGCATCTGCATGGTAAAACAGAAACTTCTTACCACTGGTTTCCAGAAAACCCTTTAGCTTCTCCAGCTCTTCTTCAGAAATTTTCCACATATTATTCCCCAGAAGATAAAAGATTAGACTAAGGGTTTAAATAAGAATTCCCCGATCTCTGACCGGTGGTTCCAAACAAGGCAATCGCTAACAGTCACCAGTCACTATGCGGAATGCTCTCAAACAATTAACCAGGAGCTCCGCATCCCGCCAGTCTTATTAACCAATTGTGTGTGACTGGTGGTAAGGATCTAATCAATTAACCGTTTGAGAAGCTTTTAGAAACAGCTATTTGTATCGCACAGAAAATTCCCTTTCACAGTAATGGCATCTGGCTCTTAATGGATGACCTTTTGAAACAATGTGATATTTTCTCCTTCCTTTTTCTGCATGTGTTATGCAGTTTCTGTTCTCGCATTCTATTATATCTGATTCTACATAATCGCCAGCGCATTCCCATGCCTCTTTCTTTTTTACCACATCCCTGTCCTTTATCCAGTTAACCGTGCATCCAGGATCTATTGCAGCAATCTCAGTAAGAACAGGTGAACCCTCGTCCAGGTGTATGCCATATATCTTAACCACACCCTTTGGCAGTTTTCCTTGTCTCCCCTTTCTTTCCGCCATCTTTTCGCTTTGGAAACCTATTGCCTGTGCAATAATAGGCGTCTTTCCGCTTTCCCATGTCCTGTAAACCAGAACATCCCTGATAGCTTCCAACCTGTCCGGAAATATATGATCAAGATTCATTCCCATTATCATGTCCGGAAGGGGTTTTTCCACGTTATTTATTTTATCATTCATAATGTCACTTCTCATGCCTCATCTTATACAGCTCCACCTTTCTTGTATGCAAACCGTTTTCAGACTCTCTAAGATAACCATTCCATTTTGTTCTGTCCAGTTCCCATTTTACTAAACAGGGGTATTCACTGTCTACTGGAAGAGCATGATAGAGTTTAAAGTACTTTTTCAGACTCAAGGAACTTAACAATTTTTTATCTATTGAAACAAAGCCCCTGACAGCATTTTTCAGCTCCTCACCCTCAACTGTGGCAGGGAATCTGTTTTCCTGGTTTCTTGAACCATACGCAAACATAACATTGGGCAGAATATCAGGAAGCGCATCAGGGTCAAAAACCTCTTCATACTTAACGCCTCTCCCATCCAGGGTTTTTTTTATATCCTCAGCCAGGGCCAGTTTAGGATGGGACAAGAAGGTTATCTCAATATCATTAAACAGTGACAGGGGAAGCACAAACCTTATGCTCCTCCCATACAATAAGTCACCAAAAACCAGAAATTTTAAACCATTCAAATCACCATACATTTCATGGAATGTGAACAAGTCCAAAAGATTCTGTGTTGAATGATCCTTGTTCCCTGTCCCGCCATCAATAACCCATACCCTTTTATCTGCCACCCCGTTTTCAAAATCAGCATCCAAGGCCTCTGCCAGATAAAGGGCAGCGCCATCCCTGGGATTCCTGACTACAATAACATTCGCACCATACCCTCTGTAAGTCTGGCCCGTTGAGACAAGGCTTTCCCTCTTTCCTACTGATGTTCCCTGGGGATTTCTAAAACCAAAATGCACACCACCTAAATCCGCTGTTGCCTGTCCAAAGGAATCAAATGTTCTGGTGCTATCACCATAAAACATTTCAGCTACCTTCCACCCCTTAAGGATTCTTTCAAACTTTTCCGGACGGGCCTTCATATCATAAGTAGTCTCAATTAAATCTAAAATATCATCTTTGGAGAAATCGTTTATGGACAGTATGTGTCTGTTGTCTTTACCTTTGAACATCCCAATCTTTAATTAATTAAAAGTAAGTTTTTTAAGGCTTTCCTGCCTTTGAGCCAGCAGGCTTTTGTTGAATAGCTGTTATCTGTTGCAAAAATAGAGGTTGTATTGAAAAAGTCTGATTATGGTAGCATTACGTCTTAAACTATTTTTTCGGGTCTCCCAGTTTACAGCAGAACCCCCTGCACTTTTTGCAGACCGTGGAGTTGCTGAATGATTTGGCATGACAATCACACTAGTGGGAATTTTATTTAATTGTTTTTAGTAAAATTTCCAAAATATACAAGAAAACCCTGAAACAAAAAAGATTTGGAGTAGACATAGACACTAAAAAATTTGAAAGGGGACTTTTCTGATTTTCATATGTCTTTTCTCATTTCCCTGTAGAGGTTTTTAAATCCACAACTTTGCCAGAACTTAATTCCCTTATTATTTTTAAAAAGTACCTCTATTTTTAGTTCTCTGAGACCCATTTTTTTGAATTCCATCGATATTTCATCAAAAAGTTTTTTGCCAATTTTTCTTCTCTGAAACAGAGGATTCACTATAAGCTGACAGATATATCCAATGTGCTTGTTTTTGTATGCGTTAGATACGTCTTCCTTCCATCCTGTTATTATACCCGCTGGTTTGCCATTTTCTATGGCAATGAGAAACACATAATTGGGATTGTTTATTCTTTTTCTGATGAAATGCTTAAACATATTTTTAGTCTTTTCATCTGCACGCACACGATTGGAAATCATATGCTCATATCTCTGCAAATCCATCATGAACTTAAGCAATATTGGCATGTCAGATTCAGTGGCTTTCTTTATTATCATAATAATATTTTGCACTTCTAATTATAAATCCATTCCATATAAGAAGACCGCCACGTCTTTTCCAAGAGAATTTACATTATAACCGCCTTCCTGTACGCATAAAATAGGAATGCCCACCCCACTCAACTTTCTTCCGATATGAAAAAAACAATCTCTGCTTAGTTTTAGAGTTTCTGTGTCATCAAGATCATCAAACTCGTTTTCAGACGTGTCAAAACCAGCCGAAACTATGAGGAGTTCAGCTCTTTGCGTCTTTACCCTGTCAATAATATCATCAACAAGTGTAAGATAATCTGTATCTGAAATGTCTGGTCCCATACTTAATAAGCTTCGGAGCAAGAATTCCGCTGCCTTTAGGCTGCGGATGAATTGTGACAACTAAACAGACTTTACTTCTTTGAACCAACAATAAAAAGGATGGCGTTGCGCAGTGAACAGCTGCGCAACTAACCAAGCCATCCATGAGGAGATGAGAATATGGATAGCTTTAGCCATAAGTATGGCGAATCAACATTCCACTTTGTTTTCATAACAAAGTGCCGTTATAAATTATTTAGGAAGCGTTGGCATAAATACCTTTGCAGGGATATCCTACAGCAGTTGGCCAAGAGGCAGAAAATTAAGGTGATCAGCCTTGCAATCGGAGATGATCACATATACATGATAGCTTCTTTGCATCCAACAATGGCGCCAAGCAAGGCATTCCAGCTGCTGAAAGGAGCATCTTCCTATGCACTTTTCAGGGTAATCCCAAACTTCAGAAAGAGGTGTCCACGCGGTTTCTGGGGCAGAAACGGCACTTTCAGGAGTGTTGGTGATGTTGATACCAACACGGTAGTAGATTACGTTGATCGCCAGAATCAATTACCTCTAAATCACTTCATATAACCGCATATAACCGAAATTCTGCGGGCTAAAGCCCGCAGTTGCATAGTATTTTAATCAGAAGAGCGAGGATGTTTGATAAGGAGTTATATAGGCGGTTCAGAGGTGTTGTAGAAACTATATTTGGTGGCAGTGAGACTAAACATGGCAACAGAACAAGGTGTAGATTAGAACATACAAGAAATGTTGATGTCATGTTATATGGTGTAAGGCATAATATTAACAGTTATTTGAGATTGATAGCTGTTGAGAAGGTAAACAGAGATGTTGTTTTATTTATACTATGGATTAATTCGACAACCTCCAGGCAACCAAAGCTTTATAAACCATAATGAATATATATTCAATATAATAATGAATAAATATTCAATACACTTTTATAGTCTTAAACATAGGAGGTGATTAACATGCCAAGAGGCGATATGACAGGCCCCTTAGGTGAGGGTCCCATGACAGGAAGGAGAGCAGGCTATTGTGCCGGATATCCAAATCCAG
>Ga0190359_1002781_pt1 | contig 10370 bp, 9 predicted proteins | sample 48721823_MG_FD_161269 | JGI IMG/M metagenome (GOLD analysis project Ga0190359, IMG submission 161269) | Hydrothermal vent microbial mat bacterial communities from Southern Trench, Guaymas Basin, Mexico - 4872-18-2-3_MG | ecosystem: Environmental > Aquatic > Marine > Hydrothermal vents > Microbial...
CATTCAGTAAATTTGAAGATAAATTTAAAGATAAAATTCCTTCTTTTTCAGGCGATTTAACAGGCTACTGGGAGGATGGAGCCGCATCCTCTGCATATGAGACGAAGATCAATCGCAATTCTGCTGAGCGTCTTGTACAGGCAGAAGTTCTGTGGACAATGGCAGATGCTGAGCACTTTCCCTATAAGAAGTTTGAAGATGGATGGCGCAACATACTTCTTTTTAGTGAACATACGTGGGGATCATGGAACAGCATAAGTGATCCAGATGATTCTCTGACAATCGATATATGGAATATAAAAAAATCATTTGCAGCAAGGGGGCAAATAATATCTTCAGAATTGTTAAATGGGGCAGTACAGCAAAAGAAGAAGGGTAGAGCAGTCGATGTATACAACACAACCTCATGGACAAGGACGGATATTGTATTCCTATCTGAAAGTGAGTGCAGGGGTTATTCGGCAGTCAGGGATGAGGAGGGTGATGTTGTGTTATGCCAGAAGATGAAATCGGGTGGTATGGTTTTTCTTGCAGAGAATGTTCCACCTCTGGGTGCCAAACGTTTCTATATGGTAAAGTCAAGGGATAAATTTAAGAATAATATAATAGTCGAAAAAGAGAGGCTATCTAATGGTATTATATCACTAACCATAGATGGGGAAACAGGCTGCATCAGGGAGTTTTATCACATCAGAATAGATGAAAATCTTGTTGATCTTACCAGACATCCAGGTCTGAATGCATACTATTATGTTAACGGAAGAGATCCCAAAAAGAAAGAAACAAATGGTAGGGTAACAATTAGGGTAAATGAAAATGGTCCCCTCATAGGATCTGTTTCGATTCATTCGGATGCACCAGGTTGCAGAAATCTAACAAGAGAAATTTATATAATTGACGGAATGGAGCGTGTTGATATTGTAAATACCATAGATAAAGAGAGGATTTATAAACCTGAAGGTGTTCATTTTGCCTTTCCTTTTAACATACAGGCAGGAGTAATGAGAATGAATCTGTCTTGGGCAGTCATGCGTCCGGAGTATGATCAGCTTCCTGGAAGCTGTAAAAACTATTTCAGTGTCCAGCGGTGGGTAGATATATCTAATCAGAGATATGGAGTTGTTCTAGCCTCTCCTGATGCTCCTCTCTTTGAGGTTGGCGATATTTCCACAGATGCTACAATGTTCGGCTGGATAGAGAGACTGGGGCTGTCACAGACTCTCTTTTCATATGTAATGAACAACTACTGGGAGACCAATTACTGTGCTGCTCAGGAAGGCAGGGTTTCTTTCAGATATTCAATTAAGCCCCATCTTATGTATAATCAGTCAGATGCTGAACGTTTTGGTATAGAACGATCTCAACCCTTAATAGCTGTTATTGCCAATCCAGATAAAGAGCTACAGGGCTCACTTTTCACTCTAAATAACCGAAATGTAATTGTCACATCTCTGCGTCCAAGCAGAGATGGAGAGGGCTTGATTATAAGACTTTTCAATTGTGGTGGTAAGATGGAGAGAGTCTCAATCGAATGGAAAACATTTAAGCCATCCGATCTATTTATGAGCAGTCCATATGAGGAGAGAGGAGTTCATATTCCGCAGACGCTTGATATTCCTCCATATGGAATAAGAACAATCAGGGCAGAAAGATGAAAAGTTCGATCGATTCTGCAAAAGAGAGGGAGAGAATTGTTGAGATGCTTTCGTATGAAAGAGAGCTCTGGAACAGTGGAAACAAATATGTTGCAGGTGTTGATGAGGCAGGAAGAGGACCTCTGGCAGGCCCTGTAGTAGCAGCGGCAGTGATTTTCCCTGATGATGTTTATATAGAGGGAGTAGATGATTCAAAGAGACTTTCTGCACTTCGCAGAGAACAGCTCTATTCGATAATAATTAAAAGAGCCCTTTCGGTTGCAACAGGCATTGTTGATGAGAGAGAGATCGACAGAATAAATATCCTTCAAGCGAGCCTCAAGGCGATGCGCATGGCCGTTGGAAGGCTATCCGTCCGTCCCGATCATCTTTTGATCGATGGCATCTGTTTGCCTGAAAAATTTTATCCCCAGACTCCGATTAAGGGTGGAGACACAAAATGCTTTTCTATAGCAGCTGCCTCAATAGTTGCAAAAGTAACGAGAGATAGAATAATGATAGAGTATGATAGAGTGTTCCCACAGTATGGTTTTGCAAGACACAAAGGATATGGAACAAGAGCTCATGTTGAGGCAATAAGGAGGCATGGACCGTGCAGGATACACAGAAGGAGTTTTAAAATGGATGGATGGAAAAGGTGAAAAAAAGAGGATCATATAAACAGCGCAGAGGAAGAGAGGGAGAGGAGCTCGCCGCACTCTTTTTAATTAAGAGGGGATATTCAATACTCGAAAGAAATTTTAGAATAGGTAGAGGTGAAATAGATATTATAGCGATCGATGGAGATGTTTTGGTTTTTATAGAAGTAAAAACAAAACAGACCGAAGGATTTGGTGAACCAGAAGAGTGGGTCGATAGGAAAAAGCAGCTACAGATTTGCAAGACAGCAATGCTCTATCTTCAAAAATATGAAATAGAAGATATGCAGTGTAGATTCGATGTTATAGGAGTAACAAAAAAGGATGATACTGTTAATATCAAACACATAAAGGATGCATTCTGGATCGATATGAACCAGCTGGAAAAAAGGTTTGAAGACATACATGACAGATGAGATGAAAAACAAAATAGTGTGGCCGAAGTGGACAAAGGTAGCATTCGAAGTCTTGAAATGGGCTTTCGTTCTCTGGCTTCTATGGCCTGTCAGGAATGCGGTAGAGACAACAGTAGATTTATCTCGTATTGTTCTTGGTGTTTTGCTTTTTATAATCTTCACTGGAAAGATTTTTTATGATACAATAATAATAGGAATATTACGGAGGCGCAGGGTTTCTGCTGCAGAGGATATTTTGACTCTCATAGGAATAGTTCTTGTGTTGGCAATTATCGTAGGGTTGCTTATTTTTTTTGCAGGCTATTTATTTTTAAAGGTCATAGAAGTTTCAAGAAGCAGTGGCTGAGTTGTGGTATTACACTCATAATAAGATTTTGTAATTTATTTTTAAATTGATACATTAAAAAAGGACTTAATAAATAATTTTGTTGTGGAGGCTGGTCGTTATGAAGAATTTTCTTTATTTATTGATCATCACAATTTTGGTATCGAGCACCTGCACGCGGATTGAAGAACTCCAGTATGGTGAGGTTCGCCAGATTACTATTTACACATCAGATGTTCATGCTGCATTTCCAGATGCAGTGAGACTAAAGAGTGGAGAACTACTCGTGGTTTTTCGTGAGGGAAGCAGCAGGATTTCTTGTGACGGCAAGATTCTTATTTCTAGATCTGATGGCAAAGGTAGATCATGGTCAGAACCAGATACTATCGTATCTACTCCGTGGGACTGCCGCACTCCCTCTATTGTCCAGCTCACAGACGGGCAGATAATAGTAAATTTCTACCAGTTGCGTTACGGCGACTCCGGGAAAATAGTCGGATCGGCCGGCTGCTTTACGGTTCGTTCATTTGATAATGGAAGAAACTTTACGGCCCCAAGGATGGTTACAGATCTTCCTCTGGACTGGTCTGCCACATCGGATCAAATCCTTGAGATAGAGGATGGTTCTCTGATTATGGCATTATATGGTCACAACCAGGGCATGAGATCGTCTGTATGGGCTGTTATATCAAGGGATAGTGGAGAGAGCTGGAAAGAGCACTATCTCATAGCAAGGGATGAAGATGGTAGAATCGACTTTACAGAGCCTTCCCTGTCGATTCTTCCTGATGGCAGAATTGTTTGTATGATGAATGGAGGAGATTATCTTTATCAGACATTTTCAGAGGACGGAGGAATTCAATGGTCGAGACCGCAAGTATCTGGTATTGAGGGTAGCGAGTGTGATCTCGATATTACACAGGATGGAATAGTGGTTTGTGCATACAGGGATTTCTGGCCAAGAGGAGTGAGTTATAGGCTCAGCTATGATTGGACTGCTACATGGAAGGATGAGAAATATCTATTTACAGCAGCCCATGATTGGGGTTCTCCGGACATTATAATAATGGATGAAGGAGTGCTGATTGTTCACCATCAAACCTTAAAAAAAGATCATGGTTCTATAATAGGTGGCAGTCTGTTTATCGTAAGAAAACCTGAAGTTGTTGAAGGTTTTACAGCTTCTGTGGCCAGTGAGGGATGTGTGAACCTGAGATGGAATCCTGTTAAGGATGCAGCATATTATATTATTTATAGAGACACTGTTGAGGATTTTACTCCTGTTGTCGGTCCTCCTGATCAGGGAAATGTTGTTGCTACTCCTATCTCCTGCCAGTATAGTGATACTGAAGTAGATACAGGGAGAGTATACTTTTACAGAGTCAGCGCAGTGATTGGAAGTACTAGACCCGTTTCAGGTACAGGATGCGAAGGAGAACCAACCCGATCGATTCGCGTAGAGATAAAATAGGATTTGCAATGAAAGAAAAGCAAGACAGGAATGCAGGCGTAACTTCTTCAAAGATACTATTTTGCGATCCACGATGTGAACATGCATCTTTTCCAAAGGAGGAGGCGATAGATGGTTCGGGGAGCTGCAGAACATTTTCTGCTCTCTGGTGCGATCTGCTCCAGGAGTATGTAACAAGGAATGCTCCATGTAGAGTTCGGTTTGGTAGAAGGCGTCCAAAGTCTAAATGGTAATTTTGAGCAAATAGCTATAAAATTAGGCGTTGTTGCAAAGTTGAGGTACAGTAAAAATAATACTTGACTTTTACTAAAAAAATTCGGATTTCTCACTATCGAATATCCTTAAATAAAGATAGGAGAAATCCGATAAGCGAGATTGAAATCAACCTCACCTTTAGGTTTAATATACCAGATGAGGATTTAAATGTCAATGGTTTATTGTTTGGTCTCAAGGGTGCAAATTCACAGATCATGTTACATAAAAAGGAGGGGAATTTAATGGAAGAAAAGCTGCTGCTTGAAAGAATTAAAAAGGAGAAGGTGGATTTTGTCAATCTATTATTTACAGATATAATAGGTGAACCAAAGACAGTAACAATTCCTGCTTCTGCAATGAAGAGTGCACTAAAACATGGGATATGGTTTGACGGTTCTTCTATTGAGGGATTTGCCAGAATCTATGAATCGGATATGCTTTTAAAACTGGATATATCAACATTTTCGATTCTGCCCTGGACAGAGGAGAATGGTAGATTTGCTCAAATAATCTGTGATGTATACCTTCCAGATGAAAAGCCATTTATGGGCGATCCAAGGGGGGTACTGAAACGAACAGTTGAGATGGCTCGAAAGATGGGATATGAGTATCAGGTTGGCCCTGAGATCGAATTCTTTCTCTTTGAAAGAAGTGAACTCCCTGAACTGAAGCCTCATGATACAAAAGGATACTTCGATCTTGCAGTACACAGCAGGGCTGTTGAGATCTGCAGAGAAACAATGCAGAACATGGAAAACTTTGGGGTTCACTGTGAAACATATCATCATGAGGTAAGTAATGGACAGCATGAGATAGATTTTTCATATGATAAGGCATTAAAAATAGCAGATGGCATCGTCTCTTTTAAACATGCAATCAAAACCCACTCTATGAAAAAGGGATTAAAGGTCACTTTTATGCCAAAACCTATTTTTGGTGTCAGTGGAAGTGGAATGCATACACATCAGAGTCTGGCAGATTCAAAGGGGAGAAATTTATTTTACAATGAAAAAGACCATTATAATCTTTCTGAAATTGCCTATCAATTTTTAGCAGGACAGATCAAGCATGCAAGAAGTATTGTTTCACTTGCAGCACCTACTGTAAATTCATATAAGAGATTAGTACCAGGCTATGAAGCACCCGTATATATCTGCTGGGGAAGGGTTAACCGCTCTGCACTGATAAGGATTCCAATGGTAACTCAGAGTAAGGCACAGGAGGGGGCTAGACTTGAACTACGTTGTCCTGATCCATCCTGCAATCCATATCTGGCCTTTGCTGCTATGCTTCGTGCAGGTCTTGATGGTATAGAAAATGAGCTTCAGCCACCACCTCCTGTTGAGGAGAATGTTTATGGTTTTAGTGATGAGAAACTGAAGGAGATGGATATCAATACTCTTCCAAGCAATATTGGGGAAGCTGTAGATGCACTTGCAAAAGATGAGATTTTCAGGGATATGATGGGAGAGGAACTAATTACCCATTTTATAAATGCAAAGAATCAGGAGTGGAGGGAGTTCCTCATGCAGGTTACAGAGTGGGAAGTAGAGAGATATCTATAGCCGGAAAATTTTTATGATAAATTAGAAAAAAATTTTTTCCTTGATTTATATTGATAAAAATATTAAAATATAAAAAATAAAGGAAATATTTTTTATGAAAGCTACTTGCCGTGGAGGAGAGGCGGGTAGCAAGAGAGATAAAAGTTTACAGGAAATAGATTATTGGGGTTGTGCCGTACTACAGGATGATTATATCATTCTGCAGTACGGCATTTTTATTTATGAGGGGATAAGTTGAGAATAAAGCTTACCTTAACATCCTCAGTCAATTCAGAGATACCAATAAATTATCAGTATCAACTTTCCAGTGCTGTTTACAGGATTCTATCGGCAGGTTCTCTTGAGTATTCAAAATTTTTACATGATAGAGGGTATCTAGGCCCAGACGGCAAGGTGAGAAAATTGTTTACTTTTTCCAGACTCTACTTCAGATCAAAAATTAATATATCAGGTCACAGACTTACTGTTACTCAGGGTTCAAATGCGATTCTCTTTATCTCAAGCCCGATGATAGAGGATTTTATACAAAACTTTGTGGTCGGATTATTTGAAAACCAGAAAATAGAAATATCATACAGAGATCAAAAAACATCCTTTTTTATCAAGCAGGTTGAGGTTTTACCTGAGCCTGAATTCAAAAAAAGTTGCAAATTTATTGCAATGTCGCCCATAGTATTGACAACTCAGATAGACACACCTGAAGGATTAAAGACTTACTATTACAGACCACTTGATAAAGAACTGCCGCAGGCTGTAAGGAGGTCGCTTGTAAAAAAGTATGTAGCTGTTTATCACAGGCAGCCTCAAGATCCAGAGATTAATTTTAAGATCAATAGGGAGTATATTAAAAAAAAGGGCGGTCCGGAAAGAGTATCAAAGTTAATCACAATAAGAGAGGGCTTTCCGGATGAGACAAGAATAAAAGGTTTTGTTTCCCCATTTACACTCAGCGGATCTTGTGAACTCATGAAAATTGCCTGGGATTGCGGACTGGGAGATAAATGCAGCATGGGGTTTGGTTGTGTGGGGCTTGTTAAGGATGAAGACCTCGGAGGTTTTTAAAACCTCCGAGGTCTAATGAGGTCTAACTGCAAGGAAGATAAAGATGCAAAAAGTCGAAAAATTATTTCCCGGATTCTTCTATCACATTTACCATCGGGGCAATAACCGTGAAAATATTTTTTTCGAGGAAATGAACTACCGCTATTTTTTTGATCTATGGGTCAAATACATCATCCCGATTGCTGAGACCTATGCGTATTGTTTGATGAGAAACCATTTCCATTTTTTAATTAAAATCAGGGAATCAATCGATACCTCAGAGGTCTTGAAGACCTCTGAGGTATCGATCCACACCTACATTTCCAAACAATTCTCCAATATGTTTAATGCCTATGCCAAAGCAATAAATAAAAAATATAACCGTACTGGCAGCCTGTTCCAGACACGTTTCGGGCGGAAAAGAATAACCAGTGATCCATATTTGCTCAATCTTATTCACTATATACATTTCAATCCGCAAAAGCATGGTTTTGTGGAGGATTTTCGAGAATACCCATATTCCTCCTATCATTCTTTTTTAACGAATAAAAAGACAAATATCGCCCGTGAGGCGGTGATCGATCTTTTTGGTGATGTATGTGAATTTATCGATTTTCATGATAGAGAAAATGACTATAAAAATATTCAAATATTGATTGAGCAAGATAATTTTTAAAGACCTTTGGGGTTTGTTACGAACTATAAATCAGGAGAAAAAAGTATGCTAAACGTTATAGCAGAAATTGGAAAAATAGTCGTTGCAGGTAGAAGCAACGATGTACTGGAGTTCCTGGTACCTGAGCGGAATTTGTTTAAGGTATTGGTGGGAATGCATTTCGATACAAAGAAAAAAACCGTGAGTTTTAATATGGTCAAATCGACCGAACAGGAGGGCTTTTCTAAGCAAGTGCTAAAGGAATTTCTTTATATTCCGACGGAGAAAGGTAATCGGCCTCAATTTCTGATTACTACACAAAATTTGGGTTATATTTTGTCACAAACAATACCTAATATGTCGGTTTTTTTAAATGATGGGGAATTGAAGAAAAAACTTGAAGTTCTTATCGACATTTTTTGGATTGAGACAGGGAAACCCAATGATTCTAGGTATGGTCGTGTAGTTGGGCCGGAATTCATTAAAATTGGGGAGGTTATTTTTGAAAATAGATCCAAAGATGTTAAAAAGGCCATAACAGAATATGCCACTGATCTGGAAAAAGCTGTGGCTGAAAAAATGAACGCTAAGCCCAAGGAGTTGTTATACACGGTAATGGTTGATGGAGAATTCATCGCCCGAAACACCGAATACCGATCTTTTGTTTTACATAAAAATTTGGAGAGTGCTTTTGAATCTACGCAACGTCAGTACTGCACAAATTGTGGAACACTAACGGACGTTAGCATCGATACTACTCGATTCCTTCTCAAATTCTACATGACAGACAAGATCAATTTTGCTTCCTATTTTAACGCTAAAAACTTCAACCGTGCTGTAACATTATGCCGTGATTGCTACTGCAACATCATCATCGGTGAGCGCTGGCTAGATGCCAATCTCAGGACTTCATTGGGGAATTTCCAGGTTTATATATTGCCGCAGCTTTTATATTCTAATTTTAATGATGGACTAATTCTAGACAAAATGAAAAATTTACCTAAATACTTCAACGCTGCAAAAAACATAAATGAACTACGACAAAAGGAGGCCGAAATACTTTTTTATTTTGAGGATGTACCATTTATTTTGAATTTTCTATTTTTCCGAAAAGCCCAGGCTGCTTTCAAAATTCTGACGCTAATTAAAGATGTCCCCCCTTCTCGGATCGCTAAAATGGCCAGAATGATGAATCAGGTGGAAGATGTTGCCGAAAAACATGATTTCCCTGCCTATAGCCGTTTTGACCTCAACCAAATCTACTGGCTTGTGCCGATGAAGAAAAAGGGTGCCGATCATTTGGAATATCGCAAGCTTTTGCAGCTTTTCGACAATCTGTTCAACGAATACCTGTTTCAACCGGCGCAGTTATACAATCTTTATTGCCAACTGGCGCACATGCACCGGTCGAAAACTTATCAGCTTTATAAATTCAGCAAAAAAGGGGAGCCCGATTTGGCTTTGAAAAGCGATACTTTGAAATGGAATCTGTTTTTGCTGTTTCTTAAAAAATTAAACTTATTTCAGGGAGGCAAATATATGGAAACGATGCATCTTGAAGAATTCTATCCAACTGGATTGGCCGACATCTTTGCCGATCTGCAATACGATCCGGCACAACAAGGGTTGGCCTTATTGGGCTATGTACTAGGCGCTGTCGCCAATGCCCAATACAAAGAGGGCCTGGAAAATAAACCAGTTCTCGAGAAAGTGAATTATCAAGGCATGTCTGAAGAAAAAATAATTCGGCTGTTCAACGAGCTGTTTGAAAAAATTCGTCAGTATAAAAAACATATCGGCTATGCCGAGCGGTGGTGGTCTGCAGCCAAGCAATTGTACGAATCCTCAGATCGCAGAGGTTTGACGGCGAACGAGCGCGTTTTTTATCTGCTCTCTGGCTATTCCTTTAATCTATTGAGCAGCGGAAAGAAAAATAGCTTCGACAATGAAAATAATGACAATGAATAAAACAGGAGGATTGAATCATGACCAATTCTGAAATTCTGTTTATTTACGATGCGCAACTGTGCAACCCAAACGGCGATCCGGATGAAGAGAATCGCCCGCGTATGGATTACCCGACACAAACCAATCTGGTGAGCGACGTGAGATTGAAACGCTACCTGCGCGACTATCTTGAAGAGAAAGGGCATGACATTTACGTGCGCAAAAGCAATGCCGGCGATGTGGTCAATGCCTCAAAGCGTATTCAGGAAGTGCTGGGTCAGGATAAAGCGACCAAACTTGAGAAAAAGGATTTAAACGACCTTTTGGAAAAATTAATTGATGTACGTCTCTTTGGCGCCACGATGCCCATTAAACTAGAGGGCAGCAAAGGACAATCCATTG
>Ga0190359_1002782_pt1 | contig 10368 bp, 5 predicted proteins | sample 48721823_MG_FD_161269 | JGI IMG/M metagenome (GOLD analysis project Ga0190359, IMG submission 161269) | Hydrothermal vent microbial mat bacterial communities from Southern Trench, Guaymas Basin, Mexico - 4872-18-2-3_MG | ecosystem: Environmental > Aquatic > Marine > Hydrothermal vents > Microbial...
CACTGTTCTTGTTTTTCTGTATTTTTATTATAGCAATAAGCTGAAAATGACCAGAATCTTAAAGCATGAAAAGCAAAAAGTTGACCAACAAAAAGAGACATTATTACACCTGAATAAAACCAAAGATGATCTCATGGCCATTATTGCCCATGACCTGAGAAATCCTTTTCAGGCGATGTTGGGATTGTCAGAAGTACTGTATGAAAATGAAGAACTCCAGCATCTTGAAACGGTTAAAAAACTTGCCGGTAAATTAAACCAGACCGCCGAATCTGCTTATACTTTTCTTGAAACTCTCCTTAACTGGTCAAAAGTTCAATTCAACCAGGGTCATCTTGAAAAGCAACCGGTAAATATTGAAAAAGTGATCGATCATACTTTCAAGTTATTCGAGTATGATGCAAATGAGAAAAAAATCACGCTGAATAAAGTGCTGAGCCATAAAAAAACTCTTTTATCTGATGAAAATATTTTATTTACGGCCCTGCGTAACCTGGTAAGCAATGCAATAAAATTTACACCCCAAGGAGGATCAATCACCATTCATTCACGTGATGAGACGGATAAAATTTGCATTGACGTAACAGATACCGGCGTGGGTATCGCTGCAGAAAATCTGGACAATATCTTTGACAAATTACCCACCGTGGCTACGCAGGGGACCAATCACGAGAGAGGAACCGGACTGGGCCTCAGTTTGTGCCGTAATTTTATCACCCTGGCCGGAGGTACGATATCCGTACAAAGTCGACCCGGCAAAGGCAGCACTTTTACCATATGCCTGCCGATCCTGTAAAGGGAGGTGTCCCGTTTCCTCCTACAGCACCCGCACCCGGATATTCCGGAATCGGACTACCGACCCGTGACCCAGGAACCCAATATGACCCGTGGTACGTTTCAGCCCCGGATGCTGATTGTGGTCCATTGTTCCGTTTTTACTCGCCTCATGAATATCTCCATCCACAATCACGGTTCCGTTCAAAGTGACTTTCACATGGTTTCCCCGGACAAATATTTCCTCTTCATTCCATTCTCCCACCGGTTTTAAAAATCCTCTCCGGGCAGGAATCACACCATATACCGATCCGTGGTATTGATAGGGTTGCAAATGAGCATAGATGGGCGCCGTATTATCCAGCACCTGTATCTCCATACCCACGTAAGCTGCATCCCCCTTGAGCGGAGCACGTATCCCGATACCATTATTGGCTCCGGGAGTCAGCTGAAATTCAAACCGAAAGGCGAAATTGCCATACTCTTTTTCGGTATACAGATTTCCGTGACCGCCTCCTTTGGGTTCGATCACGATCACCCCGTCTTTAACTGAATAATCGGTTTTATTACCCACCCAACCGTCGAGGTTTTTACCGTTAAACAGGGCCACAAAGCCATCGGCTTGTTCTTCAGGTGTTAAATTATACGTTTCACTATGAATCTCCTTTACATATATATCCCTGAAGGCCAGGTTAGTACCATGTGCCTGCAGTTCAATCGGTCCCGACGGAAAAATCGGCAGCGTACGATCCCAGTAATTTTCAAGAATCACATTATCCACTACACGCTCTCCGTTCAATTCAACTGTCACACGGTCACCAATCATCCGGATAAAGAAAGTATTCCATTCTCCAACCTGGTTATCAGCAACTTTTGCAGGTTTAGAAGGATGTTTCTGATTATTGTATAATCCGCCCGATCCCACCTGGGCACCTACTTCAATACGTGATGTATCCCATATCTGAACCTGTGGTGTTCCTCTCAGATAAATTCCACTGTCACCCCCTTTAGTAATCCGCCAGTCTACCCAAAGTTCAAAATCTCCATATTTTTTCACTGAACAGAGGTTTTTATATCCTTTACCGGTAAACCGGATCTCACCATTAGCAACCGACCAGTTCTCGGGTACCAGTGCATCCGCTTCTTTCTGTTGCCGAGCCAGTTCTTCAGGGGTCATTTTAGCCCGTGCAATCGGATTTTTCACCAAGCCTTGCCATCCCGAAAGATCTTTTCCGTTAAACATTGACACAAAACCTTCCGCTTCAGGCATGGCGTGTAACCAGTTGCGGATATTCTCTTTGGCATACTGGCTATCACGACCGGAAATTACCGGGATACATTTGTTCAGTATTTTGCGCACCAGCGACCCATACATCCCATTGCGGGTGCCTGAGGGAGGTAATGCTATTTTGCTGGCAGTCCAGGCCGCACTACTTTGAACTTCGGGATTTGCATCATCTAAAAAGTGAGCTACATAAACCAGTGCCGGAAAAATTTTAACCGGCTCGAGTGCTTTCAGCACCTGTTCTTTCATACCCGGATCGTCCGCTTTCAGCATGATCTTTCTCAGTCGCAACAATTTCTGTTCAGGAGTAATAGAAGCTTTTTGAATCAGTCGTACATAAGCAGCAAAGGCTTCTTTTTTATACTTTTTTGATCCCTTCGAAACAATATTATATAGTTGCGTGGCCGCAGCCGGATCTTTCCATTGCGTCAGTGCTTTAAAAGCCTGCTCTTTCAGTGCCCGTCTCTGGTGATTGAATACATCTCCTACCAGGTTCAGGGATTGTGTGCCACCGATCCGGGGTAATACCCCGAGGATCTTTGGTCGTATTTTTTTATTTTCATTATAAGCCTTCAGAAACGGCGCGCTCCTTTCACCGGGTGATTTGATTCCGCTGGCAGCTTGTATCAGTGCCTGTTGAACAGCAGCAATATGTGACTCTTCACCGGTTTGGTCAAGCAATTGTATCAGCTGATCCAGTTTTTCCCTGCTACTTACTGCGGGCAATGCTTTAAAAGCCGCATTCGAAACCTCAGGATCTTCATTGGAAGTTAATGCCAGGATCCGGTTAAACTGACCGGTCGCTCTGCGGGCAGCGATAATCCCGATCAAAACCGGCTTTCCCTGATCCGGCATCTGATCCAATGCAGTCGCAATTGCCGGAACCTCTTTCAGTCCGCATAAAGGCAACAATAACTGTTCAGCGTGAACGATTTCCGCTCCCTGGCCCTGCTTCAGAAAATCCAATACAGAGGATAACGCTTTTTTACCCAAAAGTTTTACATACGCATCCATTGCAGCCGACCGGACCACAGGATTCTGATCCTTCAGGCTGGCTTTAATATAGGGAATGGCAACCGGATTCTGCATTTCTCCCAGAAAGTCAATGATTTCTGCAGCCACCCGGGGATCAGATTCTTTTGCCTTTTTCATCCATTGGCGTATAGCTGCAATATCGTTAATCTGACGAGCATAACGCAGAGCTCCGGCCCGGTAATCAGGTCGCGGATCATCCATCGCCTTCAGAAGGACGTGTAAAGCCTCGTATCCAAAATGATCCGCCAGCAAACTCATTCCGGATAATCCATAGGTATAATTATCCTCCCGTGTACACTCTTTCACTATCATGTAAGCAATCCGGCGGGCCCGGTTGATCTCTCCGTTCGCGGCCAGGTGATCCGTATAGGAGACCAGCGATCTCATAGCTCCCGACGGATCGGTTGTAAATTTGACATCACGGGCAGTCCGGATCATAAACTCAGCCGACTCAGGGGATCCGATTTTCGCCAGTGTCCACAACGCTATCTTTCGCATCTGCGGATCATCCGAAGCAGCCAGTTTGCGGATCTCAGCCTCGGCACAGGGAGGAGCATATACTCCCAGTGCTTTGACGACCTTCAATTTACACGGAGCGTCAACCTCAGCCAATGCTGTTTTCAAAGCATGTTGAGCGGCATGATTATTCAGACCCACCAATGCCTGTGCTGCATAGTCGCAGAGTTTGGGGTCATTCAGGTAGGCCGCAATAGCCGGAACCACCTCCTCATGACCGAAAAATTTAAGATGGTATAAGTAGAACGACTTGACCAGCGGGTCCGTAGCCTGGTCAAGAGCTTTGATAAAAACTCCGGATACCAGTTGACGCTCCCGGTCTTTACCTTCACGACCCACATACAGGGCTAATCCGTTTAACGCGTAGCGAACCCGCGTATCATCTCCCGTTCCGGGAGGAACAACCATTTTGGTAAATTCCATCAAGCCACTTTCTCCCAACGCCAGCATCTCTTCAACTACCCGGTCACGTTGTTTAAGGTCGTGAGCAGGCACCTGATTAAGGATATCCGCAACTTTTGTCTGTAACAATCTGACGTCCTGTGCCGTCAATGAGGAGCTGACCAGCAGCATTCCTAATAAAAAAATAGTAACTATTCGTTTCATCACTGTATCTTCTAAATTCTTTAGTCTTTTAGTTTCATCAAAGGCTCCATGGTCCACGCATGGGCTGCCAGATCATCCGGTTGGCTTCTTCATCGTTAATAAACTCCTGTTTCACCGGATCATAATGTAATGTCCTGCCCAGTCGAACCGCGATAACCCCGAGGTTCACCAGGGTAGCCGAACGGTGGCCGTTCTCTTCATTCAGTGCAAACTTTTTCCGGGTTTTCACCGATTCGGTAAACGTGGTGATCTGTGGTTCAGGATCCGGTAAAGTTTTAATAAATGACTGCAGATTAGGAATATTCGACCGGAATCCGCGATATATTTTTCCATTTGGACCTTCAATATAGGCGGCATCTTTATCACGGTTTTCCCCATCCAGAATAATCTGGCAGCCGTCTGCATAAGTATAGGTAATCCGTCTCCATGATCCTACTGCATCGGGATGTTGTTGGGGAGCATCCACTTCAACGAGGGTCGGACTGGTATCATCTTTATTAAGCATATATTGAACCGGGTCGAGATAATGCTGCCCCATATCCCCGAGTCCACCGCCATCATAATCCCAATATCCGCGGAAAACAGCATGAACTCTTGCAGGATTATAGGGTTTGTATGGTGCCGGTCCGAGCCAGAAATCATAATCAAGGTTTTCCGGAACAGGCATCGGTTTCAGGTTTTTCTTGCCACTCCAGTAAAATTTCCAGTTATAACCCGTTACTCCGCTGACTGTCACTTTAAGCGGCCATCCCAGTATACCACTATCGATCACTTTCTTCAGAGGCTTCACATCGGTACCCAATCCGTAAAAAGTGTCTTTAAAACGGAACCAGGTATTGAGCCTGAACATTCTGCCATGCCGCTTGACGGCTTCAATTACTTTTATACCCTCACCAATAGTCCGGGTCATTGGTTTTTCACACCAAATATCTTTACCTGCCTCGGCAGCTGCAATAGAGATCAGTCCATGCCAGTGAGGGGGTGTGGGAATATGCACAATATCAATATCCGGACGTGCCAAGAGCTCACGAAAATCATGGTATCCGTCCACACCCGGCCCGGCAAGTTGCAGTGCACTATCCAGATGTTTCTGGTCGACATCGCAAACGGCAAGCAACCGGGTACCTTCATATTTAAAATGACCACGGCCCATACCTCCTACCCCGATAATTCCTTTGGTCAGTTGATCACTGGGAGGAGTATATCCCGGTCCTCCTAAAACGTACCTGGGGATAATGGTCAGGCCAACCACTGAAACTGCAGTGTTTTTCAGGAATTTTCTCCTGCTAAGAGATGTTTTGTCTTGCATATTATATTATGTTTTTTAGTTTAACCGGATCATATTCGTTCTGTAATTTTACGCACCAGTTTGCTTTCGCTGAAAAACTCCCTGGCAATCACACGAATCACGGTATATGACGGGATAGCGATCATCATCCCCAGGATCCCGCCCAGTGAAGCAGCGATCATGATCACGATAAAGATTTCAAGGGGATGTGCTTTAACCGACCCGCCCAGAATTACCGGTTGAAAAACCACATTATCAATAATTTGTGTGAATTCCATTGCGATAAAGATAAAAATCAGCCGGGGAATTAATTCTGTCTGAAGTTCCATAGGCATGCTTACGGCAGTTCCAATTGCCAGTCCGAGCAGTATCCCGATCAACGGGCCTACATAAGGGATTACATTTAACACACCGGCGATCAATCCGATAGTCAAGGCATGATTAATTTCCAGACCCACCACAGACAATCCGGCGGTATCGAGAATAATAATCCCTGTGGTCTGGAGCACAATGCCGATAAAATATCTTTTCAGCAAGCGACTGATTGAAGAGATAGCGTTACGGATTCCCTGTTCACGATCTTCAGGGAAGAAGAGCACCAATCCATCCTCAAAAAGTTTTGATTCTTTCATAAAGAAGAAGGAGATAAACGAGATGGAGAAAAAGGCCACAAACAGGTTGCCTAAAGTACTGGCAATATGTCCCATAAACTGTGTTACCCGGGCCAACCCGATAAATCCCTGTACCTGACCAATGGCCCATCCTTCGAGACTGAACGGTTCACCCATCAGATTATATTCATTGATAAAAGCCTCTATACGGAGCATAGGTTGACGCAGACTGTCCCATATTTTATCCAGATCCAGATTAGAAAAATACTTGAACTCGGTCGCCAGCAGGGGAACAAAGAATCTGAAAAACAAAAAGATAACCGTCCAGATCAGAATCAACGTAATAAGCGAACCGATCCAGCGGGGAATATGTTTTTTCAGAATCCGGATTTTACTGATCAGATTGACGAGGGGTTCTCCGATCATGGAGATCACAAATGCCAGCAAGATGTAAATCACGATATTCCGGAAGAACCAGACACCAAATACCGCAGCCACCAATAAAAAGGTAAACAATATCCACCGGATGGTATTGGTCATATAGGGACGAATCGACATGCCCCTAAGTTAATGAATTATCAAATATGGATAAACAAATAACTCGGTCAATCCCCATACCAGCCAAAGAAGCAGTGTCCACACCAGGTGTTGTGTGATATGCAGATACTGTTGAAGCCGTATTCCCTGCACGCGACGAACAAAGACCACCAATATGATCCGTTCAAGGTAGTAGGCCAGCACAGTGGCCAGAGCGACACCCCGAATACCCCAGAAACGTACCAGGATCAGACTTAATACTATGTTTACGGTCAATTCGATAGCTGATGCCGTCATAAGGATCCGGGTTTTCTCATAGGCAATCAGGATGGTTTGAGGAAACAATAAACGACTGGTTACCAACAACAGATACAGGTTAAACACTCCGGCACTTTCAACAAATCCCTGTTTAAACAGTAAAGGGAAAAGAAAATAGCTGGTGATCATCAGGATCAGGGTCATCGGAAACATCCAGGAGATCATTTGAGACGAACGCTGTTTCAGTTGTTGCAGCGCCTCTATTTGGCCGATCTTTTTAAACTGCGGCACCAGTGCATTGCTTAAGGCATGCGCCAGCAGGGCCACCAGGGGCAGTTCACGGGCGCCATAGCGGAAAACAGCGAAAACTCCGGCATTATAACGGGCTGATACGATGAAACCATCCACATATTGTGCCGATCCGCTTAACAGTACACTAACGGCAATAGGTAATCCTGTACTCAGGTGCTTTTTCCAGAAAGGGATGGATATCTGCCATTCCCCTTTACGGATCACCAGGAGCAACATCCAGATAAATCTAAAGCAACCTGCCACCAATAATCCATATAAAACGGCATGAATATCCCCGGATAAAATGGCCGGAAGACCCACGGCAATAATCTGAAAGCCATAAGCTAAAAGACCATAATATAATAGTATCCGGGTACGACCGTTCATTACATACCAGTATTCAACCAGTGTGGAGGGGGCAAATAAAACCAGGTAAAGCATAAGCCATCCCAACAGGTCGGCAGGTAGTTGCTGATCCAGTAATTGTTGCAGAAGCGGGTGCAGTAACCACAGTACCAAAGCAGCCAACACAGAAAATAAAAAGAGCAGTAAAGCCGCATTAAAAAGCTCAGGGGAAGCATCCCGGCGGCTGATTGCAGCAGGCAGAAATCCCTGTATTAACCCGGTCAGCCAAAAGAAAGTCACCACCCCGGCAAAGAAGAGAAATACCTCATAGATTCCGATCTCTGCCCGTGAAAATCCAATTTGCGGCAATAAAATTGCCACGATCAATACAGAACCATACCGAAACAGTTGAAACAACTGGAGTCCGGAAAGTATATCAGGCTTTAAGATATGGCGCCAGCGGACCGGCAATATCAATTGAATTTTATGGGATTGCTTACTTTTTGTTTGAGCAGGGCCAGGTTCAGCACTTCAGCTACCGTTTGTACATAATTAAATTTTAATCCTTTAAGATACCTGGGTTTGATCTGCTCAATATCATTCCGGTTTTCTTCAGAAAGTATTATTTCACGGATAGCAGCCCGTTTAGCAGCAAGGATTTTCTCTTTGATTCCGCCAACCGGTAACACTTTGCCTCTCAATGTAATCTCACCGGTCATGGCCAGGTTCCGTTTCACTTTCCGCTGGGTAAATATGGATGCCAGGGAGGTCACCATGGTAACTCCGGCAGAAGGTCCGTCTTTTGGGATGGCTCCTTCAGGCACATGGACATGCACATTCCATTTATCGAATATCGTCTCAGGAATTGCCAGGGTAGCCGCGTGCGATTTAATGTATTCAAGAGCCAAAACAGCCGATTCTTTCATTACCTCTCCCAGATTACCGGTCAGCGTCAGGTTGCCTTTTCCTTTACTCAAACTGGATTCAACAAACAATATCTGCCCGCCAGTTTCAGTCCAGGCCAATCCGGTAACCACCCCTGCAAATTCATTTCCCTGATATTTCTCCCGTATAAATTCGGGATAACCCAGAATTTTTTTCACCTGTTCCACGGTTAGAACCTCCTCATAAGGTTCATTCATGGCAACCATCTTGGTCAGTTGACGAACCACCTTGGCAATTTTGCGATCCAATTGACGTACACCCGACTCGCGGGTGTGATTTTCAATCAGATATATAATTACCTCACGCGGAAACACAAACTTCCCGGGTGGCAATCCGTGTTCTTTCAACTGTTTGGGTATCAAATGTTTTTTAGCAATTTCCACCTTCTCTTCTACCACATACCCGGTAATCTCAATCATTTCCATCCGGTCACGCAGAGCCCTGTTAATGGTTCCGGTATTATTGGCAGTTGCTATGAACAATACCCGCGAAAGATCATATTCCATTTCAAGGTAATTGTCATAAAAAGTACTGTTCTGTTCAGGATCCAAAACCTCGAGCAATGCTGAAGAGGGATCACCCCGAAAATCACTGCCCACTTTATCGATTTCATCCAGGATAAAAACCGGGTTAGAAGTTTGCGCACGTTTGATATAATGAATGATCCTTCCGGGTAGCGCCCCGATATATGTTTTACGGTGTCCTCTGATCTCCGATTCATCTTTTAATCCACCTAATGACATACGGACATATTTCCGGTCAAGAGCCCTGGCAATTGATTTCCCGAGAGAGGTTTTTCCTACACCCGGCGGGCCATACAGGCAGAGTATCGGGGCTTTCATATCGCCTTTCAGTTTAAGAATGGCAAGGTGTTCAAGTATGCGCTCCTTGACTGTATCCAATCCCGAATGATCTTCGTTTAGTATCCGTTTGGCCCGTTTCAGATTAAAATTATCCACCGAGACATGATTCCAGGGAAGATCAAGCAGGGTTTCGAGGTAATTGGTTTGCACCGAAAACTCAGCCGAAGAGGGGTTGATCCGTTCCATTTTTGCCAATTCGCGTGAAAAGGCTTTTGCCACCTCTTTGGGCCAGTCTTTCTTGGCAGCTCGATTCTGCATGTCAACGATTTCCTGTTCAAACGGACTGCCACCCAGTTCATCCTGAATGGTTTTTATCTGCTGGTTAAGCAAAAACTCGCGCTGTTGCTGATCGAGATCCAGTTTTACTTTGTTCTGGATATCTTTTTTTAATTTCTGTTTCTGATATTCAATCGACAGATGCTCCAACAACCTTAAACCCCGGTCACGCAGACTGTCAATCTGTAATAATTCCTGTTTGTCAACCAACCCGATACCGGCATTTGAACTGATGTAATTGATTAAGAAGTTGGCGCCTTCAATATTTTTTATGGCAAAGGTTGCTTCGGGCGGAACCGATGAAGAAACCTGAATAATCTTAAGTGCCAAATCTTTAACAGCCCCAATTATGGCATCATACTCTTCAAGATCCTCTATCGGTTTTACTTCAGACAAAGCACGAACCTTTCCCACAAGGTACGGTTCTGTAGCGGAGAGTTCATCCAGATGAAACCTGCGTTTCCCCTGTATAATTACCGAAGTGGTTTCATCCGGCATATTCAGGATCTTGATGATGCTGGCCATGGTCCCTACCGGATGGAGATCATCCTGACCCGGATCATCCACTGAATCTTTGATTTGTGCTACTACTCCAATTACTTTACTACCACGGTAAGCCTCTTTAACCAGTTTAACCGATTTCTCACGACCCACGGTAATCGGGATCACCACACCAGGGAATAATACCGTGTTCCGTAATGGAAGTATCGGTAAGGAATCGGGTACTTCAGCCAAATT
>Ga0190359_1002784_pt1 | contig 10364 bp, 8 predicted proteins | sample 48721823_MG_FD_161269 | JGI IMG/M metagenome (GOLD analysis project Ga0190359, IMG submission 161269) | Hydrothermal vent microbial mat bacterial communities from Southern Trench, Guaymas Basin, Mexico - 4872-18-2-3_MG | ecosystem: Environmental > Aquatic > Marine > Hydrothermal vents > Microbial...
GATCTAAAGAAAGAATACCTGTTGTATGAGTTTCAAAGTTTTCCAGAAATTGACATTAGTACTATTCTTTCGATAATGTCAGAAGATGAATTTGAAGACTTTGTTGGCGTGTTATATGCCAGCTCTTTATAAAAGGAGGGGGTCGACATGAGTAATTCAAAAAGATTATTAGTTGTGTTACTTCTTGCAGTGATCGTTGTAACTCCAGTAAATACTGCGCTTTCGCAGCCCAGGCCGTCGATGCGACATATGAAAAGCAGGGCCGATAGGATAGAAAAACTAAGGGCGATAAGGATATGGAAAATGACGGAATATCTTAATCTTACAGAGGAGCAATCTGCGAGATTTTTCCCGCGTCTACGAAAAAACGAAGAGAAAATAAAAGAAAAGCACAGAGAAAAGCAGATTCTTCTTGATGAAATTGATAGACTCATCAAAGAAAAGGATGGGAAACTGACGGAGCAGGATGTGAGGAAGTATATTGGTAAGCTAAATCAAATCAATCAGGAAATCGTTAAACTAAAAACAAGCTTTATTATCGAATCATCTGATATTCTGACCCCTGAGCAACAATTGAGGTGTATGATTTTCGATGACAGGTTTCGTAACCAAATGATGAGAATTCTATCTGAGAGAGAACTAAAAGTAAAAGAAGAGGAGGAAAACCCATGAAAAAACTAATGGTCGCAGCCCTGATAGTAGTTGTTGTGATTGGAGCCTTTGCCCAACCAATGAAGATGAAAGGGGCTCCAGAAAAAATGATAAAGGAGAGATGCCTTTGTGAGGAACTTCAGTTAACTGATGAACAAGTCACAAAACTTGATGAGATCCAAAAGAAATACCAGAAGGAAGTAATTAAATTAAGAGCAGAGCTCAAACTGGCCAACCTGGAATTGAAAGAACTTGTGGAAAAAGAAGCGTCCCAAAAAGACATTCAGAAGGCTCTGGACAAAGTCAATAATCTCAGAGCCAAAATGCTGAGCCTTCGTGTCAATAAAAGGTTGGAAATAGGGAAAGTCCTGACGGACAAGCAGAAAAAGTTGCTGAAAGAGAAACCAGCGCATTATTTCTTAAGAGGATACGGATTTCCTCATGGAATGCGAAAAGGTTCGAAGCAAATGATGGGAATGATGAAACGAAGAGGTTGTTTTGGCAAGCCGGGTTTAGGTCGGATTGAGAAGGAAATTAGGATACTGAGAGATGTTGACTAAGGAAGATCTTGAGGATTTCTTAAAGGCTATAGAAAAGGTAGAGATAGGAGAGGGGGATTTGACCACCGAAGTGGTCGTCCCCTATCCTAGGTTTGGAGCCGGTAGGGTCATAAGTAAAAATAAAGGTTTTTTCGCTGGCGAAAAAATTATCGAAACATTGGTAAGATCCTCCGGAGAAAGAATTAATCTCACCTGGCATATTAAAGATGGAAAGCAAATAAAGGAAAATGATACTGTTTTTTCTTTTGAAGGAAAAATCTCAGATATTCTTGCTAGGCGTAGAATTATAGAGTATGTTCTGGGTAGAGCGAGTGCTATTGCTACCCATACCCGTAGAATTGTTGGTAAGCTCGAACGGGTGGGGAAAAAACTTGTATCTCCCTCGAAAGTTGTCCCCGGGTATGAAGTAATCGACAATTACGCTTTTACAATCGGAGGGGGGATAGTAAGATCGGAGGGCTTGAAAGATTCCATATATATCACTCCTGAGCATGTGGAGTATGGAGGCAGTATTGAGCAAGTTGTTGACTGTGTTCTTAAAGAAGTCGGGATAGCAAGAAAGAAAATAAAGATCGAGGTCGAGGTAGTTTCTTTTCTAGATTTTCAAAGAGTAAATGAGCTGGATATAGATGTAATTCACATATCATCAAATGCTACAAGGGAGGATATCCTGAAGATTTTTGCAGAAGGGAATCCTAAAAAGAAGCCGGTGCTTCACCTGAGGTCAATCAATGATTGGGATCACGAGTTTGCACCTTTTTTCTTTGTATACTTATGTGTTGAGAACATTTTTACTGAGGTTGTGCCGTTAGAATTTAAAGTGAAAATAGAGGAGGGAGCCCTATGAAAGGGTTAAGGATGGTGCTCTTGATGATGTTAGCTGTGATCCTGGTATTCTATTTAGCGAGCTGTGAAAACGCTGCTGGACCGAGCGATGATCTGATTGATGCGATCAAAGATATTGTGCTGGCAGATAGTGTAGTCATGCTTGATGGGTTTGACGATGGTGGAGCAGCTGATGCAGACTATGAACAGGGGCTTGCCAAAGCCGTTTTGGATACATTTCCTTTGGATTACTTTGCAGTTCGCTTTGGGAGAAGGATTACTGGAAAGCCTGAGAGGGATGTGGTGGTAGAGATATCCGGAGACACGGCGGTTGCAGAAATAACTTCGACCATATACGGAAAGTTTATTATTCATTACGTTGATACCACAAACCACGTTCTAAAAGATTCTGCTATTAAAGATTTTACGGTTGTTACAAAGCAGCGGGTAAAGCTTTATAAGTACAGAAGTACTCGAAATCCCAAAAGGAATTGGAAGGTAGTAGCTTTTACTCCTATCGTGGGAAGAACTGAAGGTTCTGACTTAGAGATTTTGTCTGTTTGTGTTGACCATAACGGGGAAGAAATTTTCTCGATTCAAAACGACAGCACCGATAGCATACTTAATTTTTACATAGGAAGAGAAACCTTTGTTAACTTTAGGCCCAATGTGACTCTTCACGTGAAGATGAGCGTTGCTAATCCCACTCCTTTCATCTATGAGCCTGGTGAAGTGGCTCTGGTGCATTACGGAGTCAGAAGAGGAATTATGAAAGCAAGGAGGCGGCTTACTGATCCTGAAAATGATGATGTTTTTGAAGGTTTGGTTAGAATGCATGGACATGGTTCTCATATGTGCAGAACATTTTTTGACCTTATAGATATGGCAACAATTTTTGATAAGGGTGCTCCGGTTAACTCGACCTTTTGGGCACTACCTTACAGGGTTAGAAGGCACTAAAATTTGTTTCAACGAAATCTGAGACTGTGATGCGCTTCGGAAGTATGGTTCATATTTTGGCATGAAAGGTGAGTACAATTATTCTGTCATTGTGAGAAAGCCGAACAAGGTGAAAGGTAATGAAGCAATATTTGAATGGTAGGGGCAGGTGATAGGTTTAGGAGGAGGTTTTCGCAAAGTAGATTGTTGGTGCATCGCAATGAAAGGGTGAGGAAGAAAATTTTCAGCGGTGCGGAATTTGTTTTAATTGCGTTGCTACTTAATGAATAAAGATTTAAATTTGCACGTTCATTTAGCCCCGATAGCTTAATTGGTAGAGCAGCGGCCTCTTAAGCCGACGGTTCCAGGTTCGAGTCCTGGTCGGGGCACAATGGTTTTACATCGATAAATCACCAGGTTTTTATAAATAAAAGTTAGAACTTTCAGGTCGCTTGTTTTACTCTGCAAGAACTTGCAGAAAAGGTATGAAATCTTTCCCTGTCGATTTAATTACGTATCCCCGTAACGCTAAATTGTTTTTGTCGAATAAGCTCTACGATGAAAAACCGTGATATTTCTCAAGTGTGTATCTCAGATACTCCGACACTTTTTACTACCACCTGGTGTCTTTATCTAAACTCAGCTCTTTTAGTGTTGTTTGCAATAATTAAAAACAAAAAGAAGAAAAGAGCACAGGGTAAAAACGTATCTACGAGGTAAATTTCGAAGCTATTTTGACAAAGCAATTGAAATCTTTTGAGGTTAGAAAGCATAGGGAAAGGTACCCCTGTTTAGTTTTGATTCATGCTCTAAACTTTACTAGAGATTTCTCTGTAGGCTTTCGTACCTCGCTATAAATCAGAAATCTCTGCTCCACGATAAAGTTTTCTGTAACCCTCTATGATCTCAGTAGTCCATACCTACCGCTTCCAAAATCCCGGTTGAATTTTTTGTAAATATTCCTCATTTTTGTAAAGGATGGAGGGATGAAAGATGTTAAACTCAAGGAAGTGGGTTGTGGTTGTCTTCTGGAGTCTGGGATTGTTGTTCTTCTCTCAGTGCGAAAAATTTAAAACTCCTTTAGAACTGCGATGGAAAACCTACTGCGAAAAGGTAGATTTTAAGAGAACTCCAAGGTATGCTGAAACTATTAAATTTTGTAAACGTCTTGCCAGAGTGTCCAGATACGTGTCTTTCAAGAGCTTTGGGATATCTCCTCAAGGACGGAAACTACCACTTCTGATAGTGGACTTCGATAGATGTTTTAGCCCGTTAAGACAGAGAAGAACTGGCAAGGCTGTCTTACTTGTTCAAGCATGCATCCATCCAGGAGAGTGCGATGGCAAGGACGCTGGGCTCATGTTTATAAGAGACGTTGTGATTTTCAAGAAGTACAGGAATCTGTTTGAGAATGTGACCCTTCTTTTCATTCCGATATTCAATGTGGACGGTCATGAAAGATTTGGACCATACAATAGGATCAACCAGAATGGTCCTGAAGAAATGGGATGGAGAACTACCGCACAGAATCTAAATTTGAACAGGGACTTTTTAAAAGCTGATGCACCCGAAATGCAGGCTTGGCTGAAGTTATTTTCCTCCTGGCTGCCAGACTTTATCGTAGATATACATGTTACTGATGGAGCTGACTACCAGTACGTTATTACGTACGGAATGGAGACCAGGGAGGTTCTGGAAGAACCTCTAAGTAAGTGGAGTAAAGATATCTTTCTCCCTGAGTTTAAATCTTTAATGAAACAGAGAGGATATCCGACTATTACCTATGTGATGCCTCGGAAATGGGGTGATATTACATCAGGGATTGTCTGTGGAGTTATGCCTCCCCGGCTATCCAATGGATATGGGATAGTTCAAAACAGGCCTGTCCTCTTGATCGAAAATCACATGCTAAAGAGCTACAAGGAGCGGGTTCTGGCAACATACGAAATGCTTAAGTGTGTTCTTGAAATTGTGAATAAAGAATACAAATCTCTGAAGGAAGCTGTCCAGCTCTCTGATAAAAGAAGTTCTACTATAAAACCTAAAGAAACTTATTATCTGAGGTACCAGGTTGATTTTAGCGATTCAACAATGATTGAGTTTCTAGGTAAGAAGTTTCACTACGAACAGAGTGAAATCTCTGGCTCAAAGTATATCGTCTGGGAAGATGATCCCTGTGTTTATCACATACCGCTGTTCGATAAAATTAAACCTGTGGATTCTATAAAGGTGCCATATGCTTACCTTATTCCTCCAGAATGGAGCAATGTAACAAAAAAGTTAACCTTGCATGGAGTAAACGTTAAATTTTTGGAGAAAGAAATCACTATCCCCGTGCACGTTTACAAGTTCTCGAATGTGAAATGGCGTGAAAAGCCTTATGAAGGGCGTCACCGCGTTAGTTTCTCAGCGGTCGATACTGTGGTTACGAGAACATTTCCAGCACGAACAGCTGTAATTTTCCTCAATCAGAGAACCAGCAAGCTTATCATTCATGCGCTCGAACCTTTTGGGCCAGACTCGTTTTTGAGATGGGGGTTTTTTGATGTTATTTTCGAGCAAAAAGAGTACGCTGAACGCTACGTGCTTGAAAAGCTTGCCGCTGAGATGGCAAAAAAGAACCCTGACGTTTATAAGGAATTCACCAGAAAACTGAGAAAAGACCCTTCATTCGCTGCAGACCCCTGGAAGAGGCTTCAGTTTTTCTACGAGCGTTCGCCATACTGGGATGAAAATCTGAATATGTATCCCATAGGCAGAATTTTTGATCCCATTCCACTTCCGCTATAGCGAAGAGGTTTTATATAACCTTGAGTTTCTTAAGAAGGAGGGAGGAAAAAGTTATGAAGACTTTTAGGTTGGTACTGATGGTAGCACTGGCTACCGCAGTGGTTGCTTTAATGTGCTCCTCAAAGGAAAACCCAAAGGGAGGTGAGAAAAAGAAGGAGGGAACTAAAATGAGTCTGAAACTTACCAGCCCTGCATTTAGAGACGGAGAAAGGATCCCACAGAAGTATACCTGCGAGGGGAAAGACGTATCTCCTCCTCTCGAATGGAGTGGTGCCCCGGAGGGAACGAAAAGTTTTGCCCTGATATGTGATGACCCAGACGCTCCAATGGGTACATGGGTGCACTGGGTCGTATACAACATCCCTAATACTACAAACAGCCTTCCAGAAGCTGTACCCAAGGGTGATGTTGTTTTGGGGGGAGTAAGTCAGGGAATGACCAGTTTTGGATGGGTAGGATATGGTGGGCCCTGTCCGCCAAGAGGTCCTGCACACCGGTATTTCTTTAAGCTATATGCACTTGACACTTTGCTGAATCTGGAACCGGGAGCAACAAAAGAAAAATTATTGAAGGCAATGGAAGGGCATATTCTTGCTACGGCGCAGCTAATGGGTCTTTACAGTCGTTGAACTTTATAAGGAGGAGAGAGAAGTGAAATGTAGCGTTAGTTTTCTGCTATTTCTAGCAGGGGTGTTTCTGTTTATCTCTTTTTGCTCACGAAAATACACTTATCGTTATCCGGAAACACCTGAAAAACCTGTTTATGATACTATCCATGGGGTGGTCTTAGAGGACCCCTACCGGTTTCTGGAAGATTCGGAGTCTCCCTTCGTGAAAGAATGGACAAAAAAACAGAACATACTCACACTGAGAATCATAAGAAACTTGCCTTTCCGGGAGGAACTAAAGAAGAGAATCGAAAACCTGTGGAACTACCCACGGATGAGTGTACCTGTCAGGTATGGCAACAGATATTTTTATCTCAGAAACGATGGGTTACAAAACCAGTCTGTGCTATGCGTAAGGGAGGGCATCGACGGAGAAGAAAAAGTTCTAATAGATCCAAATAGTCTATCTGATAAAGGGATTATATCGCTTGACTGGTGGTATCCCTCTGAAGACGGGAAATACGTTGCTTATGGATTGTCAGTTGGAGGCAATGAGCTTAGCACCCTGCATATTATCGATGTAGACAGAGGTATTAACTTACCTGATACGATTCCAAACTGCAGATTTTCTTCGGTTGCATGGCGGAAAGATAGTAGGGGTTTTTACTACACGAGATTTCCCAAACCAGGCACTGTCCCCGAAGGAGATATAAATTATTATCACAAAGTATGTTTCCACCAACTCGGAGAGAATCCTGATACTGATCCGATAATCTTTGAGCGACCAGACAAGAAAGAAATAGTATTCGAGATTGACTTATCGAACGATGGCCGGTATCTGATGATCTACTCCTTTGTCGGTGCAAGCACTGTAAATGAGGTATACTATGTGGATACAAAATCTCCAAACGGTGAAGTTGTTCAGCTTGTCAAAGGATTCGACTACCATTATTCTGGAAAAGTTGTAGATGGTCAGTTTTTTATTATAACGAATCGGGACGCTCCAAGATACAAGGTGATGATTGCTGACATGAAGAATCCCCAAATAGAAAATTGGAAAACATTAATTTCAGAAAGCGATGACATAATAAAGAGCCTTACAATTACCAAAAATGGACTGGTCATAAATTACATGCATAACGCGTATTCTCGAATTGCTTTATTCTCTCGTAATGGGGAATACGAAGGTGAAATTGATCTACCAGGTATAGGTTCTGTCAGGGGTATCTCAGGTAGGTGGAATAGCAATCAAATATTTTTCGCTTTTGAGAGTTATAATTGCCCTCCAATTATTTACGAATTCAACACAACTACCAAGAAAAAGAAAACATTCTTTAAAACCCCTGTGAAAGTCGATACATCCGCTTTTGTTGTCAAACAGGAGTGGTACCGTTCGAAAGATGGTACAAAAATCTCAATGTTTATAGTACACAAAAAAGGTTTAAGAAAAAACGGCAAAAATCCTACTATACTTTACGGTTATGGTGGATTTAATATAAGTATCACTCCTTCTTTTATCAATTACATAATAGCCTGGCTTGAAAGAGGAGGGGTCTATGCTGCAGCAAATCTTCGCGGTGGCGGAGAATACGGAGAAGAGTGGCATCGAATGGGAATGAAAGAAAATAAGCAAAATGTTTTTGATGACTTTATAGCGGCTGCTGAATACCTTATACGATCAGGTTATACATCTCCCAGACATCTTGGTATAATGGGGGGAAGCAATGGTGGACTTCTTGTCGGAGCGGCACTCACTCAAAGACCAGACCTTTTTAAAGCAGTTGTTTGTGCTGTTCCACTTCTTGACATGATAAGGTATCACAAATTCCTGATAGCAAGGTATTGGATTCCCGAATACGGCAGCTCAGACGATCTCGAGCAGTTCGAGTATTTGTTGAAGTACTCTCCTTACCACAACGTCAGAATAGGAGAAAGATATCCTGCCGTCCTTATAACAACTGCAGAGAACGACACCCGTGTTCATCCCATGCACGCAAGAAAAATGGCGGCTCTCCTCCAGAAAGCTAATGCTTCCTCCAATCCGATCTTACTCTATGTAGAACAGGAAGCAGGACATGGACAGGGGAAACCTGTGTCCAAACGGATTGAGAATGTGGCCGATCAGCTTACATTCTTTCTATGGCAGTTGAAATAAACCTTTCTTTATTGCTTTATAGATTCAAAATTAGCTGAGTAGTTTTGAGGTTAGAAAGGTGGTATTTACCATGAGGAAAGTATACTTGGTTTTATTGCTCATCCTTGGGGGATGCTCTACCGGGGAAAGAGAGATTGATATATCTTCCATTAAATGGGTTCAGGATTTTGGTTATAATACCGAAGAAGTGTTTCTTTTTAAGGTATCGGGAAGGATACCGGGTCCCCAGATTCCAGTCTATATAAACGGCGAAAAGCTATACATGCTTGTAGATCCTTTGTTTGATTATATGGTGATAAAAGAAAGTAAGATAAAGGGTATAGATTTCGAGCCCCAGAGGATAAATACAAAAATGTTTTTAGGCTCGGAAATGATGTTTGAAGAAGGTTTTGTACACAACGTGAAGTTTTTGAATAAAGAATATTCTGATTTGTACATTCTCGCTCTAAAAAAGAGTGACTTGCCTTTTAGACCGGATGGAATAGTTGGTAAAAGCTTTTTTTCAAATTCGATTCTGACTATTGACTATCAGAACAAATTGCTTGGTATAAAGGAGGGTCCCTTAGATTTTTCTAGTGGTATTCCAGAGGGGTACAAGATTATCAAATTCTACATGGATTTTACTTCACCCGGGTACACAAGCTGTCTAAAATTCAACGGAAGCATCGATGGTATGAATTCTGTTATCACTATAAGTACGTTTTTCAGTATTTCCACTATAAGTCCTGAAATGGTAAAAAGCATAGCGGGAGGCAGGATCCCATCAACATATACGATTGATACGTTAAGAGTAGAGAACCAAACATTTACAGAAATAAAATGTATTGTCGAAGAAAAACAGCTTGATATAGACCCTGAAGGCCGTGACCTTGTCCATCTGACGTTAGGGGTTGACTTCATAAAGGATAAGGTTCTGATTTTTTCCCCTGCGGATTCTCTCCTCTTGCTCGGACAAGCGGAAAAATGAGAAAAAAAGCCTTTTTCATCACAATCGTCGCATTACTCATTATCCAATGTAGCCGAAAGCTTCCAGAGAATATAGTCGCAACCGTGAATGGGGAGCCGGTTTCCTTAAGTGATTTTGAAGAGTCCTATGCCCAATTAATTTTATATGGAGACAAATTCGACTCCTATGAGTTAAGAATAAAACATCTGAACGATATTGTTGATCTCTACCTGCTCGCACAATATGGTTTAGAAAAAAAGCTTAGCAATAAAAATGAATTAAAAACTTATCTCGGCAGAATAAAAAGGATAAAAACAAGGGAAATCTTTCTGAGAAAGAAAATTTATTCCAACTTACAGGAGCCAGACGATAGTACGTTAAGAAAAATCTTTTACTTCACAACTCAGAGGGTACATGTAAAGCATATCTTCGCAAAAACGAAAGAGGAGATTGATTCCCTTTACAGTCTGATAAAGGCAGGTATCCCTTTCGATACTGTAGCTTTTCATGCATTTGTAGATACTGCTTTAAAAAGGACTGGAGGAGATCTGGGATGGTGTAAGTGGGGCGAACTGGAGCCAAACCTCGAGGATATAGCTTTTGAGATCAAACCGGGGAGAGTTTCCAGACCAATTAAGTCTCGTTTCGGATGGCACATCATAAAAGTTGTAAACAAAACGTATAACCCTATCGTAACAGAAGATGACTACCGGGTAAGGAAAAGAGAACTAAAGGAAAGATTTCTAAACCGGGAAAGAAACAAAAGCTATTTCCAGTTTTTGGACAAATTTATGAAAGGAAAAAAGGCTTTGATTCACAACCCAGAGTGGACTATCGTAGCAAAAAATGTTAAACGGAAGCTTCGGGAAGTTAACCAAGACCAGCTGATG
>Ga0190359_1002785_pt1 | contig 10356 bp, 8 predicted proteins | sample 48721823_MG_FD_161269 | JGI IMG/M metagenome (GOLD analysis project Ga0190359, IMG submission 161269) | Hydrothermal vent microbial mat bacterial communities from Southern Trench, Guaymas Basin, Mexico - 4872-18-2-3_MG | ecosystem: Environmental > Aquatic > Marine > Hydrothermal vents > Microbial...
AAATAAGAAGACGGATGATTAAGGGCGAAGAGTGGGATAGTTTTGTTTTAGAGACCACTTTCATTAATTTGCAGAAAATTGGTTTGGCTGAGAGGTTGAAGGAGATTACGAATAGCGATAATCCCTATTTATAAATATAAGATATTAAAAATAAAAGATAGAAAAGAAACATTTTAAAAAGTAGAAGTCAGAAATTTTTTGTTTTCCTATGTGTTTATTTCTATTTTTGATATTTTATTTTTTATTTTAAACTTGCCCCCATCGTCTAGTGGACCAGGACGTCAGCTTCTCAAGCTGAAAACGGGAGTTCAATTCTCCCTGGGGGTATTGGTGTTGTAAAATCCTTGCTTGATAAGGATTTTTTTGTTAATATAGATGATAATTTGAACGATCTTTTACAATAGTTGACATATATAAACGGACGGATATAAAAAATATAATAGGGGGAAGGTGGTTTAATGAGATTGAAATTTAATGGAGGGGACATAGAGGACGAATTCAATATTGTTCGTTTTTATCTTAATGATAGAAGGAGTCATTCTTCTATAGGATATCAGTTTGTTGTTGAGTGGGTGAATGAAGAGGGAAAAGCTTCTCCTTTTTCTTGCCACAGGCCTCCAGCAGCAGACAAAATGCTGATAGTGCTAATGAGACGTCGTTTTCCGAATGATGACTCTTTCTTTAGAAGTAAAATTCAATCAGACCAAATCATTATTACCATAAGAGCGGAAAAAGTCAGAAGTATTAGGGGGGCGATAAGTAAAATGTATAAACTTTTGAAAGGTGCTACTTCTGGTTTCAGGGTTGAGTATGCAAAAGATTTTCCCGTAAAACGAAATTGATTTTTATGTAATCAAAAGGGCCCCATGGGTCCTTTTTTGTTATTGCCTATAGACTTTTTTTATGAGACAATAAATTTAAGCGAAAACTTTACTTTCATCTTTGTAGTTGAAAAGAAAAGGAGGGTTTTCGCTTAAATTTTCTCTATTATAGAGAATGGAGGTGTTTTCTTATGAAAAGTCTAAAGAAAACAATTTTTGGTTTTTGTGTTTTTTTATTGGTTTCTTTTCTGCTCCTTATTCCCTTTAGTGCGAAAACTAGTGAGCTAGACTCCAGATTTGGCATAAATGCTTTTATTTTAAACAGGTATGAGTGGGAAGGATGGAATGTGCCTCTAGAATTACTAGATGAACTTAAGGTTTCTTGGACAAGAGAAGAGTTTGTTTGGAGTATGATTGAGACTGAAAAAGGAGAATGGAATTGGGATTTTTATGACAGGGCCTTTGAGAATCTTGCAAATTCAGACATAAATATATTGGGTATTATAGACTATTCTGCCCCTTGGGCTACATCTAATCCAGATATAGAGGGAGCCGATAAGTATATGCCTGATATTGCTTGCTGGAGGGAGTTCGTCGATAGGGTCGTAGAAAGATATGGGGACAGGGTTAAATACTGGCAAATCTGGAATGAAGAGAATATCCCAGTGTTTTTTAAACCGGAGCCCAATGTAAATAAATACTACGAACTTTTAAAAAATGCTAGTGAGGTAATAAGAGCTAGAGATAGTAGTGCAAGGGTGGTACTAGGGGGAACCTCGGGGGTAGATATGGGCTATCTAAGGAGCTTGAAAGATCTAGGTGCCAGTCAATATTTTGACATATTGGCAGTCCATCCTTATCGGCTGGATTTTGAATCTTCGCCAGAGGAAAATGGTCTAATGAGGGACCTGGGATTAGCTCAAGATATTTCTGAAGAATTTGACAAGCCTATTTGGCTTACAGAATTTGGTTGGCCCACTGATAAAACCGAGGGTGTTGATGAAAATCTCCAGGCAAATTATCTAGCTAGAACTTATCTTATGAGTTTTACTTTTCCTGCTATTGAAAAGCTTTTTTGGTACGATCTTCGTAACGACGGCAATGATTTGAATTACAGAGAACACAATTTTGGTTTAGTGAATAGAGATTATTCGAAGAAAAAATCATTTTATGTGTATAAAAATCTGATTGATTTATTAGAACATAGTCATTTTGAAAAAATAAACAAGTTTGACGAAAACGGATTATATGAATTTGTTTTTACAAAAGGTAACGAGGAGATTAGAGCAATGTGGAAACTTGGTAATGAGGAAAATATTGCTCTGGAAATGCTTAATGCTGACGAAATATACAGCGTGGTGGGAGAAAAGATATTTTCAATGTCTACAAATCAAAAACCTCTTTTTGTAAGCGTATCTGATTCTCCTATTTTCATAATCAAAAAAAATGAAAAAAAAGACATTTTTGATAAAAATAATTATAATTACGAATATATAGATCAATCTTCTCATGTTTCTGTTGGCAGTGGTGAGGAAGCTGAAGTCTGGCTAAAATTAAAAAACACAGGAAGTGTCTCTTGGAAAAATTATGGAGAACCCTCTGTTTTACTCGGTACTTGTCGTGATCAAGACAGAATATCTGGTTTTTTTGACGAAGATTCATGGATAGGAAATAACCGTCCGGCAAAGATAAGTGAAGAAGAAGTAGGGCCGGGAGAGTCGGGAACATTCAAGTTTAGGATAAACCCTAAGAATTCTGAAAAAGGTGAACATAGAGAATACTTTTGTCCAGTAGTGGAGGGGATAACTTGGCTTAGGGATATAGGTATATATTGGGATATAGAGATTACGGATAATAAAAAACAAGACGAAGAGAGCAGTTTTGATATAAATTTCAGCATTGCGGATTATGATTATGAGTATATCGACCAATCTTCATACCTCAATTTATCTGGGGGTGAGGTTGCTGCTCTGGTTTTAAGATTAAAAAACACAGGAAAAGAAAACTGGGAGAAGGGCAAATTAAATTTAGGCACTTCTAGTGATAGGGACAGGACAAGTATTTTCAACAAAAACTGGCTTTCTAAAAATAGAATTAGTTTAGATCAGGATATTGTAAAAACGGGAGAGATTGGAACTTTTACTTTTGAGATAAGAGCACCAAACAAAGACAGTGTATATAAAGAATATTTTCAGCCGGTTTTAGAGGGAGTGGGATGGCTTAAAGATATCGGGATATATTGGGAAATTACTGTAAGTTAAATTTTTAATTTTTGAATTTTATAAATAACATTTTAAATTATAGTTTTTACAAATTAAAAAAATAAGATTTATTTTAAAATTACAAAATTATAAAACTAAAAATTAATATTAAAAGTTATGAGCTTATATAGAAAACATCGTCCTCAGAAATTTGAAGAAATTTTGGGTCAAAATCATGTTGTAAAAACCCTGCAAGGAGCATTAGAATCTAGTCAAATTGGACATGCTTATATTTTTGCTGGTCCGCGAGGAAGTGGCAAAACTTCTATTGCTAGAATATTGGCAAAAGCAGTTAATTGTTTGAATGTGAAAAATAACGAACCTTGCGACGAATGTGATATCTGTAAACAGATAAAAGAGGGAAGGTTTCTAGACCTTATAGAAATAGACGCTGCTTCTAATCGTGGAATAGACGAAATAAGGGAACTAAAAGAAAAGATTCGTTTTGCTCCTAATCAAGGAAAGTACAAGCTCTACATAATAGATGAAGTACACATGTTAACAAGAGAGGCTTTCAATGCCCTCCTAAAGACTCTCGAAGAGCCTCCATCTCATGCCATATTTGTTTTAGCTACTACCGAGGCTCACAAGATCCCCTTAACCATAATGTCTCGTTGTCAAAGATTTGATTTCAAAAAAATTGATCCTAAAAAAATGTTTGAAGGGATAAAAAAAGTAGTAGGAAAAGAAAAAATCAAGATAGATGATGAAAGCTTAAGAAAAATTATTTTTTTATCTGATGGCTCAGTAAGGGATGCGCTTTCTTATCTTGATCAGGTATATGCTTTTGTGGGCGACAAGGAGATAAATTCAAATTTAGTTGAAGATGTTCTCGGTATCTCAAAGAGTGAAAATATGGTTAAGTTTTTAGATTTAATTAAAGAAAAAAAGAGTGGGGAGTTGATTGGTTTTATTAATAATATCATTGATGGGGGTGTTGATTTTGATATTTTTCTTAGAGATCTCGTCAATTTTATGAGGCAAATCTTCTTGTTCAAGATAGATAAAAAAATACCATCAAATGAGTTGTTGGGCATAGATGGTGCGGAAAACATTATTAATGAATTTTCTTTGAGAGAATTAATTCAATTAATTGAGATAGTTGTTGAAGCCAGGCGTTCTTCCAAGTTTTCTTTTATTCCCCAATTACATCTAGAATTGAATATAATAAAGATGTTAGAGGGTTGTGACGGTAAGGATATTATAAAAAATAAAGAAGAGACAAACTCAATAGAACAAAATAATCATTTGTCGAATTCACTCGATAAAAATAAACATTCAAAAGAAGGGGTTTCTAGCATTCAAGAAAAAAATGATATTCAGAACAAAGAAGCCGATATTAAAAAAGAACAAAATGTAAGAAAAAGCGATGAGTCGGACAAAATTGATAATTGGGAAAGTTTTTTAGAGGGAGTGAAAAATGAGAACATGTCTATTTATATGGCTTTACAGAAAGCAGAATTCTCCATTGACAAAGAAAGTGTCAATATAGGTATATGCAATCAATTTTATTTTGATAGACTGCAAGATTCGAAGAATAACCAATTTTTAGTAAAAAAAATAGCTGAGCATCTAGGAGAGAAGAAGGAACTAAAAATAATAAAAAAGGATAAAAAAGAAGAAAAAAAAGATGTTATTTCTGAGGCTCTGTCAGTTTTTGGAGGGGAGATAATCGAATAATGTTATATATTAAATAATGAATAATGTGATGAACAAAAAAGCAGAAAAAAAACTAGATAAAATACTCCCCCATAACTTAGAAGCAGAAGAAGCTTTGATTGGTTCGGTTTTTATCGATAATGAGGGGTTGTTAAAAATTATCGATTATATATCTCCAGCGGATTTCTATAGCCCGGCAAATGGGATTATTTATGATGCGATTATAAGTCTTTTCAATAGTAAGAGCCCCATAGATCTGGTTACTGTAACGGACGAATTAGAAAAAAGGAAGGAGTTGGAAAATATTGGAGGAGCCACATATCTATCAAAAGTGGTAAATAGTGTTCCCACTTCTTCACATATCAATCAATATGCTTCAATTGTAAGGGATAAGAAGATTCTAAGGGACTTAATAGCAGCTGCCAGTGAGATATCAGGGTTAGGATACGATGAGAATGAAAAAGTAGAGATTGTATTAGACAAGGCGGAACAAGCTCTTTTTGGTATATCTCAAAAGAGCTTGAGGCAAAATTTTATTCCTTTGAGGAATATGCTTACTGAAACATTTGATAGAATAGATCATTTACATAAAAACAAGGGAGAGCTTCGTGGTGTTCCCACTGGTTTTGCTGATTTGGATTTTATTTTAGGGGGTTTTCAAAAGAGCGATCTTGTTATTTTGGCAGCCCGTCCTTCTATGGGCAAAACTAGCTTTGCTCTGTCTATTGCACTTAACATAGCTTGTAAGAAAGATACAACAGTGGGTATATTTTCACTTGAGATGAGTAAGGATCAATTGGCAGATCGTTTGATATCTGCGACCGCAGGAGTTGATGCTTGGAAGCTTAGAACCGGTAATCTGGGGGAGGATGATTTTCCTCGCATAGGAGAAGCCATGGATATATTAGATAGGGCTCCTATATTTATTGATGATTCAGCTAATTCATCTGTTATGGAGATGAGAGCTAAGGCGAGAAGGTTAAAAATGGAGAATAATTTAGGACTGATAATAATAGACTATCTTCAACTTATGGGAAGCCAGGGGACTGACAATAGAGTACAAGAGATCTCTGAAATTTCTAGATCTCTAAAGGGTTTGGCTAGAGAACTGAATGTCCCCGTTGTTGCTCTCTCTCAACTTTCTCGTGCTGTAGAAGCTCGCCCAGACAAAAAACCACTACTTTCCGATCTTAGAGAGTCAGGCAGTATAGAGCAAGATGCTGATGTGGTAATGTTTATCTTTCGTGAAGATTATTATGACAGGGACACAGAGAGAAAAAACATCGCAGATATTTTAGTGAAAAAACATAGAAATGGTCCTACGGGCGAAGTCCCTCTTTATTTCATTGGTGAACAAATGAAATTTGTGGATTTGGAGAAAAAACATACGGGAGGAGAAAAAGTAGCAGAGTAGAAATTCCTTAATTTCGATATTTATAATCTTGAAACCAAGATACAAAATGATAAAACAAAAAACAATATTTCAAATTGTCAAATTCGCTCTTGTGGGGATAGTAAACACCGCGATCGATCTTGGCTTACTTAACATTTTGATGTGGATTACAAATATAACAATGGGCGTAGGCTATTCATTTTTTAAAGCTATATCCTTTACAGCAGCTGTTGTAAATAGTTATTTTATGAATAAGTATTGGACCTTTGGTGCGAAGGAAGAAAAGATTGAAAGGGAGTTTTATCAGTTCTTTATAATAAGTATTGGGGGTTTTATTATAAATGTAGGATCCGCCACTATTATTGTAAGTGTTGTCCCGAACTTCTTAGGTCTTAGTCCTCAGCTGTGGGGAAATGTTGGTGCTTTAGTTGGCACCCTTCTCGGATTGACATGGAACTTCCTTGGTTATAAGTTTATAGTTTTTAGAAAATAATAGTTGAATTGTTAAGTTATCGATAATCAAATTATAACAATTTAGCTAAGCTTTGCTTAGTCAGGCAAAGCCTGACAATATAATGTCTTAGAAATTTATTATCTATGAAAAAAATAATAATTTCCATTTTAGTTTTTTTGTTTATAACTGTGGGCTTTTCGTTCAGCTTTGCTACCATGAGAGGTGACAGTGGTACTGTTGATGAGATAGCTCATATTCCTGCGGGTTATACTTATCTAAAATATCACGACTATCGTCTCAATCCCGAGCATCCACCACTTATCAAGGAAATTGCAGCCTTACCGCTTATGTTCCAGAGTTTTAATTTTGATACTAGCCTTAGAGATTACGAGGAGTTAATTAATGGTCAGTGGGAAAGTGGTTGGGACTTTATATATAGGCAGGGCAATGATTCCGAAAAAATACTTTTTTGGTCTAGGCTTCCAATACTCTTGCTTTATGTAATTTTTGCTTTAAGTTTTTTTATTATTGTGAAAAAGTATTATGGGAGAAAGGTTGCTCTTTTCTCTCTTTTTCTTCTGTGTTTCTCTCCAACCATAACAGGACATAATCATTATGTTACCACAGATCTTGGCGCTGCTTTTTTTATATTTTTATCTATTTATTTTTTCTTGAATTTCTTGAAAAATCCTAAGGGGAAAAGTGTTATTTGGGCTGGAGTTTTTCTGGGCCTTGCTCAACTTGCAAAGTTTTCAGCAGTTCTGCTTTTTCCCTTATTTATTATCCTTCTGTTTTTGAAAGTATTTTCACCAAATATGATAACTGGAGAAGCAAAGGTTAATTTTCGAGCCAAAGCATCCGCTTATATAATTGGGTTCATATTGTCTTGTCTTATTTGTTATATCTTAGTTGGCGTTGTTTATGCTCTAACAATGTATGCAATGCCAGATGACAAGATACATCAGCTTATTGTCGGGCTGTTTGGTGAGGGGGACTGGAAGAGAAGCGTTTTATTGTCTATCTATACAATTCCTGTTTTGAAATATTATGCTCAATATTTTCTTGGCCTCTTTATGGTTTTTGGTCGTGTCGCGGGCGGCAATACTACTTTTATGTTGGGATATGTTACAAACCAATCTTTCTTTTGGTATTTTCCTGTAGCATTTTTAACAAAAGAAATGCTTGGGTTTTTAATAATGTTTACTATATCCTTGATTACTGTTTTCCGTAAAACAATTCATTATTGGCTAAAGATCAAAAAAGATAAATTCAAAAGTAGATTAAAAATTTTAATAAAGAATTTCTGGAAATTTTTTGAAAAAAACCTCTTGCAATTTACAATGTTACTGTTCATTTTTATTTATATGTTGGTAACACTAAAAGGAAATCTAAACATAGGAATACGTCATCTTTTGCCAGTAATACCTATGATTTATATTTTAACTGCCAGGGGAATAATAGAATGGTCGAAGCACGATTGGTTCAAGATCGGTATTATTTCGATCCTTGGTTTATGGATAATTGCATCATACGTTCTAGTATATCCAAAATACCTTTCTTATTTTAATGAGTTAGCGGGTGGCACGAATAATGGTTATAAAATTTTAACTGATTCTAATCTCGATTGGGGCCAGGACTTGAAAAGATTAGCAAAATGGGTTGATGAAAAAAATATAAAAAAAATAAAACTAGATTATTTTGGTGGTTCGGTGCCGGAATATTATCTGGGTAATAAATATGAGAGATGGACAAGTAGACTTGGTCCTACAAAAGGTTGGATAGCTGTATCTGCTACATATTTACAAAACAGTCGATGGTATCACCTGACTCTTGGTGAACCAGATTATAACTGGCTTAGAGAAAAAGAACCAAAAGCAATAATAGGTGGGTCTATTCTAGTTTATTATATAGAATAAATATAAATAAAAGTAACTCATGAAACAAAAAGACAAACTTTATTTAGAAAGAAAAGTCAAAAATGCTAAACATGAAAATGTTGGCAGGAAAATTCATCTTTCTGTTATTATTCCCGCATACAATGAAGAGAGAAGAATAAAAAAAACCCTAGAATCAGTTGATAGCTACTTGGAGAAAAAAGATTATAATTACGAAATAATAGTTGTTGCTAATAATTGCTCGGACGGTACCGATAAAGTTGTTTTAGAGTATCAAAAAAGCGTTGAGCACTTAAAGCTTTTTGATTTGCAAATTGCTAAGCCTGGTGGAGCAAAAGGCTATGCAGTCAAAAAGGGTATAAATGAGGCGAAAGGTGATTATAAAATTTTTATGGACGCAGATAACGCTACGAGAATAAAAGAAATAGGACATTTCTGGCCTTATTTCGAAGAGGGTTATGATGTAGTCATTGGTTCTCGTCATGTAAAGGGTGCCCATATAGTAATTCAACAACCTTGGTATAGGAGAATTCTAGGAAGAGCAGCAAATCTTCTAATTCGTATCGTTCTTCTTCCTGGCATTCGTGATACTCAGTGTGGTTTTAAGGCTTTTTCGAAAAAATCAGCTGACAAAATATTTTCCAAGATGACGATAGGAGGATGGGGTTTTGATATGGAAATATTAGCACTAGCGAGACTTTTTGGATTCAATATCGCAGAGGTTGGGGTTGATTGGTATGAAGCAGGGAAATCTCGTCTTCGCCCCGTGAAGGCTATCAAGGAAACATTGGGAGAACTATTTAGAATAAAAAAGAATATTATTATAGGAAAATATAGGAAGGAAAAGAGTTAATGTGTTTCTGGGATGAAAATTTTTATATCAACTCATAATCGTACTAATTTATAATCTTATGGATGGTGACAAAGTAAAAATACCAGGTTGGAATAGAATAGAAAATTATTTAAGAAGAGAAAATGAAGATAGTCTTAAGTGGGCTATTATTGAAGCAGATAAGATATTCCTAAAGATAGTAAATCAAAAAGGCTACAAAACAAAAAAGGAAAGAGAAAGAATTTCTGAGGCTGTCAAAGAGATAAATGATCCTGAAGTTTTCATAAAGGCTAGGGGGATTACTTTGGATCTAAAGAATAAAATAGATTTTGAAATGGGAGATGTGTTTAGCATCGAAGAAATCGTTAACATCTATAAAAAGGCGATAAGTGATATTCTTTATGGAAAAATTTCTGAAGAAAAAAATAAATATATAAAATATCGTCTTTGGCCTTGCTATTATTATGTTCTTCTAAACAAAAGAAAAATATTAAAAACTTTATTATGGACGATGTTTGTTATTGCTGTGATGCTTTTTATTGCTGATACAACTCTAGGTAGAGACCTTTTCGAGTATATAATATCTAAGATTCATCTTATACTAAGATTAATTCTAGCCATATTACTTATTATTTTTGGTGTGACATTTTTTGTGGTTCTTTTCATTGTTGTTTTGGAGTCAAGGGGCAGAAAAAGGTCAAAGATAGATAAATAGTATTGTGGATAACTTTGTGGAAAATTTTATGGAAAAGTATAAAGATAGTAATCGTCTCATCTTTTTATTTTTGTTTTTTAATATATTAACCTGTTGATTTATAAAAATAGCTATAATTAAATAACCTTGACAAAGATTATCAAGTATAGTATAATGCTCCGCGCTAGTTAGAAAAAAGAACTTTAACAATATTTTATAGTAATTGATAGGAAAAAAGTGAATACAAGTATTTTTGTGGTTACTTCTTTCCTATCAATGGGATTTTGATAGGAAATGTTTATCTATTCTTCATACCTGATAAAATCTATTTTTTTGTGATAACGAGT
>Ga0190359_1002786_pt1 | contig 10355 bp, 6 predicted proteins | sample 48721823_MG_FD_161269 | JGI IMG/M metagenome (GOLD analysis project Ga0190359, IMG submission 161269) | Hydrothermal vent microbial mat bacterial communities from Southern Trench, Guaymas Basin, Mexico - 4872-18-2-3_MG | ecosystem: Environmental > Aquatic > Marine > Hydrothermal vents > Microbial...
ATTGGGAGTCATCACCGTATCCACATCCCCTTTCCAGGTAAAGATCCGCATCCTGACCGGCGTGTCAAACAATTTCCGGATAGAATCTTCCGACAATCCCTGCTCGTACCGGTGTACCCGGTAACGCTCACTCCAGGTTCGCGTCATCGCCATCTGCCGGTTAATCTGCTCCTTCGTATAATTCTCGGGAAAAGGAGCCTTGCGGTTCCATCTGAACTCACTCTCCAATTCAGGTTGCAACTGGTCCCTGAGATGTTCCACAACCGCCTCCTCCGCATATTGCTGCATCCGTGAATCAATCGTGGTATAAATCTTCAATCCGTCACGATATAAATTATAAGGAGTGCCGTCCTTTTTGAAATTTTTCCGGCACCATCCGCGTAACGGATCCGAATCCCACGCTGCCGCATTTTTTGCATTTCGCTGCGGCCTCGGTTCAGTCAGTAAATTCCGTAAATATTCCCTGAAATAGGTAGCCGGACCAATATTATGATCCACCGCATGATAATCGGTATGGATCGCAAGTTGCTTGACTGAATCCACCAGGGCCGCATCTGCATATTTCTGCTCTTTCATCTTATCCAGGATCAGATTTCTCCGCTTCAATGCATTATCTTCAAACCTCAGCGGATTGTATAAGGAGGGATTTTTTGCCAGCGCCGCCAGCACGGCGGCTTCTTCAATGTTCAGCCTTGCCGGAGGCTTGTTGAAATATACATAACTGGCTGACTCTACCCCGGACGCATTGTAAATAAAATCATATTTGTTCAGGTATAAAGTCAGTATCTCCTCTTTGGTAAAAGTCTTCTCCAGCTTCACGGCAATCACCCATTCCCTGAATTTGCGGATGGCAAATTTAACGGGGTTATGATACTCCTCCCTCGGGAACAATAACTTGCCCAATTGTTGGGTGATGGTACTGCCTCCCCCGGTTTCACGTCCCATTATAAGACTCTTTACCAATACCCTGGCCAATCCGCGAAAATCAATTCCCGAATGACGGTAAAAACGCTCATCTTCAACCGATATCAATGCATTGATTAAAAAAGGAGAGATGTCACGGTACTGTACCAAACGCCGGTTCTCCTGGTAGTAATAAGTACCCAGTACCGAACCGTCAGAAGAGATCACCTGGGTAGCCAGACTGATCTCCGGGTTTTCAAGTTCGGTAAAAGAGGGCATAAATCCCAGCTTGCCGGATGCAATAAAAACAAATAACAAAACCAGCAGCAGAATTCCGCCCACATATAATCCCCAAAACCACCGGACATATTTCCGGTAATGTTTTTTGGCTTTCCTGGTCATATACTTCAGTTTGGTTTCAAAATTACAAATTTAGACGGCTCTGTTCTTCCATTTTGAAAAACATAACGCGTTTATAGTTATGAAAATTATTTTAACCTTTGTGGCGATTTTCAAAGGAAACCTTGTAAAATGGCTGAAAACCTTGTAATTGTAGAGTCACCGGCTAAGGCAAAAACCATTGAAAAGTTTTTGGGAAAGAACTTTCAGGTCAAGTCGAGCTTCGGACATATCCGTGATTTGTCAAAAAAAGAATTTGGAATCAATTTGACAAAGAACTACGAACCCAGGTACATCATTTCTCCTGATAAACATAAAATTGTCAGCGAATTAAAAAAATTAGCGGCGTCTTCCAAATGGGTTTGGCTGGCTTCTGACGAAGACCGTGAAGGAGAAGCTATCGCCTGGCATCTCGCTGAAGTCTTAGAATTACCTGAAGAAAAAATCCGGCGGATCGTGTTTCACGAAATCACCAAAGAAGCTATTCTGCAGGCCATTGAACAACCGCGGTCCATTAACCGCTCTCTGGTTTATGCCCAGCAGGCAAGGCGGGTGCTCGACCGGCTGGTGGGATTCGAATTAAGTCCGGTCCTCTGGAAAAAAATTAAACCCTCACTTTCAGCCGGACGGGTGCAGAGTGTAGCTGTAAAACTCATTGTAGAAAGAGAAAGGGAAATTCTTCATTTTACATCCGAATCTTCCTACCGGGTTACGGCTGTTTTTAAGGTAAACGGCTCAAAAAACCAGTCTCCCGAATTGAAAGCCGAACTGAATCAACGGTTCAAAAAGCGTGAAGAGGCCGAAGCATTTCTCAGACATTGCCTGAAAGCAGATTTTACCATAGGAGCTATTGAAACCAAACCGGTCAAAAAATCTCCCGCACCTCCTTTTACCACCTCTACCCTGCAACAGGAAGCCGGCCGTAAATTCGGTTTCTCGGTATCCCGGACCATGACCCTGGCGCAAAAACTGTATGAAGCCGGTAAAATCACCTATATGCGTACCGATTCGGTGAACCTCTCTTCACTGGCCCGTAATACGGCTAAAAAAGAGATCCTGAACTCCTACGGAGAAGCCTACCTGAAAACACGCCAGTTCAAAACCAGGTCAAAAGGTGCACAGGAAGCACACGAAGCCATCCGGCCTGCTTATATTGACCAGACTGATGTCAGCGGTTCAGTTAACGAGAAGAAATTATACGATCTGATCCGGAAAAGGACCCTGGCCTCGCAAATGAGTGAAGCCCGGCTTGAAAAAACCACGGTCAGTATTAATGTATCAGATAAAAAAGAACAATTTACAGCCACCGGCGAAGTGCTGCTTTTCGACGGATTTCTGAAAGTGTACCGTGAAAGCTTCGATGAGAACGGAAACAATCATCCCGGTGAGAATGAATCCGGCCTTCTGCCTCCCCTGACCGAAGAAAGTATGCTGACCCTCGGCCGGATTGAAGCCATCCAACGGTTCACCCATCATCCCCCGAGATATACCGAAGCCTCCCTGGTTAAGAAAATGGAAGAACTCGGTATCGGGCGCCCGTCAACTTATGCTCCTACCATCAGCACCATCCAGTCACGTCAGTATGTGGTAAAAGAAGACCGCCCGGGAAATACCCGTACCATCAATCTGCTGACCGAAAAAAACGGAGAGATAATCTCCACTGCGAAAACCGAAAAAACCGGGTTCGAAAAAGGAAAACTTTTTCCAACCGATATCGGAATGGTAGTGACCGATTTTCTGCAGGAACACTTTCCTGATATCATGGATTACAACTTCACCGCACGGGTAGAGGAGGATTTCGACCGTATTGCCGAAGGAGAAACCGTCTGGTATCAAATGATCGATAATTTCTATCAACCTTTTCACCAACTGGTTGACAGCACCGAGAAAAACTCCGGCAGAAGTTCGGGCGAACGCTTACTGGGTCATCATCCTGATACGGGAGAACCGGTGTATGTGAGAATCGGCCGGTATGGCCCGATGGCACAGATCGGCGACAAACAAAACGATCAAAAACCAAAATTCGCCCGTCTCACAAACGGCCGGCTTCTTGAAACCATAACCCTCGAAGAAGCCCTGGCACTCTTTAAATTACCCCGTGAACTGGGGCACTTTGAAGAAGAACCCGTGACGGTCGGAATCGGTCGCTTCGGTCCCTATGTGCGCCACAAAAATGTCTTCGTCTCCCTGAAAAAAGATGTGGACGATCCTATGACTATCGAACTGCCGCGAGCCATTGAACTGATCCGGGAGAAAAGAGAACGGGATGCCAAAAAAACCATTCGCGAATTCGACGAAGAACCCGGACTGAAAATTCTGAATGGCAGATATGGCCCGTATATATCCTATAAAAAGAAAAATTATAAAATTCCGAAAACCCAGGACCCGGCTGCTTTAACCCTTGATGAATGCCGGGCCCTGATTGCCAAAGCCGACGAAAAAAAGAAAAAATAACCCATGCCACATATCCCGGATGTACTTCCCTACTTTAACCCTGTTGACCTGCAGGAGATCCGCGGGGATGACCGGATCATCCGCCGCCTGTATGACCAAACCCTGATCCACCGCTCCGGACAGCATAACCTGCCCCTGAGTAACACCGGTATCGTGCTGTTCGGCACCGGAATCCCGGAAGCTGCCAACCGGATCCGCGAATACCTGTATGGCCTCTCCGGATTTCTTCACGATCATGAAATGGCCGACCTGGGTAACCTGCGTTCCGGGAAAAATGCCGAAGACACCCTGATCGGACTCACCGATGTGATCGCCGCTCTCGGCAAAGCACAAAAAACCATCATCGTGATCGGAGCGGACTCAAATCATATCCTGCCGGTTTTTCACGGAATAGAACAACTGGAGTTTCCGGTCAACCTGACCGTGGCCGACCCCCATATCGACCTGATGCCCGAAACCCATTACCTGAACAGCCGCTACCTGAACGGACTGGTATCTGATCCCGAAACCCGGCTGTTCGACTACGTACATCTCGGATACCAGACTTACCTGAATGATCCTCAGGCATTTGAAAGACTCGACCAATTCTATTTCGATTACTACCGCCTGGGCGCCCTGCGTGACGACATCCGCGAAGCCGAACCGGTATTCAGAAATACCGACCTCTTCGCATTCTCCCTGAATGCCCTGCGCGCTTCAGAAGCCCCGGCAACCACCGACCCCTCCCCCAACGGATTTACCGCCGAAGAGAGTTGTCAACTTACCCGATATGCCGGATTAAGCGATAAACTAAACCTGATAATGATAACCGGCTATGACCATCGGAACGACCTGTCGGGTCAAACAGCCGCACTGACCGCACAAATGATCTGGCACTTCATCCAGGGATACCTGCAACGAAAAAAAGACTATCCTTTCTGCGACATTAATAAATACCAGAAATACCTGGTTAACCTCCCGAAAACCGGCCACAGCCTGACTTTTTATAAAAGTCCTGCCACCAACCGCTGGTGGGTCGAAGTCCCGTTCCCTCCCTCCAAACACCCCCGGTCACTCTATATCGCCTGCTCCTATAACGACTACCAACTGGCATCCGACGGCGAAATACCCGACCGGTGGTGGAAAAATTACCAGCGGATTAACTGACCCCGTATGCATAATTTTGCATGCCCGCCTCACGTTAATAGCTTGGTCGATATGGATATTTTCACTTATTTTACTGTCTTGAAATTATCAATGATCCGGTTTAAAAATATTATTTTCCTGACCGCAGTATTGGGATTACTGCCGGCACTGACTGTTCAGGCACAACAAGACCCGCAGTTCAGTCTGAATATGTTTAACCAACTTGCTGTAAATCCGGGATTTGCAGGAAGTCAGGGGATGTTAAGTGCCTCCGTACTCAACCGGCAGCAATGGATGGGCTTTGAAGGCAACCCTAAAACCACCCTGGCCAGTGTACATATGCCGGTGAAACCTTTCGGGTTCAACAGCGGCGTGGGAGTGAATTTTATGGATGACCAACTGGGATTCGAAAAAAATATCGCCATCAATCTGAACTATGCCTACCGGCTCGAACTGGGTAACGGCCAGTTGGGTATCGGTTTGGCAGTGGGACTGCTCAATAAAGCCATCGACGGAAAATGGACCATCCCCGACAGCGACAACCATATTCCGGCCTCCCAGGATCCGGCCATACCGGATCAGGCCGAAAGCGCGATGGTCTTTGACATGGGGATGGGACTGTTCTATCATACGGACGATTTCTATGCAGGCCTCTCATCCACACATCTTTTTCAACCTACCGTAGATTACGGGATGAGTGCCAAGGAAGATGTGAAAAGACATTATTACGCTTCGGCAGGATACAACTTCAACCTGCCTAATCCGCTCTTTGAACTGCAACCCTCTCTTTTTGCCAAATATGACGGCGCATCGGTACAAATTGATATCAATACCAATGTAATTTACAATAAAAAGATCTGGGGCGGCGTTTCATACAGGCTCGGCGATGCCGTGATTCTGTTGGGCGGACTGGAATTGTCGAATGGATTGCGCCTGGGAGTAGCATACGATTTTACCACTTCGGCATTAGCACACTACAGTCACGGATCTGTTGAGTTTATGCTGAATTACAGCCTCGAAATAGGTATGGATAAATTCAACAGACGATATCGAAGTGTCAGATTTTTATAGTAATAGATACAAAACTCAAAATTATTGCGTTTAGCAAAACGAACCATAGAGAAAACGGTTATGAAGAAACTTATCTTACTGGGATTCATCGCCACCCTCGTACTGACCGGATGCAACAGTACCGGTAACGGCGAACTGGTCGGCGTTCAGAAAAGAGAAAAATGGTTCGAACCGGAACCGTACGGTATGGTGAAAATACCTATGGGCTCTTTTGTTGTGGGGCCCAGCGATGAAGATATCACCTTCAGTATGAACTCCCAGTCGAAAACCATTTCGGTCGACGCTTTCTGGATGGATGAAACCGAAATCACCAATAACGAATACCGCCAATTCGTGCAATGGGTTATCGATTCCATTACCCGGAGAAAACTGGGAGATGACCTGCCGGATGCATTTCTGATCCAGGAGGATGAATTCGGTAATCCGATCGATCCTCCGTTGCTGAACTGGAATACCCGAATCAACACACGCGACCAAGATGTGGCTGCCGTTCTGGAAGAGATGTATATCCCTGAAAATGAAAGGTTCTTTAGAAGAAAAGAACTCGATACACGTAAACTCATTTACGAATACCAGGATATCGACTACCAGGAAGCCTCCAAAGAAAAACGCACTTTCGACCGGTCAATCAAAAATTCCGACGGCAGTGTTACCTTCTATGAAGATGCCCCCAGATCAAGCGACCGGTCAAAATTCATTAAAACTTACCGGATCAATATCTATCCCGATACCCTTGCCTGGATATCGGATTTTACCTACAGCTATAACGACCCGATGGCCAAAATGTACTTCTGGCATCCCGGGTTTGACGACTATCCCGTGGTGGGCGTAACCTGGGAACAAGCTAAAGCCTTCTGCGTCTGGCGAACCATGTATCATAACAACTACCTCCAGCGTGAAAAAGGCGGCGCCTTTGTCCAGAATTACCGCCTCCCTACCGAATATGAATGGGAATATGCCGCACGTGGCGGCCGGAATCTTTCAATGTACCCCTGGGGCAGCCCCTATACCCGCGACGATAAAGGTTGCTTCCTCGCCAATTTCAAACCGCTGAGAGGGAATTACGTGGATGACGGATTTCTTAAACCCTCTCCGGTCGGATCTTTTGATCCCAACGACTTCGGCCTCTATGACATGGCCGGTAATGTGGCCGAATGGACCAACTCCGCATACGACGAAAACGCCTATAACTTTACCCATGACCTGAACCCGAATTATGAATACAACGCCCTGCCGGATGAACCGGCAGTGATGAAACGCAAAGTGATCCGCGGCGGCTCATGGAAAGACATCAGTTATTACCTGCAAGCCGGTACCCGTACATACGAATACCAGGACTCAGCCAAATCCTATATCGGGTTTCGCTGTGTGAGATCTACAATGGGAATTGAAAAATAAACTACAAGTAAATGTCAATCAACGAATTAGTCCAAAAAAAATGGTGGAAAACCTTCATCTCCCGGCTCTACGGCTGGGGCGCCAGCGTGGTTATGATCGGAGCCCTGATGAAACTTGAACATTATCCGCTTTCAAGCTATTTTCTGATGGCAGGGCTCGGAACCGAGGCAATCATCTTTTTCTTCTCAGCTTTTGAACCACAGTTTGAAGATTGGCGCTGGGACCGTATCTATCCTGAATTAAAAGACAGTTCGGCAACCCCCGCAAAACGGCGTCCGCAATCTTCAGGCACCGCCTGGCAACAGTTCGACTCCCTGCTTGAAAAAGCGGAAATTACCCCGGAACTATTCGCCCGGCTGGGGAACGGAATGCAAAACCTGGCCGATGCCACCGGAAAAATGGGTGATATCTCACAGGCACACCTGGTCACCCAACAATATACCGATAATGTAAAAAAAGCAGCCGACCACCTGGAGCAGTTCAGTGATACCTATGCAAAATCTACCGTTGAACTGGAAAAATCAGCAAGCGAACTGACCGAATCCTATACCAAAAGCGCTAATGTAGTGGCCCAAACAGGCGCCCGCCTGGTGGAACAGGTCAATCAAAGCTCCGACCAGCTTGCTTCATCCTACCAACACCTGCTTGAAGCAATTAATAAAGATTATGCCCGGCTGACCCAGGACAGCCACTCTTATACCGAAGAGCTGCAGAAGCTGAATAAAAACCTCTCTGCACTCAATAGTGTATATGAACTGCAACTTCAGGGATCAGATGCCTACCTGAAAACCACACAACAGGTCTATTCAGGTTTGGATTCCATGATGGAAAACCTGTCAGAATCAGTTCAAAATACCAAAGTTTACCGCGAAGAGGTAGAACGATTGGGTAAAAAACTGATCGCCCTTAATACGGTGTACGGCAATATGCTCACCGCAATGAATATAAGAGACAATGTGTAACAATCTGAACGTACAGTAATTATGGCTCAACCCAGGCTGGTCCCGAGGCAACGGATGATCAATATGATGTATCTGGTACTTACCGCCCTGCTGGCACTCAATGTCTCTAAAGAAACACTGGATGTCATTGCAAAGGTGGATAAAAGCCTTAATCAGACCATCGAAAACTTTGCTTCAAAAAATAACCTGACTTACGCCGACTTTGAAAAAGCCTATACACTGAATCCGGTTAAAACCGGCCCGTGGAAATTTAAAGCCGATTCGGTAAGAATCAAATCCCAGGAACTGGTGGATAAGATCACTCAATATAAATGGGCAATCGCCAGAGTGGCAGATGGCAAAAAAGCACGCCTCGACAGCATTAAAAACATGGAAAACCTGAATATCCCGGCTCAGGTGATGCTGGTCGATCAAATCGAATCAAACGGTAAAAAAATGAGCCGTGCAAAAGACCTCAGAAATTCTATCGAAGCATACCGGGGATTTTTATTGAACATGATCGATCCGAGTGATACCGTGCTGATTACATCTGTTAAGAAAGCCCTTGAAATAGTGGATCCGCCGGGGACCCTCCGCGAACCGAACCGTACCTGGCAACAGGATAATTTTGAATACCTCCCCCTGATCGGAGTCATTACCATCCTGACAAAATTGCAATCCGACGTGCGTAATGCCGAATCGGACGTACTTAATTACCTCTATCAGGGCATCGAAAAAGAATCCTTTAAATTCAACGAACTGCGGGCCGTCGTCATTCCCAAAACATCAAATTATATTTTCAAGGGAAGCCCCTACGAAGCCGAAGTGTTTCTTTCAGCTTTCGATACCACCCTGGCTCCCGATATCCTGGTGGGCGGCAAACCTCTTCCGATACGTGACGGCCGGGGTATCTTCAAAACCACCGGTAATAAAACCGGTAAATTCAAATGGGGCGGTATCATCAATTATACCACCCCCGACGGAAATATTGTTCCCTACCGTTTTGAAAGTGAATACGAGGTGTCGCCTCCTTCATTGGTGGTCTCTCCTACCAAGATGAATGTGTTCTTTAACGGACTGGCCAATCCGGTTGAAATATCCGTTCCGGGTGTACCGGCCAACAGAATCTCCGCATCCATGACCCACGGACAAATCAAATTGGTCTCACCCGGGAAATTTGAGGTCTTCCCTTCTACCGACCAAGGTATTGCAGTAGTTACTGCTTATGCCATGATAGATGGCCAGAAACGGAATATGGGCAGCCGTCCTTTCCGCCTCAGAAGAGTACCCGACCCGGTTGCCATGGTCAATAACCAGCAGGGCGGACCTATCCTTAAAAACATACTCCTTGCACAAACCGGAGTGGCCGCCGTATTAAAAGATTTTCTGTTCGATATGCGCTTCGTGGTGACCAGCTTTAAAGTCACTGCCGTCATCCGGGGATTTACCCAGGACGAAGTTTCCACTTCGGCCCGCTTTACACAAAAACAAAAAAACCTGATCGGTAAACTCAGTCGTAACGACCGCGTATTTATTGAAGATATTAAGGCCATCGGTGCGGATAAAAAACCGCGCTCCCTGACCTCACTAACTTTTATCATCCAATAAACCAAGGAAATGAAAACGAAAGTATTGTATATTATCGTCTTACTGATGGGAACGGGTTGCCTGTCACTGAAGGCTCAACAAACAACTGCACAACAGGATACCTCCAACCATACTTCCTGGACCGGGATCGACCTGGTTTATAAAAAAGAACATATCCAGGATAAAAAACCTATCCCCTATCCCAGTGTTCGTGAAGCCGACGTAATGTGGTCAAAACTGATCTGGCGCATCATCGACCTGCGTGAGAAAATGAACCAGCCGCTCTATTTCCCTACCAAACCCATGGGCGACCGGATGAACCTGACCCAGGTGCTGATGACCGCCGTTGAAAACGGTGAACTGACCGCCTACGCTACAAATGACCCGCTGAATGAATTCAGAGAACCGATTACGTATGATCAGGTGCTCCAGGAATTTGAGGCTCAACCACAAATCATCGAAGTTGAAAATGTCGTT
>Ga0190359_1002787_pt1 | contig 10350 bp, 6 predicted proteins | sample 48721823_MG_FD_161269 | JGI IMG/M metagenome (GOLD analysis project Ga0190359, IMG submission 161269) | Hydrothermal vent microbial mat bacterial communities from Southern Trench, Guaymas Basin, Mexico - 4872-18-2-3_MG | ecosystem: Environmental > Aquatic > Marine > Hydrothermal vents > Microbial...
GGCAACATACGGCATAATAACTACAATAAACTTTTTGTTCTGGATGCTTTTTTGTAAATTTGTATATTTCTCTTAAATGTTTTGTATTAGCATGTATATGATCCAAGTTTTTACTGGTATAATAGATAGAGGTTGTAAAAAGTAAAATTATTGCTCCGCTAACTTTATGTAGATAGCCAAAACCAATTAAAATACCACATAATAAAAATAAAATTTTTCTTAGATCAATTCCAAAAGATGGGATTTTAATTTTATCTTTGGCTTTAAAAAATATCAAAATAACAAGTCCACTTAGAGAAGAGAATGGAACGTCGGGTAATGCCCAAGTTGCATAAATAACATTGAGAGGAAAAAAAGAGAGGAATAACGCAGCGAGAAGAGCGGTTTTTTCATCAAAAAAATATTTACCAAGATAAAAAATTATAACAATAGATCCAATAGATGTTAACAAGTGATAACTAACTAGGGAGAACTCATTTATACCAAACAAAAAATAAAAAAATGCAATAGGGTAAAAAGAGGGTGGTCTTAATGCATCTACAACGTTTCCTATATAGAAATAACTGTTTAAAACATCATGTGCAAACTTTGCATAATTCACATCGCTAGACCCGTTTAAACCAACAAAAAAATACAGTCTTAAAAACAATGCAAATATGATTATAACTAAAAGCCAACCGCCAGGTTTGATTTTTTTGAGTTTTTTATCTAAGCCTTGAATAGATTTTCTAGCAGTGACTAATGTGATTTGCACAGAATCTAACATCCCTTTTAATTATTTTTGTAAATTATATGATTTCATTTTCACCAGCTATAGCCACAGTCTTTTGTCCCCCATGTTTCATAGAAACATAATACCGAAGTATATTTTTAATTTTAATATTTAGAAACAAGTTAATATTATCTTAAATATTTTTGTTTTATGCTTCTATCTTACCAAATTTACCTTGTAAAGAGTGTATGTTCTATGCATCTCAGTTATTTTATCATAAATTGTTAGATGAAAGTTATCATGAATGTATTGACATATATTTGAGCCAAAAGGTCCATATTGACACCAGTATCCCTCATAGAAATAGATTGAAGTATTTTTAGTTAGTAACTTATTTAATTTTTCTTGATCACGAAGGAAATCTGGATTTATAGCATTTTTTCCATTAATAAGTACAATACTTGGCACTATAGTAATTATCCAAGAGTCATCATCCAAATCTTTCATCTTTTCTACTAAGAAATCATGATGTAGTCTCGCATCCCATCCCTTTTCTCCAACTGACCTAACGAAACTAATAAATGGAAAAAAAGACGCACTAATAACTAGGATCACAACCACAATACTTATCATAGAACTCCATTTTCTATCAACCAATTTAGCCACAAACTTATTTAGAGTATCAGCAATCAAAAATGCTCCACATCCACCGAGTATAGCAATTGGAGGATACATGGTCAACGAATAACGGACATCTACACCATAGTTAAAACTACCAGCATAAAACAAAAGATAAAGACCGAAAAATAAAACAAACCATAAAAAAAGAAATAAACTCTCTTTCCAGAACCTATACAAAAACAGACCAATCAACGCGAATATTGAAAAAACAACAGGAAACCTTGTATTCTCAAAGAAAAACATACCATTATCATACAAGTTCCCCGAAACATACTCAAGTCCTAGCTTATTCTGAGAAGAACCCCATTTATCTTCCTTAACAGAATTCAAATGCAAAAGATGAGGTACTATCAAAAGAAGGAAAATAACAAAAATAATCAAAAACCATTTTTTCCCAATCATACTAAACAAATTCCTTTTGAAAAATATGAACATAAACATAACAATAAAAATCAATAAGATACCTTCAGGTCTTATCTGAATGGCATAAGCCAAAGAGGTAAAAGAAAACAGAAGTAATCTGTTACTACTGTTCTTAAAATATGAAAGAAAAGCAAAGACTACTAACCCTGAAAAAAACATAAAAACTGTATCAGTAGATGTCGTTGGGGCCCAACGAATTGCTACAGGTATTAACACAAATATGAGAGTGGAAAATAAACTAATTTTTTTGTTTTCAAATAAAAGATAAGCTATAAAAAACACAGTTAGAATTGTTAAACTACTGATGATAGCTGTAAAATAATAAGCGGGTGTCTCAATGTTACCAAACAAAAAACAGGTACTTATTAGAAATGGATAACCCGCTGGTTCTTTGTTATATATCCAACTATAGCATTTATCTGGGGTTCCGTATTGGCAAACAACAGCTCTTCCACTTCGTACAATGTTTTGTCCCATCTCTAGATACATATCTTCATCAAAATATAACCTATGGGTATGTGGTGCCACAAAAACACGCAACGAAAAACCAACGAGAAAAACCAACAACAAAACAATCCATGTTTTTCTATCAATTTTTTTAAACAATTTCTTCAAATCTTTAAAACTGAATAGAAACGAAAATATTAGTAAAAACAGTGTAACACCAAGGAATACTGGAACTATCCATGCTAAATTATTTTGAATAGTACCTTTATCAAAATAGTAATCAATCGCAAAAAACAATATAGATACGGGGAGAATAATAAGACTTACTTGAATACTATTAATAATTCTCTCAATTAGATCCATATCTAATCACAATTTAATGACATATTCCACAATAAAATAAGAGTTTTTACTTTTTTTTATTAAATCAATGTTACACGCTGGTATGTTTAGATGATATAGCATGAAGATATCTTCTGGTACCCTAGGATAATCTTCGTACGAGACCCGATATCCAATGCTTTTTTCAGATATTCCAGATAATTGCAGTTACGTATCTTTTAAATCGCAATCAAAATCTATTATAATATTTGCAAATTTTTATAGTTTCGTTTAACGGGCACCCAATCAACTGAGAGTTGAATTATAAAGGGATGAAATATTTCATCCCTTGATGGATGGGGTGCAGAGGTACAATATTCCCTCTACGAAGTTTTAACATTTCATCAACTCTAAATTAGTGGGGTGCCTGAATTTTTATTGCTTTAAGATCCATTAACCCTATAAAGTCAATTATTAAAGAATTCAACCTAAACATCAATAAAAAGGTAACACCGGTTCCAATAGGTAGGTTCATTAAACTAAATATCAATTCGTTTTCTGATTCGGCTAATCCTAAACCAGTTGGTGAAATCGGAATAAACATAACAGCAGAAATCAAAGGATGTAACATTAAACAAACCACGAAGGAAAGATTTATGTTTAGAGATAATGATAAAAAATAAAATTGTAACCCAAAGAAAAACCATCCAACTAAGTCAAGAATAACCATTTTAAAGATTGTATTTTTTGAAACTGTTTTGACAGCTTTTTGCATTGAATCAAGATATCTGGCAAATCTGTTTAAAGCAGGTATTTTTGATAAAAATTTGTTAGAAGCTTTAGAATATAGTATGAAGAATATCAGGATAAATATGAAAATTGATGATAAAATTGATAAAAAAAGATATTCTGGAAGTTGAAAATAAAATGAAAAAAACACAATTGAAATTAATAATGATAATATCTTTATTCCGATCATAACACATTGTATGAGAGCAAGCAGACCGAGTGTCTCACTAAAAGATCTTTTTTCTTTTTTAGCAATAGAGTATGAAGTATATACGTATCCAACCCTCCCAGGGGTTATTTGACTCAGAAGCAAACCACATTGATGAGACAAAAAAATCTTTTTGAATTTTAATCTAGAGATTAATTTAAGCTCCAAAGTTGCAGACAGTTGTACAAATAAATAAGAAAATGCAGCTAAAGTAAAAAAAAATATATTTGTTTGGAAAATAGTGTCTATTATGTTTTCAAAACCCACATATAGAAATAGGATACATAACAAAAAGATTCCAAAAATATACGGGATAATTTTTTTTATAGATATCATCCTAATCACAAATTTATTATTATGTAAGCCCATTTTCTCTGACATTTTTCTAAAATTTATTTCACTTGGAAAAACTTTATCAAATATTCTTTTTCATGTGAATCGCTCATTTACGGCTATTTCTATCTCATTTTCTTCTACCACCACCCTTTTATCAGGATCATGTCTTAGCCATAAAACGCTGTGCCGAGTAACGTAGGTGATGTTTATAAATCAATCCTTTTTATTAAATCTCTAAAGTACAGATAAATTTCTAAATTTAAAATATGTTTTTCTAATTTAATGTATATAAATCATACATTTCTGCAATATTTACATATGCCGCTATTTGGAACTTTTTTAGCTAACTTTTTTCTGATTTCCCTAAATTTTTTAGTATTCCAAATTTCCATTATTTTTTTGTTATTTAGATTTCCAAACACTTGTTTTGAAAAAAAGTCATTACTACACAGTATCACGTTACCTTTATAGTCGACTGTAAGCTCACAAGCCGGACGGATACATAATTTCTTAATGATTTTCTTTTTTACATCGACAAGATTTCCGCGGGTAGACAAATAATGATCTTCAATTTTATATTTAATAACTGCATCTTTATAGTCCCCCACAATCTTCTCTATTCTACATTTATCTTTGTAACTGGCAGGGGTGTGAATTGTTATGATCAAAGTTATTTTATTTTCTCTAGCAAATCTAATAAATTCTTTATTCAGAAAATCTCCATTTGTATAAACAACTAATTTATTGTTAGGAAAGTTTTTACGGGCAATTAATAAATATTCTTTAATATTCTTATTCATCAGAGGCTCGTAATATCCTGAAAACAAAATAGACCCTCTATATTTAATCATTTGAAGTTGATTTATTATTTTTACAAAATTTTCTTTATTAAAAAAAACAGTATTATCCCTATCATCATAAACAGATTTAGGACAATACGAACAGGATCTATTACAGATACGATCCAATTCAATTGTTATGAAATCGAACATGTCTTCATTTCCATAAATAACAAAACATTTCAATTTATGAAATGTTAGGTAAAATCTAGATAGTGTATCCCTAAGAAAATTTGGAAAAAGCCTTCTATTGGAATAAATAAATCTATCAATTAAATTCATTTAATCGCCGTTTTCTTTAAGGCATCTGATATTTTTAATATGTTCTTATCATTTAAACTATAATAAAATGGGAGCTGAATTATGCTATTATAAAGCATAATGGAATTTGGATATAAATCTTTATCATTTGAGCAAACATCCATCACCTCACCTTTTATACCAACATCAATACCCGATGCATACATGCCTTTTTCAATTCTAGATGAATCTTTCTCAGAAATAACAAGAAAAGAATAATAAGAGTATTTACTACAAAAGCCAGTATCGATAATCTTTATAGAGGATATATTTTTAATTAAATTAATATATTTTTCTCTTATTTTTTCTAATTTGATGTTCTTTTTGCTCAAATTATGTAATTGGTAATACCCAAGCAAAGATTGGAAATTTGATAATTTTTCAGGCATATTTGAATCTGTTTTGTGGATTTTTTTTATAATTGTATGGAGGGTTTTATTTCTCAATGCTATTTTTAATAAAAAAAATAGTGGAGAATGTAAAATTATCATTTGAAAATAATAATACCCTATTTTTCTCATAGTATTAATCGTTCTAGGTTTATTGAACATTGAATAATTTGAATGGATTTTTTTTAAATACTTTTTGTTGTTGACTAATAAAGCTCCTCCCCCCAAAAGATTTAATGGTTTAATATAATCAAAACTAAATAAGGCAAAGTCGCCAAATGTTCCTAAATTTTTTCCATTATATTTAGAACCAAATGAATGAGCGCAATCTTCAATGATTAATATGTTTTTGTTTCTCTTTTTTATTTTTGTTATAATATTTGATATATCACCACATATCCCAAAAATGTGTGAAACAATAACATATCTAGTACGTTCATTTATTTGAGATAAAAGTTCTTTAATATTATATGAATAATCATTTAGGTTTATATCACAATACTTAACTTTTAACCCTTCATTTTTAAATATTGGAATCAATTCTTTAAGATAATAATTTGGTACAATAATTTCATCATTTTTGTTATGATTAACTGAACGAAAAATAAGGTCGAATGCAAACCTACCTCTAGCCAAAAGAAAAACAGTTCCTCCAAATAATTTTTCCAAAGAACGTTTGAATTTGAGAGAATAATCTACTCCAGCGAATAGATTAACGAACCACTTAAAAATATAATATGTTACGCCTCCATACGGTTTTACGTCTCTTCTTGGAATCATTTTTCTGTCCTATTACATTATTTAAGAAAATCTATCAATAATAAAATTCCCAATTGCTAGATAATCAAGATTTGCTTGTTTAAATGCTCTTAATGCATCGTAGGGGGTCATTACCATCGGTTCTTCATGCATATTAAAACTTGTATTTAAGATTACAGGGTTTTTTGTAATCTTATAATACTCGAGTAATATATTATAAAAGTCCTTATTATCATTTTTAGATAATATTTGAGGTCTTACCGTTCCATCAACGTGAACAGCAGCAGGGAATTTTTTTTTCATGTAGTCTGTTGCATTAAATGAAATATTCATAAATTTAGATGTCAGATAAGCTTTTTTAATATCTTTGAGGCATTTAGAGGCACATTCTTTTAATATAACAGGTGCAAAAGGCATAAATTCTGTTCTATGAAGTTTTTTGTTCAGAATTTCATTAATTGAATTATCTGTCGCCTGGACAAGAATACTGCGATTTCCAAGTGCTCTTGGCCCATATTCCATTCTTCCATTAAATCTAGCAATAATTTTACCTTGAGATAATAAAGTTGCAATTTTATTAGCTATATAATTAAACTTAGTATATTTTATCCCTTCCTCAATCAATATTTTCTCAATATATCGATCAGAGTATTCGGGACCATAATATAAGTTGTTTAATACTTCCTTTTTCCTAACTAGCGATAAAATTGCCCCATGGCTAACCCCTGCATCTGACATTGCTGGATAAATATAAATCTGCTTGACTTCTTCAAGTTCACTTATTCTCTGATTAAGTTTTACATTAGCGAAAAGTCCACCAGCAAGACATATATTATCTTGACCATATTTTTTCATATAGTAAGAGATGATCCTGCAGACAAGCTTTTCAACATTATGTTGAAGCCAAGAAGCAACATCTTCTTTACGATACTGTGAAAACTTGCTTTTTATATCTTTCAAATCTTTAATATCTCCTTTACCAAGATATTTTGGTTTCATTGTCTTAGAAAGGATAAATGGAAATTTTTCCTTAACGTTTTCATACGTTCCATATGCCGCAAGACCTGTAACTTTACCCTCATGTCGCTCCGGTGTGAAACCAAGAAACTCTGTAATAAGTGAATAATAAAGACCAAATGAATCAAGAGCATTTACTGCAAGTATTTTCTTCAGTGATTTTCCATTAGCAACATAAATTTTTCCAGAATATCCATCACCATATCCATCAAAAGATGCTACTAAGCTTTCATTGAATTCTGATGAAAAAAATGCTGCAGATGCATGACACAAATGATGGTCAACAAACAATATAGGCTTATCTTTTATCAAAGGGTGCAATCTTTTACTTAAAATATATTTGAGTAAATATTGCATGAATTTACTTATTCGCTTATTGGAATTAACAGAACCGAAAAGTTTGAATTCATATATAAGAATATAGCTTATAGTCCTATAAATTAAATCAAACCATGATTTATTATTTTGTTTGGTAGATCTTTTATCAATATCTAATAAAAAATTAAAAATTCGTGATACTGGTACAGGTGTTAATATTCCAGCAAATACAATTTGATCGATTGAATCGAGTTCATCTTCGTAATATTTATAAAAAAGATCTAGTGATTTATAAGGAAAACCTCCATCTAGTTTTTTTCTTGATACTCTTTCTTCATTAAGTGCAAATTCAAGTTTACCATCTTTGTAATAAGCAATCCCGGACTCGGTTTTTGAGTCGCTTATTCCTAATACTCTGTGCATATATAGCAAAATTTCATCATCTTTTTTATAGTTTCCCTAAAAATTAATAAGAATATAAGATTATGCCTATTTATTCATTAAAAATTGTAATAATGTTTGATTTTTCAACATTAGATTTTTTAAATCGATAACAAAATTCCTGAATGTGAAAAATATTTTAAAAATCAAAAAATATAACAATAAAAAAGGTTTTTAGTCACGAGAGGAATTATGAAAAAACAAAATAATAATTTAAAAAACGGGAAAAAAGTGATTTATTGTTCAAGATGTTGTCATAGTACTATAATCCCAGGAATTACATTTGATGAAAATGGAGTATGTAATTTTTGCAAATTACATGATAAAATGCTTAAAGAGTTTCCTTCTGGTGAAAAGGGTGAATTAATTCTAAACAAAATGTTTCGTAAGATGAAAAAGCATGGAAGAAACAAGAAATATGATTGTATTATTGGAATAAGTGGGGGTAGAGACAGCACTTATTTATTGTACAAAGCTGTAAAAGAATGGAATCTCAGACCGTTAGCAGTGCATTTTGACGATCATTTTGATAATCCTATTGCTATAGAAAATATGAATAAGGCATGCAAAAAACTTAATGTAGAACTAAGAATAATTACTTCAGATTGGGAAGAAGCGAAGGATTTAAAATTGAGCTTTTTAAAAGCCTCTGTCCCTGAATTAAATGCTGGAACAGATGTTGGCATTGGTGCAACGCTTTATGGCGTGGCAAATAAAGAGGGGATAAAATATGTGATGATTGCACATTCATTTAGAACAGAGGGGATCAAACCACTTTCTTGGTCTTTTCATGATGGCATATATCTTAAAAATGTACAAAAACAATTTGGGACGGTTAAACTTAAAAAGTGGACTCCAAACGATCCTGGGTTTAACCTTGGGATAAAAGAGTTATTCTATTATACAGTTATTAAAAGAATTAAAATGTTTTTTCCACTGTATTATGTTGATTATAATAGGGACGAAGCGGAATCTATTATCAAAAAAGAATTAGATTGGAAATATCCCGGTGCCCATTATTTTGATGATTTATATCATAGTTTAATTGCTTATGTCCATAGAGTTAAGTTCAATATTAATTTAAATATGAATAGTGATGCTGCACTTGTCAGAACAGGTCAAATGAGTAGAGAAAAAGCAATAAAGCGAGCTCAATCAATATATCACATCGAAGATCCAAAAGTAATAGATTTGTGCATCGAAAGATTAGGTTTGAAAAAGGAAGAATTTGAGGCATATATGAAATTGCCCGCTAAAACCTTTAGAGATTATAAAACGAGTTGGCCATATTTAAAAATCGCAAGATATCCGATATGGATTATGTCGAGATTGCACTTGCTTCCAAAAATTACATACGATAAATATTTTAATTGTGGGAAATAAAACTTTATAACTATCGTGTTTAAAATGTCTTTAAAAATTATGCTTACAACTCCTCAGTTAGATAAAATTATTGAACCTATTTATGATAAACCAATTTTTGTTAGGCCTTCACTTGCACATATTGCTGGTTATATCAGAGATAACAGTGATTATGATATTAGATGTGTTGATGCGAAATTTTCACAATTAAAATTAAATGATTTGATTAAGAAAATAAAAGAGTTTAAGCCAGATGTTGTAGGAATTTCTGCTTATACTTATGAAATTAATGAAGTAAGGATATTGGCTAGAGAAATCAAAAAAGAAAATTCTAATATTATTATTGTTTTAGGTGGTAGCCATATAACCGCAATTCCTGAAGATACATTAAAAGAAATCCCAGATATCGATGTAGGAGTTATTGGTGAAGGAGAACAAACAATGCTGAAAGTTTGTGATTCTATTTTTCTAAAAAAAGGTTATTCTGAAATTTCGAATATTGTTTATAGAAAGAATGATAAAATAATTTTGCAAAGGAAAAATAATTATTTCCTTGATTTGAATGATGCAGCTCTCCCGGCATGGGATTTATTGCCTGCTGCAAAAGAGTATTATATTCAAGCTTCAAGAGGTTGCCCGTTTAACTGTATTTTTTGTTTAAACCCCAATGGAACTAATATTCGTTATCGAAATGCAAAGCATATAATTAAAGAAATAGAATATTTAATTGAGAAATTTTCTCCAGAGAGAATCTCATTTGGTGATGAGGCATTTGCTGCAAATAAAAAATTTGCACATAGTTTACTCGATGAAATGATAAAAATAAAAATTTGGGAAAAAGTTAATTGGGACATTCAAACACACATTAGATTTCTTGATGATGAATTATTAAAAAAAATGAAAAAAGCTAAAATAAATAAGATAGAAGTTGGAGTCGAATCTGGGAATGAACAAATATTGAAAAAAATAGGGAAAGGTATAGATAAAAAAATGGTAGAGAAAACATTT
>Ga0190359_1002789_pt1 | contig 10342 bp, 10 predicted proteins | sample 48721823_MG_FD_161269 | JGI IMG/M metagenome (GOLD analysis project Ga0190359, IMG submission 161269) | Hydrothermal vent microbial mat bacterial communities from Southern Trench, Guaymas Basin, Mexico - 4872-18-2-3_MG | ecosystem: Environmental > Aquatic > Marine > Hydrothermal vents >...
CAGCGCCAGGGCCTTCCCCGGACTGCCTTCAGAAAGAGATGCCAGCACTGCCGCGGGTTCTGGTTCAAGGCCCAGTTGTTCCCGGATCATGTCCTCTATCACTGAAAGGGGAAGTGGCTTGAGCCTAATTATCTGCAAGCGCGATACTATGGTTGGCAAAAGCCGCTCCTGGTTAGAGGTGGTCAGGATGAGCACTGTATCCGGCCTCGGTTCCTCCAGGGTTTTAAGCAGGGCATTCATCGAATGAGGGGTCATCCGCTCCGCCTCCGGGATGATGACCACCTTTACACGACCTTCATAAGCCCGATAATGGAGACTGGCGATCAACTCCCGTATCTGATTGATCTTGATACTCCGGGTCTCCCGCTCCACCATGATTACATCCGGGTGGTTAGATGATTCAATCTTGATACAGGATGCGCAAGTCCCGCATGCAGGGTATCGGGCCAGATCGCAGTTCAATGCCTGGGCCAGACTTCTCGCCAGGGTCTTCTTGCCCACTCCGGCCATGCCCACCAGGAGATAACCGTGAGCCACGCGGTTTCGCTCTATCGCCTCCCTGAAGATGGCCCTGGCCTGCTCGTGCCCCCGGATCATCTTTTCTCCTTCTCGCTGAAGACCTCGGCTTCGAAAATTTCTATCACTGTATCCTGGAGTTTCCAGGCATCAGTCGCCAGTCCCGCCTTCATGCATGTGTGTTCGAGAAATGTCTCTCTGTCCCAGCCGTATTCCGTGGCCACCTGGGGCAACAGCACGCCTCGGTTAAACCCTCGCGTGATATATATTCCGTGCTTCCCCACCTCGATCTCGTTCACATCCTTTATCTTGCGTCGCGGGGTTAGCACTGAAATCTCTATCCGGACATCATCCAGTTCTTTAGCATCTAAAGGCGGGAATCGAGGGTCCTGCCAGCCCGCGGCCACCGTCATGTTCTGGATGGTGTTGATCAAAAAACCCTCACCCTCGAAAGTGCCGATGCATCCGCGCAAAGCCCCGCGTTTGTGCAAAGAGACAAAGGCCCCGCGGGAACTCTTAAGTAGCGGTGTTGTGGCCGCATCCTTGCTGAGCCTAGGCTTCTTCCTCTCTCTGGCGTAAAATTCCAAGGCCTCGCGTGCATTTTTCAAAAGGACCTCGCGCTCGCTCTCGGATAAAAACTCATCCTTGCTCATCTAAGGCTCCTTGCTCTTTACTGACGGGATATACAAGGTCGGCATGAGGCCGAAGCGAGGAATGAAAATTTAATGGGTGCTATGCTGATTCATCATCAGGTTTTTTTCTACTATTTGGAAATAAAGAAAGATCAAGACATGCTGAAGCTCTTCTGGCAAACCAGCAATATAATCTCGTTTTCCCTCCAGATTCGGAATCTGGAAGACTTCCTTCAGCACCCGCCTAAGTTCCCCTGCTTTTTCCGAACCCAGATCAGCCAGCTCCTCCCGATTTTTCTCAAATGCCTTCCGGATTCGTTGGTTGTCGAAAAGCAGGTGATTGCCCTTCATGCCCAGACTGAAAATGTATTCCAGGACAGAAGGTTCAGCCTGCATATTATCCAACAAATCTGCCATCCCTGTTCCCTTTTACCAGCCGCCTCTTTTTCCCGTCTTTCTAAATCTTAAGATAGCTTTTCTCCAGCGTATTGTCAAGAATTTTATTTTCTTTGTGCCAGAGAAATTCAACGGCCCGCAAATTAGAGCATCTTCAGGGTTTTAAGTGAATGCGGATGTGAGAGACCGGGCCTTTTACCCCAAGCTCATTCACCGCCCTTGCTCTCAAGGTGTTCTCCCCTGGATGAATCCTCCAGTGATATACCAGGACCGAGCCGTAAAGCCGGTCCAGACTGAGGCCAAGCCCTGCGTGTTGCCAGTCTCCACCATCGGGCTTGATAAGCAGGGCCTTCGCACCCGGCATGTTAGTGCGAAGGCGGCAAACCAGGGTGTTCGGCTCTCGTGTCGCAAAAAGGATCATCTCAACCTGGTTTACGGGAAAGTTGAATTCATTCTCCTCCGTGGTGTAAAGCGAAAAGATTTCCATCCTGCCATCAGTATAATTGTCCTTAAAGCTCAGGTATTCCTGATGCCGGTTCCAGAAATTAAATGACCGGGACAGGTGGTCGTTTCTCAAAGATACGGCAAGGTGGAAATAGTAGGATAGCAGTGTCTCGCGGGTGACTGTTTTTCCTGGAGAATTAGACCGGGAGTCTTTCCCGAATTTGATCTCGATCCTACCTGAATCACCATTTACCAGGCTCTGGTGAATGTCAAGTGCGCTCAGTGGAATTCCATCCTTTTCATAGTCCACGCAGAAATAAGGGTCCATCACCACCCAGCGCATGAATTGATTGGACCATATCTCAACGGTCATGTGGCCATTATCAGGCCGGGCATCTCTCGCTATGGCCAGGTAGCGGGCCTGCCACCCTAGTGAGAGGCACGACTGGACCAGCAGGACCGCGTATTGTGCGCAAAAGCCGCCAGTCCGGCCTGCGCGAATCTCCTTGAGAATGGTAACAGCGTCCCAGACAGGATAGGGATCAGGGATGGAACTCTCCCACTGCCTGCTCACCCAGTCGCGCAAAAGACGCATCTTATCCAGCTCGCTCTTCCCTGAAGAGATAACATCATCCAGCCCTTCCTGGGTCTTGAGCTGGGCAAGCCGGGGATTGAAAATGTCCTGATAATGAAAGGCCAGTGAGCGCCCGGTGATGAGTCCGTTTTGCTCCTCAAGGATAGTCACTCCAGAAGGAAGATTATGAGGACTCTGCGAGCGCGAACCCTGCTTACACCCTGGCGGAATAAAAAGGGCGAGGATCAAAGCGATCCCCAGGATTTCCGTCCACTTTTTCATCCGCGCTCCTGAATTGAAAAATTCATGAATCCATCCTACCAGTAATTCAATTTCCGAACAAGCCTTCGGATCATTCGGCAATGGCGAGAAACGGCGCGGCAAGTTTTGAGAAGCAATGCCTTCAGTGGCCCGGCATTGCGCCTCTTCAGACCAGGGCATCTTACATGAAAGCCATTTGACTTTTCAGAGCCCTGGGCTAGACTTTTAGCCATGTCCGAACCCCAGAAAATTCCCGCGGCTTCCCCCGGGAAGGGCCGAAGAGTCATCCGTCATGTTCTGCTCTGGCTTTTCGTGGTTCTGATCTTTTACTTCATTTTCCGCCGTGTGCCGGTGGACGAGGTTATCCGGGCTTTCAAGCTGATGAATCCGTGGCGCTTCTTCCCCATAGTGATCACCTTTGTTGCAATACAAATCGCCTTTGACTCCTATACCCATTACTGGGTCTTTAAGCGGTTCGATGTGCGGATGAGTTATCGCGAGGTCTTTGAGGCCAGGGCCGCAAGCACCCTGCTGGCTGGTCTTGGATTCTTCTACGGCCAGGGCGGCATGGCATATCTAGTAAACAAGAAAACCGGGAAGCCTATAACCGAAGTCATCGGCTGTCTCTTTTTTCTCTTTTTCAACACCTACCACACCATCCTGATAATGCCCACCTTCGGCCTGCTATTCTTCCTGGATTACTTCAAGCAGGACCTCGCAGGAACGCAGGAATTGAGGTTCCTCATTATACTGCTGGCCGTTACCTGGCCGGTATTCTTTCTCTCTCTGGCATTCTGGTCCAGAGAGTGGAAATTCTGGCCCCGCAATCGGCTGAAACACGGAATGTTTCATGCCTTTCATCAAGCCCGGTTCAGGGATTACGCCACGGTCATGTTCCTGCGCATGGTCATCACCCTCTTCTGGATCATCATGGTCCGAGCCGCCATGCCGGCACTTGGTCTTGAAATTCCCCTGGGAACAATTTTCGCTTTCCTGCCTCTTGTCCAGCTTGCCGGAGCAATCCCCACACCGGGAAGACTCGGAACTTCCGAGGCTGTATGGCTCCTTGTTTTCCATAATCTGGCTCCGGCTCCTCTTTTGGTCGCCATGAGTCTTGCCTGGATGCAAAGTGTGAACATAATACGCGGGACAGTCGGATTATTCTTTGTCCGCCATTTTACAAAAGATTAAAAAAATGCCTGGGCGAACAAGTAAAACTCCCGCCCAAGCAAAATTTGCTCGCGCATTTGCATTGAAAATTCTCCGGAGAGTGCAAAAGCAAGGGGCTTTTGCCAGCCGGCTGTTGGACCAGACCATCTCCCGGAACAGAATGGACGACCGTGATCGCGGCCTGCTTTATGAACTTGTGATGGGAACTCTGCGCTGGCAGGGAAAGCTGGATTATGCGCTTGAGCAGGTTGCTGACAGGCCCCCGAGCAAAATGGACCCAACGACCCGGTGCATCCTACGGCTGGGCGCGTATCAGCTACTCGAGATGCAAAAAATCCCTGACCGGGCCGCAGTCAATGAAACCGTGAACCTCTCTGCAGAATACGCCCGCGGCTTCATAAACCGAATCCTGCGCGACCTTGCCCGTAAAAAGCACAACCTGGAATGGCCCTGCAATGAAGCAAACCCTGCGGAAAGAATTTCCATCATCCATTCGCATCCGCGCTGGCTTGTGGAGCGCCTGCTTTCTGAATGGAGCAAATCCGAAGGATCCGGAGGACAAGAGACCGAGGCCTTCTGCGCGGCGAACCAGGAGGTCGCGCCACTGACCCTGCGCGTGAATACCATTCGCACCGATCGGGATACCCTTATCTCTCTCTTTGCTAACCACGGCATTCCGAGCCGGCCAGGGGCTCTCTCACCCATGTCCGTCATCATCAAAAGCCCGATTCCTCCAAAGAACCTCCCAGGATTCAAGCAGGGCCTGTTCGCTGTCCAGGACGAGGCCAGCCAGCTCGTGGGAATGCTTCCAGGTGCAGTACCTGGGGAAAGGGTGCTTGATGCATGCGCCGCCCCGGGCACAAAGTCGCTTGAGCTCTTTCAGATGATGGGAAAAAAAGGAATGCTCACAGCCGCTGACATCCACCCCGGGCGGCTTAAACTGCTTACAAGGGAAGCCCGGAGACTGGGGCTTTCCGGGGTCAAACTCCAGGTCGCGGACCTGACAAAGCCCTTTAGCGTTGAGGGCGAAAAGAAAAGCATCCTATTTGACCGCATCCTGGTTGACGCGCCGTGCACCGGGCTCGGCACTCTGCGCAGGCATCCTGAGATAAAGTGGAACCGCAGTCCGGAGGACATGGAAAAGCTGGCTCGAACACAGAAGCAGATTGTAAGTAATCTTACAGAATATTTAAGGCCGGAGGGGGTGCTGGTCTATTCCACATGCACCTTGCTTCACGAGGAGAACGAGGATGTAATTGAGGGGCTTATTAGTAAAGCTGGGTTCATGCTTGAGGATGCCGCACAATATCTCCCTGCCACTGCTCTTCCCGCTGTCTCGGCAAAGGTCCTGCGCACCCTGCCCCATTGCCACGGCACCGACGGCTTCACGGCATTCCGCCTGCGAAAACTATGACAATGATGTAAAAGCCTTTTCACCACCGCCACTTATTCTCCCTCTTGATAAATCCAACCGGAAATTTTAAAAAAGATTTTAACAAAAATTTCTGTATTTATTCTTTGCGAACTTTGCGTCCCCTTCAGGTCTGGAGGATTTGCGGTGATAATATGTTCCTCATTCCTTCAAGACTTGTTCCCATGCGGCTATTTCCGAGGTCTTGAGAAAGAAACGCTGGACATTCTCACTTCCTCCGGATCCTTCGGAGAAATATATTTCAAGAACTCTTGCGCCCGCCATAACCTTTTTATATGAATAGCGGTCTTGAAGAGACCTCTTTACCTCCACCCGCTCGATCCGATCAAGCGGTATCTCGCCTGAGATATCAAGGATCAAAGAACGATAGATGACCCGGTCGTGACAAAGCGCCACTATTCCCGGAACGCGACTCGCCTTGTGGATAGCAGTGCACTTGCTCAAGAGCCTTGGCTCACCTCCGCACATGGCAAAAAGGTCTTCTCGTATCCTTTTGCCTCGCTCCCTCAGCCTCCTCAAATAGAAAACGACAAGAATAACAATGATCAACACGATGATCGCGATCAAAAGTATCGTTGGTGTTACTCCAAAAGCCAAATTCTACTCCCCTTCCCTATTCCAACCCTTGATAAAAAACTCTGATCATTGCAGTTAAAATATATTCCAGGCATCGCTTATCCGTTGAATATCTTCTTTGCGTTCTTTGCGCCTTTGTGGTTGTAGTCTCCTCCAGGGTTTCTTGACACATGGTGCTAGCATAAATATACTGAACCCCTGGTTTTCAAGCAATGAAAAAAAGACTTATCAAAGGCAATGAGGCTATTGCAATGGCCGCGGTGGATGCCGGGTGCCGTTATTATTTCGGGTATCCCATAACTCCGCAGAGCGACCTCCCGGAATATCTCTCACGGGTGTTTCCCAAAATCGGGGGCACATTCCTGCAGGCCGAGAGCGAGCTCGGTGCGATCAACATGGTACTTGGCGCCGCGGCTGCAGGAGCGCGCGTGATGACCTCATCCTCCGGACCCGGGATCTCGCTCATGCAGGAAGGCATCAGCTACATGTGTGGCTCCGAGGTCCCGGCCGTAATCGTGAATGTTCAGAGGAGTGGCCCTGGGCTGGGGGGTATCTCTCCGAGCCAGGGGGATTATTTCCAGGCCACAAGAGGCGGCGGGCACGGTGATTACCGCACACCGGTCTTGGCGCCGCACTCTGTCCAGGAGATGTGGGACCTGACATTTCTTGCCTTTGATCTGGCGGACAGGTATCGGACGCCTGTCGTGATACTTGCTGACGGGATGCTCGGACAGATGAAAGAGCCATTGGACACGCGTGTGCCGGATGGATTCGAGATTCCGGAAAAGGACTGGAAGCTTGACGGGTGTGAGGGCCGGGATCAAAGGGTTCTCAAGTCATTATACCTGGGGCCTCGCGAGTTGGAGGAGCACTGCTGGAAGCTCTGGCAGAAGATGGAGGACATGAAGAAGCGCGAGGTGCGCTGGGAGGGGGTTATGCTGGATGATGCGGAGCTCCTGGTGGTGGCCTTCGGCAGTCCTGCAAGGATAGCAAAGACATCGGTGCGTGAGGCCAGGAAGGAAGGCCGCAAGGTCGGCCTGCTGAGGCCCATCACACTGTTCCCTTTTCCGGAAAAGATAATCGAGAGCCTTGCCGAGAGGGTGAAGGCCATCCTGGTGGTGGAGTTGAACACGGGGCAGATGCTGGATGATGTGAAGATGTCAGCGGGCAAGAATATTCCGATCAAATTCTTCGGCCGGCCCCCTGGCACGGATTCCCTTCCATCGCCTCTGGACATACTGGACGAGATTCGCGAGGTGTACCCTGCTTGAGTTGATCGAGGTTGCTGGATGAGCGAGGATAGAAAGTTACTCAACCCGAGACCGAGGTCCCTGGTAGATAGGCCCACACATTTTTGTCCGGGTTGCAATCACGGGATCATCCATCGGCTGGTGGCTGAGGCGATTGACTATTTCGGGGTCCGGGAGAGAACAATCGGTGTAGCAGGCGTGGGATGCGGGGTGTTCCTTTACAGCTATATTGACACGGATGTTGTCGAGGCGCCGCATGGGAGAGCGCCCGCAGTGGCCACCGGCCTTAAGCGCGTGATGAAGGACCGGGTGGTATACACATATCAGGGGGACGGCGATCTTGCCGCAATCGGGACAGGGGAGATCATCCATGCCGCGAACCGTGGCGAGCCCATCACGATCATCTTCATCAATAATACAAACTACGGGATGACCGGCGGTCAGATGGCTCCGACCACCTTGCTCGGACAGAAGACAAGCACCACTCCATACGGAAGGGACTTTCATCAGGCCGGCTATCCTATCCGGATGACGGAGATAGTTGCAGGGCTGGAGGGCCCGAGTTTTGTAGCGCGGGCCGCGGTGGACAAGCCCGCGAACCTGAGAAGGGCTCGCAAGCTGATCCGGCAGGCCTTTGCGGCCCAGATAGAGCAAAAAGGGTTCGGTTTTATTGAACTGCTCAGCGCTTGTCCCACGGACTGGGGGCTCAAGCCCCGGGATGCCCTGAAGCGAGTGGAGGATGAGTTGATTCCTTATTATCCTCTGGGTGTTTTCAAGGAAAGGAAGGAAGCGGATCATCTCTAAGAGAAGCGGGAAGGCTCACCATGTATCATGATGTGGTAATGGCCGGGTTCGGGGGCCAGGGGATTCTGCTTGTCGGGAACCTGCTTGCCGAGGCCGCGATGGAGCAGGGACATCATGTAACATTCCTTCCAGCCTATGGTGTGGAGATGCGCGGCGGCAGTGCCAACTGCACAGTGGTGATCTCGGACGATGACATAGGTTCTCCCGCGGTGGGTGCGCCCCAGGCCGCTATCTTGATGAGCGTTCAGGCGCTCGAGAAGTTCGAGCCGCGCATCAAGCCGGGTGGAATTCTCATTCTCAATACCTCGCTTGTTCCCGATGAATTGGTTGAGCGAAAAGATATAGATCTCTTCGCGGTTCCTCTTAACCAGATTGCACTTTCTGTGGATTCCACGAGGCTTGCGAACATGGTGGCGCTAGGGATATATCTTGAGAAGACAAAGGTGGTGGGTCTGGAGAGTATAGCAAAGGGGTTCGAAGAACTGCTTTCGGAGAAGAACAAGCGGTTCATACCGAAGAATATCGAAGCGATAAAGAAGGGCATGGCATTGGCCAGGGGAAGATAAGGAGGATTCGCGAATGACAGGACGCGAGGAGATCAGGGTAGGAGAGAAAATCAAACAGGTTCGCGAGGATCAGGCGATCAGCCTGGAGGACATGGCAAAGAGAACAGGGATAAGCGCTTCCGTGCTCTCGCAGATGGAGAACCATCTAATCTCGCCTCCGCTCGGCACCTTGATCAAGATCGCCCGGGCACTGAATGTGAAGGTCGGGGACTTCCTGCGGGAGAATCCCGAAGATCCCTTTTGCCTGGTCCGTGTGGCGGATCGAAAAAAAGTCTCGCGCTTTGCCTCAAAGGACGGCGTGAATTACGGCTATTCATACGAGTCGCTAGGGTACGATAAAAAAGACCGGCACATGGAGCCATTCGTGGTGACTCTTACTCCGGCAACCCTGGGCCAGCCTGAGCCTTCAAAGCACGCCGGAGAGGAATTCATATATGTCCTGGAGGGACAGGTCGAGATCATACTTGCGGACCATACCGACATCCTCAACCCCCATGACTCAATCTACTACGATGCCACCATCCCCCACCGTGTCGCCTGCCATAACTGCGACCAGGCAAAGATAGTCGCAGTCATATGGGCGCCGGAAGGCTGACGCTACCACAAAAAAGCTCTATTCACCGCAAAGGCGCAAAGGACACAAAGAAGAAAGTAAAGAATTCGACACTTCCACAATTCCCAATTCCGCAATTCCGGGGACAGGGACTTATTTGTTTTTTGGGTTTTTCAGACGGATGGCTACGGAGCGAGCGTGCGCGTCTAGTCCTTCGAGTAGTGCGAATCTCTGGGCATGGGGTGCGACCTCTTTGAAGGCGGCACGGGTAAATGATGTAATGCTCTGCGTTTTGATGAATTCATCCACTCCGAGTGGAGATGCGAATGAAGCTCGGCCTGCTGTTGGCAGGACATGGTTTGGTCCGGCCAGATAGTCTCCGAGCGGCACGGGCGAGTATGGTCCGAGGAACACACTGGAGGCATTGTAGACCCTCTTGAGGAATTCCCTGGGTCTCCTGGTATGTATTTCCAGGTGTTCCGGGGCGATGCGGTTTACGAGATCAGCGGCCTCTTTGAGACCTCCGCAAACGATGATGCGCATGTTGCGACGAAATGCCATCTGGAGCATTGTCATCCTGGATAAAACCTTTGCCTGGCGGCGGAGCTCCTGGATGAGCTTGCCTGCATAATCCTTGCTTGTGGTAATCAGGATGGCCACGCTGTCCACGCCGTGCTCGGCCTGTGAAAGCAGGTCTGATGCCGCGAATGGAGCAGGCACGGTCCCGTCTCCCACAATGACCACCTCGCTTGGCCCGGCAAGTGTATCAATGTCCACCAGTCCACGCTGAAAGGCAAACAGCTTGGCCGCGTTCACCCAGATGTTTCCTGGCCCCACAATCTTTTCCACCCGCGGGATGGACTCTGTTCCCAGTGCCATGGCCGCGATCCCCTGTACCCCGCCGACCTTATAAATCTCCTTAACCCCTGCGAGCTCAGCCGCGGCGAGAATATGCGGAGAGGTCTCCCCTCCGGGCCATGGCGAGATCATGACAAGCTCCTTGACGCCCGCCAGCCGAGCCGGTATAGCTGTCATGAGCACGGTGGACGCGAGCGGCGCTGTTCCCGCAGGTATGCAAAGCCCTACCCTGCGTAAAGGGATGATCCTTTGCTCAAGCACTGCTCCAGCGCTGTCCTTAATGCGGAATCCTTCTCTGATTTGATGCTTA
>Ga0190359_1002790_pt1 | contig 10340 bp, 11 predicted proteins | sample 48721823_MG_FD_161269 | JGI IMG/M metagenome (GOLD analysis project Ga0190359, IMG submission 161269) | Hydrothermal vent microbial mat bacterial communities from Southern Trench, Guaymas Basin, Mexico - 4872-18-2-3_MG | ecosystem: Environmental > Aquatic > Marine > Hydrothermal vents >...
TTCTTTTTTTCTTTTTCTTTTACGCGCCCATTTTCAGAATTGGGTGCGGTTCCATCGCCTCGATCTCGTGCTCTGCCTTGTTCGCCTCAGAGACAATCATATCCGCCATTCCAACCAGCGGGAAGACCTTCGGTGCGTTCTCAATCGGTCCGTAGAGCACGAAATCCTGCCCAGCGATTACAGGAATAATATTTGAGGCAATGTCGCAGATGCTGTGGACGTCTGCGCCCAGACCTTCCCAGCCGCCCGGTCCTTTCGTCGCGTGCTCCTTCCTGAAAGTCTTCAGCCAAGTCCAAGCCGAGGGTGCGTTGTGAATGCCCAGACCCACTGAAATGCCGAACTTCGATTTGATGACGAAGCCCGAGGCGACCGCAGAGCCGACGCCTGCTCCGATTGGCAGTGTAGCGGGGTCGCACATCTGTTTCGTCACGCCCATATCCCGCGCAAGCTGAACCAACCCCTTCTCAAAGGTGCCTGCTCCTGTCTCCAACAAGTCAATCTTCCCTGCTACCGTCGAATCTTTTGGATTGAACGCCAAGATAATCGCTGCTTCCAGTCTAGAATCTCTGATTACTTCCAGCTCCTCTGGCGAACACGAGACGTTTATTGAGTTGTAGACTGCCCTGTCAATCAGCCCCACCTCGTCAACGTACTTCAGCCCCGCAACCTTCGCCTCCGCAACCGTCGAGTCAATCAAGAAAGGCGAGTCACTTTTCTCTGCGCAGAACTCGATCTCTTTCTCCATTGCCTCCGGCGATTCTGAAAATATCTGCATCATGCACGGGTTCCCTGTTAAATCCGAGAACTCGTCCTGCTTGTTTAACACATCTTCCGCTGCTTTCTTGTCAAATATCCCCTTCTCCGCGTCCTCTACCAAGTAATGCTTTGCGTAGAATATCGTGCCACAAAGAACCGTCGCGCACTCGCCTGGCTGTCCCCCGACTTTCGTTCCTCCAATTTCATAAATATCCTGCTTCCTGTCAAATACATACATTTTTCTTCTGTCCTCCTTTTTCTCTCTCCTCTTTCCTTTTTCCTTTCTCTCTCCTTTCCCTTTTCTCCTTTCTCCTCTGCTCTCCCTCCTTCTCCTGTTTTTTATCCTCCTATCAGGAAAATCACATACACAAGAATCCCTACAATCAGCCCGTATAAAATGCCGATTGCGAAGCCCATCTTCTCGCCCTGTCTCTGCGCCAGCTCGCCCATCACGAACTCCACCTTCTCGTCCATCGCTGTCAACCTGCCCTGTAGTTTCGTGTGCTCTGGCGGTGTAATCGCGACCGGAACCGCTAACTCCTTCAGCTCCTCCTCCAGCTTCTCCAGCACCTCTGTCTCTACTTCTTTCTCTATCTTCTCCTCTCCTCCTTTTGATTCTTCGCTCATTTTCTCTTCCTCCTTTTCTTTCCTTGTCTCTCCTCTCCTTGTCTTTCTCCTTCCTTTCCTCGTTCCTTCCCTACTCCTACTCCTACATAATTCCAAGCCCGGCGAGAAGCAGACTCACGAAAATACCGATTGCCAGCCCTTTCACGAACCCGACCCAGAGACCTGCTGCGAACCGCGAGTCCCTACCGATCAGTGTTATGTTTTTTCTTAAGTCCTCAATTCTCGCGGTTAGGAGCGCTGTTTCCGGCGTCTGTTGAATTACTTTTGCCATTTAGACCACCCCCTGTAAGCCCCAGTAAATGAGTGGCAGAAGGAACACGACTGCGATTAGTAGCCCAGTAAAAAGCCCCAACGTAGCGTTCATCGAAATCCCTGACGATAACTTCTGGTCTCTCGCGATTAACTGTGCCTTGTACTGAATGTCAGTCGCGGCGTGATTTATCACTTCCATATAAGGTGTGGCGGGCATTGCCAAAGGCATCTCCAAGACTGCACCCAGCGCCTCCTCTTCGCCCACCTTCACAATCATCGGGTCTTCAGGAAAAGCACCAGGGTCCCTCGCTTTCAGCTCGTTCACCTTCGCATTTATCGCACCGTAGTCCTCCACCCCGATCATATCGATTACTTCTACTTGGTTTCTGAACCGCTCGACCGCAGCGTCAGGTAGGTTCTCAATGAACGGAATCGCACCTGTTGTGTCAATTATTTTACGGTTAGACGGGTCAATGCCGTTCTTCCAGAGTGCGAGCATCGAACCGCCGCTAATGTGCCCCGGAACCTCCGCTCCTGCGATGATGAGGAATCTGATGTTCGGATTTGAAATGATGTTTGTAATCATCTTCTCTAACCCGATGTTCTCTGTCTTGTCAGGTCCCTGAATCGCAATTCCTTGCAGGTTCTCGATGTGGAAGTACGAGCCTGTCGAGGAAATCGCGACGCAACTCTTCGGGTCGCCGACCTCGTAGTCACCTGTAACGAGTGGCCAACCATCTGGAACTTCTTTCTTCTCTACCATTTTTTATGCTCCTCCCACTTTCAGCCCTATTCCCAACTTGAACAACGCAAGCGTCACCGCCAGCACGCCAAAAATCACGCCGAAGACGAGCATCGTCACGAAGCCTGCGGTGTTCAACGCTCCTTCTCTGCGTGGCTGCGACATTACAAACCCGCTTGTAGGGTCAAGGCAGTTGAAGAGGTCGTCTACTGAAGTTTCCAATGCTGTTATCTGCTCCTCTATCGGTGCGAGGTTTACCTTGTAAAATCCTGGTCTTGCCACACCCACGGTAAGCGAGTCAGGATCCAGAACCACACCAAATTTCTCATTTATTACCAACATTTTCCTTCTTCTCTCTCCCTCCTCTCTTCTCCTCTTTCCCTCCTCTTCTCTACTCCTTCATCCTCTCTTCTCATCTTCAATTTCATTTCTTCCCTTCCCTTTTCTCTCCTGTCTCCTCCTTTTCTCTCCTGTCTCCTACTCGATCGTCTTGATCATCCCTGTACCTACTGTCGAGTACGCTTCCTCAAAGCACATTCTCACGAACTTCACGAAGCAGACCAACCACACGACCGCGCCGAAAATCACTAGAAGCACTCCGTCTACTACTCCACTAACGCCCCAGGTCGTAGTCGCGACCGCTGCCACCACAATTCCGAGAATTACGCAGAGCAGCCCTGAAACCTCAACCGAGACAATCATCGTTCGCGGTCTTCGCTCGTCAGGACCGAGGCAGGCGTTGTACGGGTGAAACATTGCCATACAAGAGAGAATGAACATCACTGCGATGAGCCCGTTGCTAATTGCCTTGTCCAGCACTACACCGAACTCCAGCGAGCCTGCCACGATTGAGAATTGAAGCAGCATCGCGAGTGTCCCCGCCATTCCAAGTTCCGTCATCCCCTGCTCCAATTTCGGAATCTTCATCCCGATTATCTTCTCGTGGTTCGAGAGCACGCCCGAGACCAGTCCGACAACGCCCATCAGCAGAACGCCGCCTAACGCCGCCGCTGGGGCAAGCACCGAGTCTCCGACCTTACTAACGACCTTGCTAACTAACGCGATTCCAACTAACGCCCCTACAATGCCGTAGCCCATTGCCAGCACGCCGATTGACGGAACGCCGGTTCCCAGCCCGTATTTAGAAGTCTTCCGCACGGAATCCATTCCCCAGACAAGAGCCAAAATCAAGCCCACCGCTTTTATCACTGCGGGCAGCCCTGGAAAAATCAGAATCACCGACGAAATCACCCCTGCAATTATTCCCAACTGCTTTACATCGGGCGGAATTGTGAACCCCTCCGCCTTTTCCTCTTCTACTACCGGTCCTCCTCCGACTGTCATTTTATCCCGTCAGCCCTCCTAAATTCACTACCAGCACTACAAGAACGCCGCACAAGAGCGAAATAACGCCGCACGAAACTAGCGCCTTCGGCAGTCGCTTGAACTTCGGGTCTTGGAAGCCTTCGATCGTGCCGCCGATGTTGTAGGCTGCGATGATCGCGTTTGCCACGAAGATTCCCATCGCCGCTATTCCTGCCATCGTCTCCTCGAAGTGCGCGTAGTTGAGCAGACCGAAGTACATAATTGCACCCCCGAAACCGCCTAACAACGCACCCACCATTCCCGAAATGTAGCTCACATTTGGCACCCCGTGCCCGTCGCACTGCGGTGTCTTGTAGGCTTTCTGCGGTTCTTTCGTTATCGGGTCTACATCCACTCTGCCCGAGACGGGAACGATGCCGGTTCCGAAGACATAAATCACATTCGCTACGAGCATCGTGACGCCCATCATCAGCCACGAGCCGACGCTGCCCGAGAGCGAGACAAGCAGAATATTATCGCTGAATGTCGCGACCGAAGACGCCGTAAAAAGACCGCACATCGCCGCGCCGAACATTAGCATCACCGTTCCCGTTGCTACTCCTGTCGCTGTTCCCATCGCTGCTGGCGCTCCTCCTACAGGCAGCAGGTGAACGCCGAGACTCGCTAACACTCCCCCCAATATCACACAAACCAATATCAAAATTGGGTCCATTTTTCTCGCTCACTTCCTCTCCTTTCTCTCTTCCTCTCCTTTCTCTCTTCTCTCTTTTTCATCTTTCATCTTACTCTCCTACAAAAGTCCCGTACCTCTTTCTCGCCCATCTCACCAGGACTAAATTCCCGACTATCATCACTACTCCAATCACCAGTCCAACTACGATTCCGATTACCGCTGCAGAGTCTCCAGCTGCGGCTTCTAAGTTCGGCAAATACCTTGCAACCTGCATCCCAACGAGCGTCCTCCAATTCTCGAAGAGAATTATCACGCCGAAGGTCAGTCCAGTGCAGGGACCGCCGAACTTCGCACAAAACGCCGCAATGTCCTTCTGTGTCCGCACGCCGCAGTCAGCGTAGCGCGTTATTTTGCCGTGGTAGACTACCCGCTTGCCCTCACCGAAAGGTCTGTCCTGGAACTCTCGCTCGGTGCCGTAGTGAATATCGCCTGTAGACGACCCGATTGCCCCGACTGTGATGCCCCAAATAAAAGCGAGCATCGGCAGAGCGAAGGGGTGGTCCAAACCGGGATTTCCCGAGAGCGTCCCAAGATTGCTCTGAATGTATGCTATCGCCGTAATGCAGAGTGTTGCCATAAATCCATGCGTTGCGATTGGCATTATGTGCCCGTACAAGACATCGAGGTAAATCGGTTGCTCGAATCGTTTCTGTGCCGTCGTCCTGCCCACGTGCGCCGTTACCGAAAAAATCACATGGACTGCTTCGCCGACTACTGCCCCGATGGGAATCGCGATAATCGGGTGCGCCCCTTTGGAGAGCAGCACCCACGCGATAACGCCCGCTACGGTGCAGTAGAGTGCGTAGGCCGGTGCCTCACCAGAAATCGCCTTGTTGAAGAACCGATGCACTTGTCCTACTTGTGGTGCCAGTTGCACTTGCGAGTTCGGATTGCTCTGTGACCCAACATCAGACTCGAGGTCCTCAAACATGCACGCTACCAATGCCAAAAAAACTATCAGCAACATCCACGCAAACAGCATTGCTATTTCTATTGGCATAACGAAAAATATAGGGACGCCTCTTTAAAAGGTTTTCTATTTTTTTACGCTTCAAACTTCCAAGCCCTCCAGAATCTCTGCGAATTTCCTGTCCGCGTTCCTCTTTTTCAGCTTTGCGAGCTTCACAATCTCGCTCTTGTCCACTCCAAATTCTCCCCCGCGAACGAACTCGGTCGCGTCCAAAAGCCGCTTCCCCACCCGAGACCGCACGACAACCGTCGAAAAGCCGTCTGGACTCCCGACCGAGCCGACCGAGATGTCTGCGAGCCGCGAGACGAAGTCGTCGCAGTAGGGACAGCCCTCCCGCACAACTCCCTCCAACTCCCGCACGTCGCAGGAAAAAACCTCTCCGTCCGCTGCGGTGACGATGAACTTCCCTTTTGTAATTTGCGTCTTCTCTGCGCGGTCGAGGTCAACGCCGAACCGCCGCCTCGTCTCCTCCTTCAGACCCTCGTAGTCAAAACTCTCAAGGCAGAACAAGCCCAGCACCGTGATTTCTGCCCCCGGGAATTCTCGTTCCAATTTCCGTACCGCTCTGACCTCGCAGGGCGTTCCTACAACCGCAAGTCGCCTCTTGCTCTTGCTCTTACCCCCCTTTTCTTCCTCTTCCAACGCTCCTTCTTTCAACGCAGCCGCAATCTTTGAAACCATCGGGACACGCAGGTATTTCGTCCCGCTCGCGCTTCTCACCCCTGCCGCGTCCTCAACCACGACCGCCTCTGCCTTGTAGCCCTCTCCCCGCTGCACCACGACCGCGCTGTCAAAAAAACCGTTCTCCAGCCCCGCGACGAGCAGAGCCGAGACCATTCCTCCGTCCTGCCCTTGCACAACTGAACTCTTAGCCGCGACCAAATCGCTGTAAACGCCCAGTGCCTCGTCTCGCTTACTCCCTGCCCCTAAATCCAAGAACCTGTTTTCAATTTCCCGCTCGTCCTCCGCGGTCGTCGGAAAAATATTCTTCGCCAATTTTATCGCTTCTGTGGGGCAGACGAGAGCACACGAGCCACAACCCACGCAGTCGTCGGAGGGCTCTTTGTACGGCGTGCCGACCTCCCGCTCCACGCCACGACCCAGAACATTTATCGCCGAGACGCCGACCAACTCCTCGCAGACCCGCGTGCACAACCCGCAGAGAATGCAGTGCTCCTCTGCTACTTCCTCTTTCCCCTCTTCCGCTGCCAACTCCAGCCTGAATCTCGGCTTCCCTTCCCCCACTCTCACCCCGTACTCCCTCGCCAGACTTTGAATTCTGCCCTCCCCAGGACACCTCGCGAGCAGCAGTTCTAGGAGCATTTTCCTTACTTCGACGACCTCTGGAGATTTGGTCTTTACCACCAGCCCCTCCTCGGCAGGGTAGTTGCAGGCGGTGACAATTTTCTTCCTGCCTCTCCCTCCTCGCCACTCAATCTCAACCGAGCAGAGCCGACAAGCGCCAAACGGCTCCAACGCGGGGTGGTAGCACAAAGTCGGAATTTCAATGCCAACGCTTCTCGCCGCGTCCAATAAGGTAGCTCCTTCCTCTATTTCCACTACCTCCCCGTCAATTTCTAATTTCATCTTCTTCTCTCACCTCCACTCCGCACCTTTCTCCTTTCTATTTCCCGCTCCGCTTCAGGCACCGGCGGAGGAACCGGCACGCCCGAAATCTTCTTCACCGCCCTCACCTTCGGCGGACAAACATCAAAACAAATCCCGCACTTTATGCATTTCTCCTGGTCAATTACGTGCACTTTTTTCTTCCCGCCCGAAATCGCACCCTCAGGGCAGTTCTTCAGGCAAAGCAGACAAGCAACGCACTTCTCCGGCTCGATGTAGTACGAAATCAAGTCCTTACAAACTAACGCAGGACATCTCTTCTCCGCGATGTGCGCCTCGTACTCGTCCCTAAAGTAGCGGAGCGTGCTCAAGACCGGGTTCGCCGCGGTCGTCCCCAGAGCGCAGAGTGACGCCTTTTTCATCACCTCTCCAATCTCCTCGAGCATTTCAATGTCGCCCTCCTTCCCCCTACCCGCCACGACACCCTCCAAAATCTCTCGCATTCTCCTCAAACCCTCTCGGCACGGCACGCACTTGCCACACGACTCGTCGCAGAGGAAATCTACGAAGTAGCGCGCCAAATCCACGATGCACGTCTCCTCGTCGATCACGATCATTCCGCCCGAGCCCATCATCGAGCCCAGCCTCGTGAGTTCGTCAAAATCAACGGGTGTGTCGAGGAACTGCTCTGGAATTATTCCGCCTGAGGGACCGCCGGTCTGGACGCTTTTGAACCGTTTTCCGCCGCGAATCCCGCCCCCGATTTTGTAAATAATTTCACGCAGCGTCGTCCCCATCGGGACCTCCACCAAGCCCGTGTTGTTCACTGTGCCGACGAGCGAGAAGATTTTCGTGCCCTTGCTGCCCTCGGTTCCGATTGAGTTGAACCAGTCCGCGCCTTTGGCGATGATTAGCGGCACGTTCGCCCAGGTCTCGACATTGTTGAGGTTGCTCGGTTTGTCCCAGACGCCGCTCTCGGAGGTGTGGATGTATTTTGGTCGTGGTTCGCCGACTTTTCCCTCGATCGCATTCATCAAGGCACTGGACTCACCGGAGACGAAGGCACCCGCACCCCTGTGCACTTTCACATCGAAATTGAAGCCCGAGCCCAGAATATTCTCGCCAAGAAATCCGTACTCCTTCGCCTGCTCGATAGCGACCCCCAGATTTGCGATCGCGATTGGGTATTCCTGTCGCACGTAAACGAAGCCCTGGTGAGAGCCGATTGCGTAAGCGCCGATTGTCAGCCCCTCGAGGACGCGGTGCGGGTTGCCCTCCATAATTGACCTGTCCATATAAGCACCCGGGTCGCCCTCGTCGCAGTTTACGATTACATATTTTGGTTCTCCTGCTGCGTTCCGAGTGGTTTCCCACTTCCTGCCAGCGGGAAACCCGCCGCCACCCCTGCCTCGCAAATTCGCTCTCTTCACCTCTTCCAGCACCTCCTCGGGCGTCTTCTCCTCCAACACCTTCGCTAACGCCTTGTAGCCGCCGAGAGCGAGGTAGTCCTCGATTTTCGTCGGGTCGATCCAGAGGTTTCCCTTGAAGACGAGGCGGGTCTGGTGCTTGTAGAACGGAATGTCCTGCTCGTGAACGCTTCGTTCGCCGGTGCTGGGCTCGGCGTAAAGCAGCCGCTCAATAATCCGCTTCCCTTTTATCGTCTCTGAAACAATTTCCGGCACGTCCTCGGGCGTTACTCCAAGGTAGCAAATCTCCTCAGGATAAATCACAAGAATCGGACCACGCTCGCAGAACCCGTGGCAGCCCGTCCTCCGAACGCCCACCTGCTCAGTCAGACCTTGCTTCTCCAACTCCTCCTGAATCGCAGCAGCAACCGCGTCGCTGCCCGTCGCGTGGCACGCCGTCCCAGAGCAGAGCGTGATGAACGGCTTGTTCAAGTCCCGCCCTGCCACAATCTTTCTTCTCAACTCCCTCAATTCCTGCCCTGAGTTTAGTCTCGTTCTTGGCATTTTTCACCTACGCGTACTTTTCTAAAATCCCCGCTACCATCGCGGGCGTAATCTTGCCGTGGTAATTCCCGTCAACCACCACCACCGGTCCCATCGCACAGCAGCCCAGACAATTCACCCGCCGCAGACTAAACCGCCTGTCCAGCGTCGTCTCGCCCTCTTTTATCCTCAGCCGCTCCTCCAGCCTGTCCAGAATCTTCGGCGCACCACGAACCTGACAGGCAGTGCCAAGACAAACCTGCACCGTGTGGCGACCCGCCGGAGTCAGGCTCATCGCTTCATAAAAACTCGCCACGCGGTAGATTTTGCTCTTTGGAACTCGCAACCGCTCGCTTATTCGTGCAATCGCCTCTCTTGGAATCCAGTTGAACTCGCTCTGAATGTCCAGCAGTAACTGAATCAAAAACCCCTCCTCGCCCCGCTCCTTGTAGCCCTCAATTATTTCCTCCACCCTCTCCAACCCTGTTTCCAACTCGGTTTTCAAGTTTGTTTTTCCCATTTGTTTAAATGAGTGTTTGGAACAGTTTATAAATTTTGCGGTTTTTTCTGATTTGACGGCTTTAGATTTGACGGCGAAAGAAGGGAAAGCGGGAAAATGACACGGGGCTACGTAACCGAAATGTTCAGCTCCTTCCAGGGTGAAGGACCCTACGCAGGCAGGAGGCAGGTCTTTCTTCGGTTTGCGGGCTGTCCCCTCTCTTGTTTTTACTGCGACACCGCCTACGCAAGAGAGCCCAGACCAAAGTTCTGCAACCTGCTCCGCCCTGACAAGAAGACCCGCAAAAGAAACCCGCTGTCCGCGAGCGAGGTGCTGGACTGCGTAAAAGCGCTGCTCTCTCCCGACCTGCACAGCGTCTGCTACACCGGCGGCGAGCCGCTCACGCCGTCTTCCGCGGGGTTCGTAAAAGAAATTGCAAACGCGGTAAAAGAGACGGGGCTAAGGAATTTTTTAGAGACGAGCGGGTGCTCGGCACGGGCGTTCGCGTCTTTAGCCGACTGCTTTGACTTCGCTTCGGTTGACATAAAACTGCGGGGTCACCAAGCGGTGCAGGGGGAAGACAGCTACGAGGCGTTGTACAGGAACGAGCTTGAGTGCGTAAGAATCGCGGTTGAGCGGGGTGTAGAGACGGTGGTGAAGGTGGTAGTGGTAAAGGGCACGCCCGCGGCGGAAATCGAAGAAATCTGCAGAGACCTTTCGGGGTTTGAATTTGGGTTAGAGGAGAGGGGAAGGGGCAGGGAAAAGGGTAGGAGAAGGGGTAGGGAAAAGGGTAGGAGAAGGGGCAGGGAAAAGGGTAGGGTAAAGTTTGTGTTGCAGCCTGTTACTGCTCCGCGGTCGGGGGCAGTGCCGAGCACAGAGGAACTCTTTGAACTTTCCGAAGTGGCGGGGCGGTTCTTACG
>Ga0190359_1002792_pt1 | contig 10339 bp, 6 predicted proteins | sample 48721823_MG_FD_161269 | JGI IMG/M metagenome (GOLD analysis project Ga0190359, IMG submission 161269) | Hydrothermal vent microbial mat bacterial communities from Southern Trench, Guaymas Basin, Mexico - 4872-18-2-3_MG | ecosystem: Environmental > Aquatic > Marine > Hydrothermal vents > Microbial...
AAGACGTTGTCCCACTTTTTCTCATCATCGAGTAAAGTACAGGACAAGGCAAGGACAACACAAGACAGGAAAGCCAATCTTGTCATAATCTCCCCCCAGAAGACTCTATAGTCACGCCGAAAAAAAATTGGTTACTATTGTGGTGTCGGTATTCTAAATTAATAATTATCCAAAGCAGAGTGCGTATATTTTTAATAATTTTTTTTACCCATAGATATAATCTGTATAATTCCCAGGGTTCGGGGTTCAAAATTCACCTGGGAAAATCGTGGTTCGGTGAGGTGCCGTAATAAAAGAAATCCTCACCCTATAACTTTATTCTTCAAAATTGGGAGAGGGAAGAAATAAAGGTGGGACTAGGGTGAGGATTCAATCTCTTTTATAATTTTCCGTTATGTAAACATTCTTAACAGTACATTCGTATAAGGGTCATAATATACTTCCGGAATACCTCCGGGTAAAGATTATTTTTTATTTCCTTTTTATCGAGCCTTTATTTGATCGATTTCAACTTGAAATACCGCAAAGCAGCACACAATCATGGTCATTGGTCAAGCAAAACCGGTAACTCCCGGAGTGCATTCATCTGCAGATCGCAATTGTTTTGTCGTATGTTCCCTGTTATAGTATGGAAAGTTCTCACCCCGCAAACTTTATTCCTACAAAAGAGTATCGGGAGTGGTAAGAATAAAGGGTGGGGAGAGGGGTGAGAACTTCGTGGTTTTTTATTTTCGTACCTCCGGCGGTACCCGTTTAGCCCTCCGGTACTCTCTACTCCCTAAAGTGTGCACATTGTTTCTGTTTTTACTCCTTTACTCCAATAGTCTTGCCGAATGTTTCCCGGCGGCTCTTTTTCCCGTTGAAATAAAAATCAACCGGTATAACCGCAGCATATCCTCCCGGACCGACAATCCGGCCAAGCGTATTGCGTCCGTTCCAGAGACCGATCAACCGCTTCGTCTTCTCATGATATCCCATCGGTATATCACGCGCCACCTCATTACCAACGGCATCAAAGATATGCAGCGTACCCGTATACGAATCCTGATTAGAGACATTCTCTACCGGATCCGGCGTCAGGGTTATTATCATTACCCCAATATATCCTTTCTCCCCCTCTGGGAGAGACTGAAACACTTCCTGGAGTTCCCCCATATCCTTAATTTCCGAAAGGTCTATCTCTTCCTTGGAATTCACATTAAGAATAGTCGCCCGGGGTATAAGGGTAAAATTAAGCGGAACATATATGGTATCTTTTTCTACCCGGACGTCAATGAGCCGCCGGATATTCTTCGGATTGTCCTGATTGTTGCCCAGCGCATCATACACATTGTTTGTATAAATCCAGTTGACCCGTATAGAATCTCCTTCAGATATCCTTGACACACCACTTACTGAAGTTACCGTAAACCTCCCGAGATTGGAATTCTGTGAAACCACGGCAAGTTCAGCATCATACTCTTTACTCTCCGCAGTGCGGTAAAACTTAAAAGGCATATCCTTGGTTATCTTCTCAACCGTTTCCGACAACACCACATCAAGGGTATCCGAGCCGCTGTTGACCAGAGAGATTGTACTTCCCTGCTGCTCATAAATAATAGTAGTGACATAACTGGCACTCACGATTACCGGTGCGACTGAGTCGATAACCGTAACCTCGGCAGGAAGGATTATCATGCTGTCCGGGAGTATCACCTTGTTCAGTATTTTTATAACATCATCATCGTTCACAAAGGTCAGGGTGGCACTGTTCCCCTCGCTGACGTCAAGGCCGATTCCGCCGGTGGTATACTGTGCATTAAGAACGGTAAAGTCCCGGTAGTCCGGCAGGACAATTTCTTTCATCAGGTCATCGATATAGTCCTCAATCTCACCGTACACGCCAATAAAGATACTGTCAACCTTACCGTCGGCGTTGTTGTCAAAATAGATACCCGTGGTGAGTTTTAATCCCTCTTCAACCAGAATTACTGTTATTTCGCGCCTGATATTGGCAGGATTACCCTGTACGTTTCCAAGACCGTCACCAATCTTATCGGTCAAGAAACCTTCTATTCTGATTGAGTCACCCTGGACTATTTCGCCGGTACCGGTGACGGCAAGCACTTCAAACACACCGGTTGCATTGCTCTGACTCAGGACACTCAGCGTGACATCATAGAGAATTCCCTGTGTTGTTTTATAGAATTCAAAGGGTTCGGATTCGGTTACCGTTTCAATGGTTTCCGAAAAAACCACGGTCAGCTCATCCCGCGCACCGTCTTTCACGGAATCAATCAGTGTGGCACTCATGATAACGGGCGCGATAGAATCGATGATATCGACCTTGCAGGGCAACAGAATCGCATCATCACTGAGCTCGACTGTATCGGCAACTTCAATATAATCTTCATCAGTGCAGTAGGTCAGAATTGCGGAAGCCTTTTCTGTGACGGTGATACCGATACCGCCGGCCAGCGCCATATAGTTATCGACGATAAAATCGCGGTGTGCCGGCAGGTCAATATTGTCCATGACAGCATCAACATTATCGGCGAGTTTATTTCCTGAGACACCGAGGTAAACGCTGTCCACATGGCCGTCTGCATTGTTGTCAAAGTATATACCCTTTGTCACCGTATAGGCATACCCTTCCATATAAGGAATAACTTTACGCATCGTATCGAGCGGCAGGAAGGTGTTTCTGAGCAACAACACGATTGAATCCTGCGGGGAAACCTGTAACTTGCCGTCATTGGGTATCGGGTTTGCATTGCCGTCGAGCGTGAATTTACAATCGAAATAGCTGGAACCTGAGTCAAAGGATAATTTTTCCACATCGCCGTTGACACTGCTGCTGACAAATAATTCCATCTCTTTGGTATCGTAATAGTACATCGTATCAACCGTATATTCCCAGAACCGTACCGCCACTTCCTGCATGTCGTTATTGGCAACAATAACCGTGTCGTCGTTATGAAACAGCGCCATATCCCGTCCCCACCAGATCATCTCCATGCTGTCGGGTACAGTCGTGTTCGGTCCCACTTCAACCTCATACTCGAGTATAAATGTCGTATCTTTTTCAATGGTGCTGACAACATTTCCATTATCATCAAGGCTGTCCCGTTTGATATGTACGTCAAGCTCCATATAGAATTCCGTAGCACCTTTCTGAAGAGGGAACATCCGTTTATGGAGGAACCCGGTACTGTCCCAGTCATTTGATGTTGAAGCGTTTACCGAGATGCTGATAGGGGTTGTGCTGGTAGTGGTAAGAATCTTATTGAATAATTCAATAAGCGTCTGCTTTATAGATTCCCAGTTTGTCAAGTTGATGATATCGGTAAATTCAGGATTGCTTTCCGAATAGCCGTTGGTCTTTATATTTTCGGTCATTTGCTGCAGTTTCTGGAGATCACTTGATGAAGAGTTATAGTAAATGGTAAAGGTTGTCGGTGTATTTGTCCCATTAACATAATCATTAAGATACGGATATTCGGGACTGGTGGTATTACAGGTGGCCAGCCCGTCAGAGAAAAATATGTTGAAATGACGTTTTTTGGCTAACTGGGGGGTTTGATGCAGATGTGCCTGATTGGCCGCATCAAAGGCACGGGTGATATTGGTCAATCGCCCTCCCTGCGATTCAAAGGGATAGTTTACATGGTGATTGGGCTCGTAGGCGGCAGTCACCCCACCATGGGGATCGGGTTTTGTCTGCAGATACATCTGCAGCACTTCATAGCCTGTTTTATTGTAGCTGATCGTGCCGCCGGGGAAACCCGCAGCCGTGCCACTGTACATCTTTTTCAAATCAAGCGGCGGTATAAAACAGCCGTCGCCATCATGATACTGATCTTTCGGAACACTGACAAAGAGGCTCCGGTTATCAGGCCCGTAAAACCACAGGCGGCTGCCGAAGATGACCAGACCGACCTTGGTTTCAGGCGCTTTCTGGTTGATATAAGTAATGAGATCCCTCACCGCCTCGTACCGTTTTCCATTCGGATCAGTTCCATCGCTGCCGTTATTACTTGCTGAATTGTCAATTATAAACACAATGGAGCAGGGATCGGGCTCAGTCTGCTCAAAAATATTATTTGACACGTAGATATACTCACTCATGGCAACCGTTTTAACCGGTGGGTTGAGCGTGGTGTTGTCAAACCCCGCAATGGAGCCGGTCCAGGCAAACTTTGCAACCTCCTCGGCAGACAGGTACCAGGTGCTGCAAAACAGTATGCAGAACAGAAGCTTCCAATGACGGAAACGTACCGTACTTTTAATTACCGTAATAGGAAAACAGAAAAACAAGGCAGTGTCAATTTGTGCTTTTTTCACGTGCTCTCTCCCTCTATGTAGTAATAAATGATACAGGTTCTATTTTCAAATGTAATAATTCCGGGTATCAGTGTAACCAACTTCTGTGCCGGGAATGCCCGGCACAGAAGTGGTTTTCCCTAGCCCCCTCCATTGCCACTCGGGCAATGCCTGTTTTTAGTGCAAACAGGCTATCCTATTCCGGAATTATATTCCCGTTATTTCCGGTATATTTAAAGTGCAGCCGTACCAGACCGCCGCTCTCCGTTGCAAAATAAAACGTCATCTCATCGGCTACCGCAATGTCATTTATCACTCCGGCATTATTTAATACATCGGTGTTGGAACCGGCATAGATGCCATAGTACTGACCGATTTTTACTATCGCACCGTTTTCATTCAGGCCCGCCCAGGGAAGTGCATGGTAATCAACGGCAATACTTTTCGATATGGTTCCCGGCAACCCGCTATTCGCATCAAACACCTGCCATGCGCCGGATGCATAGCGTACCACTCCGCGTTCGGACGCAAACCACATGGCACCTTTTCCATCACCCGCAATATCCTCGATACGCACCTCAACCGCACCGAAATCCGTTACCGGCAGATAGGAAAAAGTGCCGCAGGTATACCTGAAAATGCCATAGGGTGTGCCGATATACATATCGCCATTCGTACCGGCCGCTATACTGGTTACAAAGGCCATGGGAAAGGCGCCGCTGAAAGTGTATGGTTTCCATATTGTCCCATCGTAGACAACACACCCCTGCTGAGTGCCGACCCACAGGTTTCCGGCATTATCAAACGCAATATCCGTGAGATTATTATCCGGCAGTGTTGAATTCTGTGACGTAAAAACCTTCCAGGTGCCATCCTTTACACCGGCAATTCCATAGACTGTTGAAATCCACACAGTACCGTCGTCGGCACATGACAAACCCTGAATAGTATTATTCTGCAATGCAGAGTTAGCCGTATTATACACTTTCCAGACCGAGCCGTCAAAGGTGGCGACACCGCTGTTCTCCGTACCGACCCACACTGTCCCGGATGCATCCACGCAAATCTTTGTAATCCTATCCTCCGGAATATCGCTGTTCTGGGTGGTGTAGCTCTGCCATGATTCATAGAGCAGCAACTCAGTCGTATCTCCTTCATTTACGGTAACCGACTCTTTTAAAGGAACAGGTTTCACCGGGGAATCAGTTTCCCCATAGCACACAGCTGAGAGGGTCACGGCCGGGAGATTATCGAATACCAGGTGTGCCTTTCCGTTATCAACAATGACCTGCTCATCAGCGATTTTCTTATAGAGCAGGGTACCGGGGACATAGACATACCCGTTCACCATATCTGCAGTATCGGGCAGGGTGAAGGTGAACGTGCCCGGCAAACGAAGAGTAGCAACATCGAGATGCACCGTATCCTTCAACACCGGCGCAATTCCTGTTTGCAAATTATCGGTACCGGCGACAGGATTATGTGCCTGCAGGTTAAACGTACCCTCAAAAGAGAGTGAGAACCAGCAGGTGCCGGTAGAATCGGTTATTGCCTGAAGACTGTCCGGCAGAGAGCCTTCCCTTACCGGATCGAATGTATTCGGTAGCAGGTATACTTGGGTGTTTTCCGCCGGACTGCCGTCGGCATGATGAAATACAGCGGTTATGATACCGTTGGTCGTAGTGGAGCCACTCCCTGAATCGGCAACAGGCCGGCTTGCACAGGAGAGTAATCCAAAGCACAGAACCGGGAGGATAAGCATGATGCTGTATACAAAGCCTCTCACTTCTTCCTCCTTTTGGGACTTTTCCGGGCAATGGGAAATATCTGCAGATTGATATGATAGGCGGTATCTCTTTCATAATCACCGTGTGATATTTCCAGCAGTTCACGACGAAACGCCGCGAGACGATCCCGCACCTCTTCAAAACCTTTCTTTGACAAAGTAATGGTCACTGTTGATACATCGCGCTCCTCTTTGGGGATAGTGTCCAGCGAGCATTCCGCAAGTTTCATGGTCTCCTTCTGGAAACTCCGCACCGCTATTGAGCGCCAGTTATCACCTGTGGTGATATACCGTGCAGTAACGCAGTATATGCCTTTTTTGCCCTTTTTTATAAATCCAAGCCGCTCCAGAAGCTCCACCGATTTCCTTGCCTCCGACGGAGTAATTGCCGGAATTATCTGTGCGGCCAGATAAGTATAATCACCACTGAACTCAGAAATAGCTATCAACTCCCGCACTGCGGTATAGTACCATTTCTGGTAAAACTCATACTTGTCGGCTTCAACCAGGATTTCATTGATTTCCGCATAGGTCAGCAGTTTCTCGAAATAGCTTTTTATCTCCGTGTTGGTTTTTGCCTTATTAAAAAGCACCAGCAGTTCAAAATACTCGGTCTCTTTCTTTTTCAGGCCCAGCAGTTTTACAAAAAGTGGTATGGAACGGTTCGCAATATGTTTCTTTCCCTGGAACACTTTTACCAGATAGCCCGGATCTATCCCCACTTTATGGCCGATATACCGGTAGGAAAAGCTGGGATTCTGCTGCTTTTTAAACTCATAACAGTCCCGCAGATACTTCTGATAATCGAAATAGGAGAAAATATTTACCGAGTCCATAACTGTTATTAATATAGGTAAAATCAATTACATTTACAGAAATATTCATGATCAGTTTTTAATTTTTTTCCTTATTTTGTTGACCTTTAGATCAACAGGGCATTAATTCAAACTACAATAAGGTATATTTAACTCACTATAATATAATATGTTATGAGTATATTTCCTGAAATTGTGAAATCCGGGGTTTGTTTTTTTTCGCTGGAATTGGGAAATATAGGTCAACATGGGATTTAATTGAAAAGGGGAGCTTTATTAATAAGCCGGCAGGGTGAATTTTTCACCTTTATCCCTTCCCAAATTCAATGAGAATGACGCACGTTTCTTTTCAGAATAATTATGAAGAACAATATTTTTACTTTAAATTTTTACCGTTTGTGGGTATACTCGATATATGGACAACGACAAAGTAGCAGAGATTAATAAGGAAGTGGAAAAAGCGTGGGTGTTATCTCTTTCCGATACTGAGGCTGCGAAAGAACGCTATGGCGGGATCCTCGAGCAATGTAAGTCAGTATCATATGACAAGGGACGCGGCCGATGCCTTATGGGTATTGGACGTATACTCTGTATCCAGCTCAATATTGTTGACTCAATGGAAATGCTAGAAGAGGCTCTGACTATTCTGTCGGATTGCATGGATGATCTGGGAGTCTGCTACTGTTACACCTATATCGGCCTCAATTACCTTTATCTGCCAATCCCGAATTATGACGCGGCTCTTGAATTCCTAGAACGGGCCTATTCCTTTGCTGAAAAAACACAAAATGTTGAGGCAATACAGCGGGTATTGGGCAACACCGGTGAAATTTATCGTAAATGGTCCCATTTTGAAGAAGCTCTTGAAAAATTTCAGCAATGTCTTTCCTTTTCAGAAAAGGAACAATTACAGCAGGGCATTGCTTTTGCCCACGGTAATATCGCGTCAGTACTTAATTCACTGCATCGATATGAAGAGGCGATTTCCTATTTTAAGAAATCCATCGCTGCCTTTGAACAGCTTGGTCACAGTTTTATGGTGATCGGATTTCTTCGTGAAATGGCGGAATCCTTTATCGGATTGAAGCGCTTTGATGAAGCGCGGGAAACACTGGAGCTGGCTCTTAAGCAAGGTATACCGCTCAATGAACGCTTCCAGACCCATACGGTGTATATGCTTCTTGCGAAGATTGAATCTGAAGCGGGTAATTATGATGCTGCGGAAAAAATGCTTATGTGTTCCCTCGAAAACAGCGAGATTATCAAATCAGACAAATTAAAATACCGATCCATGCTGGGTCTTTCCGAGCTTGCGGAACAACGGGGTGACCTGCACACAGCCCTCAAATACTACAAGCAGTATCATGAGACATTCCTCGAGCTTAACCGCAGTGAATTGCAGGAACGAATTCGGTTTCGGGACTTTGAACTGCAACTGGAAAAAAAGAAGCAGGAGGCAGAGCTTGCAAACCAGTCATTAAAACAATTCGAAACCATTTCGCAGATAGGGCAGCGCATTACCGCAACGCTCAACGCGGAGCAGATTGTCAGAGCAGTATATGACAGTATCGGTACGCTCATGGAAGTGAAACAATTTGCATTCGGGTTATGCGATGATCCTGCACGGCCCATCGATTTTAAGGAACTACCCGATACCAGAGAGTATGCCTTCTTTCAGAAACGACACCTTTCCTGGCTGTCAAGTATCCTGGAATGGTGTCTGACCAACAGGATGCCCATTGTTATTCAGGATGTTGAAAATCACTCTACCCAGTACCGGGCACATGTGTCCGAATCAGGTGAAGCGGAAGAGTTGAAAGGTTCCCTGCTCTGCAGTCCTGTTGTCGGTGCTGAAAAGCTTCTGGGTGTGCTGGTTGTTCATTCGGAGCGTAAAAATGCCTATACCCCATTGAATCTGGAGGCATTAAAAGCGTTGTCTGCTTACAGCGCAATTGCAATTCTTAATTCGAAACATGTGGATGAAATTAAAGACACCAATATTCAGCTCGAGCGGATTGCCTCAACCGACTCATTAACAGGGCTTTTCAACCGTGCGAGCTTCACGAAAAATATGGTCAATGAAATACAGCGTGTAAAACGGTATGCCGGAAATATAAGTACCGGTTTCAGTGTTGCTTTTATTGATATCGACAATTTCAAATACTACAATGACACATTTGGCCATGGTATTGGCGACCGCATTCTGGTGGCTGCATCACGGATTATCTCCAGTGATCTCAGGGCTGTTGACAGCATTGCCCGTTTTGGCGGCGATGAGTTTATACTGCTGCTGCCGGAAACTCCTGCCGAGCAATGTTTACATGTCACCGGGAGAATTCAGGAAATGCTGCTGCAACAGAATGGATTTACAGACACAGTGGCAGACTTCCTTGGTCATGCAATTACCATTCCCCGTGAACATTGGCTCACCTGTACAATTGGTATATGTGAATTAAAACCGGAGGATATAAGCACACTAAGGCCTGAGGACATTATGCTCCGGGCTGATCTGGCCCTGGCTTCTGCAAAAAGTATGGGTAAAGGGAGTTGTGTTGTCTGGTCTCCCGGGTTGAAACGGAGTTAGACTGGTCGGCGGCCGACCTTTTCCCGTTGCGAACAATATCAGACCTGCATTGAAACCGTAAGCCTAACCGAAGCTGTGAATAAGGAAGTGTGGCTCCCTGCATAAGAGGCGATGAAACTCTTTTATGCAGGGAAGCCACAGATCGAGAGTAGTTCTTTTCTATACTTTAACAAATGCAATGTTCAAATTGTCACCACCGTTTTAGAAGTATAGTAACCTCTCCGGTTTGAAAATATGCTGTTCTTCCCCGGGTCTTCTTCAAAAAATTCATAAATCTGATGTAAGTATTCGACACTGCAATTTTCTGACATAATATAAATTCTCCCTTACCTGCCAGGTATTTCATTCTGTACTCTTTGTATGCATCCTTAAGAGCATTATTATCCGGGAATGTCTCGCATACGCGGCGCAGGCTTCTTTTGTTGCGAATCATGCCTGCATGGTTGATAAACGTTGTGGGTACGCCATAGAATGTATTATTCCGGATGAAGGTTATACGCCAAGTCTCCTGTTGTATGACCCGCCTATGGAACCGGTATACATGGGTATAATGAAAGCATAGGTGAGTACGCGCCCGACATTGGAAATTTTCTGCCCGCCCAGCACCCGGGATTCTTCATATTCCAGGGTTCTTTTTGCCGGTTCTTCTGTATATGACAGCAATGATTTTCAGGAAAAAATGAAAAATGCGGCGTTTACCATTGGGGAACGAAATGTATGAATGTTTCGTGTGGGGTTGTCGTTACTTTCCCAACCCCATCGTGAACGAAGACGATTTGGTGAGCGTTAAAATAAAAGGAGCCCTGAACCGAAAAATCTTTTAACCGTAAACCGTAAACCTTCAAATTTTTA
>Ga0190359_1002794_pt1 | contig 10335 bp, 8 predicted proteins | sample 48721823_MG_FD_161269 | JGI IMG/M metagenome (GOLD analysis project Ga0190359, IMG submission 161269) | Hydrothermal vent microbial mat bacterial communities from Southern Trench, Guaymas Basin, Mexico - 4872-18-2-3_MG | ecosystem: Environmental > Aquatic > Marine > Hydrothermal vents > Microbial...
GAAACATAAAATGCCAGAGCAGCCTCCTGAAGAACGAATACACAATTTCAACGAAGTACCCCTTGGTTATTCTCCTGAAATTGCAATTGAAGAAGCCAAGCGTTGTCTTCAATGTAAAAACCGTCCCTGTACAAAGGGTTGCCCTGTTGAGATTGATATCCCTGATTTTATAAAAAAGATAGCAGAGGGAGATTTTGATAAAGCAGTTGAGATTTTAAAAACGAAAACAAGTCTTCCTGCTGTTTGTGGACGTGTTTGTCCATATGAAAATCAGTGTGAAGGGCAGTGCACTCTTTTGAAAATTGGTGAGCCAGTGGCAATAGGACGTCTTGAAAGATTCCTTGCAGATTATGAACGAAGAAAAGGAGTTAGACCACCTAAGATACCTAAGTCTACTGGTAAAAAAGTTGCAATAATAGGAGCAGGACCTGCAGGTCTCACATGCGCTGGAGATCTAGCTAAAATGGGTCATAGTGTTACTATTTTTGAAGCACTACATGCCCCCGGCGGTGTTTTAATGTATGGCATACCTGAATTTAGACTGCCTAAGGAGATTGTTAAATCAGAAGTTGATTATATCAGCAGACTTGGGGTAGAAATAAAATACGATGTTGTAGTTGGGAAAACAATCACTGTTGATGAATTGATGAAAGAATACGACGCAGTTTTTATTGGCACAGGTGCAGGGTTACCACGTTTTTTAAGAATCCCTGGCGAAAATCTTAATGGTGTATATTCTGCGAATGAATTTTTGACACGTGTGAATATGATGAAAGCATATCTGTTTCCAGAGTATGACACACCTATTAATATAGGGGAAACTGTTGCGACATTCGGTGCGGGTAATGTTGCTATGGATTGCGCTCGAACTGCTTTACGACTCGGCGCAAAAAAATCCTATATTATTTATAGACGGTCAGAGAAAGAAATGCCTGCACGGGCTGAGGAAATCGAGCATGCAAAAGAGGAAGGAGTAATATTCAAACTACTCACAAATCCTGTTGAGTTTATAGGTGATGAGAACGGACTTCTAAAAGCTGTAAAATGTATAAAAATGGAGCTTGGAGAACCAGATGAAAGCGGAAGGAGAAGACCGGTTCCAATAAAAGGATCAGAGTTTACAAGCAATATCGATACCGCTTTAATTGCTATAGGGCAAAGCCCTAATCCATTGATACCTCAAACTGTGAAAGATCTTAAAATTGGTAAACATGGTAACATTGAAACAGATGAAAACGGCCGTACTAATATTCCCGGTATATTTGCTGGTGGAGATATTGCTACTGGTGCAGCTACTGTTATCCTTGCTATGGGTGCGGGTAAACGTGCAGCACGAGCAATAGATGAATACATCAGAAACAAGAAATAAAAAACCTCTACTTCTTCATCCTTTTTTTAGCTGCTTTAATTAAACCATCAAACAATGGAGATGGTCTCAATGGCCGGCTTTTGAACTCCGGATGCGCCTGAGTACCAACAAAATATGGGTGATTTGGCAACTCCATGAACTCCATTAAAATACCATCAGGGCTACAGCCGGAAAACACTATCCCACATTTTTCAAGTTTTTTAACATATTCTGGGTTTACTTCATACCGATGTCGGTGTCTCTCTGAAACTTTTTCAGAGCCATACAGTTTGTAAACTAATGTTCCTTTTTTTAGAATAGCAGGATAGGCACCGAGACGCATAGTTGCACCATACCGCGAATCCTGAAGTATTTTAACCTGTTCCGGAATAAAATCAATAACAGGATATGGCGTGTTTTTATCAACTTCAGTGCTATGAGCACCATTCATCCCACAAACATTACGTGCGAATTCAACCACTGCGAGCTGCATACCCAGACAAAGACCCAGATAGGGTATCTTGTTTTCACGGCAGTAACTTATGGTTTCAATTTTTCCATCTATCCCTGAGAGACCAAAACCCCCAGGTACAATGATCCCATCAAGTGCATCAAGTGTTGAAAGTGTCTTAGGATCTTTCTCAAAAAGTTTTGAATCAATCCAATGAATATCTGGTTTTAGATTATTATTCCAAGCAGCATGCTTAACAGCTTCTATAACACTAATATAAGAGTCGGAAAGCTGAGAAGTTCCGATATCGAAATATTTCCCAACAATTCCAATTTTTACTGAATTCCTCAACGTCCTAACTTTCTTTATAAACCGTTCCCATCCCTCAAGATCATTATGATCCTTTCTGAGATTCAGTTTTTTAAGTATTTTTTTACAAAGATCTTGTTTCTCAAACAAAAGCGATACCGCATAAACATTGTCGATATCCTCATCTGATATTACTTCATCCTCATGAACATTGCAGAACAATGCTATTTTTTCACGTCGAACGTTATCCAAAGGTTTTTCAGATCTTGTTATAATAAAATCAGGTTGAATCCCAATTTCTCTCAACAGTTTTACAGAATGCTGTGTGGGTTTGGTTTTTGCTTCACCAAGAGCGTCTAATCTTGGAACATATGTAACATGTATGAACAGCACTTTTTCTCCTTCAAGCTTCATTTGACGAACTGCTTCAAGAAATAATACGTTTTCATAGTCTCCAACAGTTCCGCCAATTTCAACCAACACAAAATCAAAACCATCCTCTTCAGCTGGCTTCCTAATTCTTCTTTTAATTTCATCTGTAACATGAGGAATAGGCTGCACTGTTTTACCAAGATATTTTCCTTTTCTCTCTTTTTCTATAACCGCGCTGTACACCTGACCAGTGGTAATGTTATGAGATTTTGGTATGTTAATGTCAAGAAAACGCTCATAATGTCCTAGATCTTGATCTATTTCTCCTCCATCCTCGGTTACCCACACCTCGCCATGCTCTGTAGGTCTTAATGTTCCTGCATCAAAATTCATATATGGATCGATTTTTATCGCTGTTACTTTGTAACCATGAAGTTGCAGTATTTTCCCAATACTCGCAGTTGTTATTCCTTTTCCTAAACCAGAAATAACCCCGCCAGTTACAATAATATAATTTACCATCCCTATTCAACCGGAATTTGGTAATACATTAATGTGTTTTAAATCATTTCCTTTGCTTTAAAAATAGAAAAAAGTTTATTTTATAATCTAAATAAAAAATAGGAGAAAATAATTACTATAGATACAGATAGATCTATAGTAATTTTATCTTTGTTTTATCATCTATTTTTTTGTTGTCAATGCTATTTCTATTGATGAGACGTTGGAATTTCTCCCTTCTTCGTTTGTAATGCTCTCAGTTCCTATTTTTATTTCTTTCACTCTAGCATTTGTTACAAAACGATTTCTTGTTATCTCTGCAGTATCTACAGCTCGGCTGATGGCTCTACCACGTGCTTTTATTATTACCTCTTCAGAGCCACCGTTGAACTGTGTTACAACTGCTAGTACATAGCTCATTGGTGGTTTGTTTCCAACGTATATTACGTTCTCATCTGGATTTACTTCTTTTTCTGGCATAATTTTTTCCTCCCTGTTTGTTTTTACTAGATACAAGTTTCTTGTATCCCTATCAACTTCTTTTTTATTTATAAACGTTTCGGAAAACAGAGTTTTGTTAGCCTGTTGGAAAAGTTGTAACTTCCTATAAAACGCGGGGTTAGGGGCGGGGTTAGGATTTGGAGTATGTTACTGTTGTAATGCGGGTTGAGATCTGGTAATTGCATTAAACTATTTTTTAATAAAGTAAATTAAGTAAACATAAACTGTTTGAATTTCTGTGCTTTATAGCTTTTTTTGAAAAAGTATTTAACGTTTGATTAATATTTTAGTTTGAGGTTTAATCGAGGAGTGTCAATATGTATAAAAAGATGCAGTTGTTGATAAGTATTGGTATTGTCTTTATTTTGACCAGTAGTTTTTCTGGTTGTTTTGAATCATCAGCTAAAGTTGATTTTAGTTATGCCCCTGAGACGCCTATAGTTGGCAACAGTATTCAGTTTGTCAGTCCTTCTGGTAGTTTTGTGAAGTTTTTATGGGATTTTGGTGATGGTAATACTTCTTCGGAGAAGAATCCCTCACATGCGTATGTTAGTAGTGGTACATATGCTGTTAGGTTGACTATTTGGGATAGTGATGGTAATTCTTTTTCTGTTGTTAAGACTGTTACGGTCTCTTCTAATATTACTAATAATCCTCCGACCGCTCCTGAGTTATCTTTAGGTTATACTGGTGATCTTGAACCTTGGATTATTTATCCTATTTTTGCTAATTCTACTGATAAAGATGGTGATAATATTTCTTATTGTTATGATTGGGGCGATGGTAGTAGTAGCTGTAATTTATATAGGTATTGGAGATCTGGTTTTACTTTTAAGGAGGCGCATAGTTGGGAGAGCCCAGGTACGTATGTAGTAAAGGTTAAAGCTGTTGATTCCAGAGGTGCAGAAAGTAATTATAGTTTGATAAACGTCTCTGTTGTTGATTCGCATACTATTCCTTATTTTAATATTTCTACTATTGGTGGTGGTACTTTTTCGGTATCTGATAATATTGGTAAAGTTATTATTATTGAGTTATTTGCTACTAGTTGTGGCGGTTGTGGACCTGAAGTAGCAGAGTTAAAAGAAATATATGAGAAATATAGTAAAGATGATGCTGTTATTATTTCTATTTGTGTCCAATATTTTAATCCTTTTACTGAAACATTGGAAAATGTTACGAAGTTTAAAGAGGAAAATGGTGCAGATTGGGATTTTGCGATAGATACTTTATCGACTAATGTTACTGGTAAATTTATCAAAGGATATACTAGCGGTTTCTCTGTGCCAGCACTTTTTGTTTTAGACAAGCAAGGATATATATCATATTCTGCACAGGGCCATTTAACTGCTGATGCTCTTATGACAATATTAGATAAATTAATATAGATAAAATATTTATATACTAGAAAACTAATATTAATAGATCTAGATAAGAAGCCCCAGTATTTATGCCGGAGAGGCCGTCACATTATTAAAAAACTATTAAAAGAACCTAAGATGAAGTTTTAAATGTTGTATATATTACAGAATTTAGTTTTGCGGGGAAAAAAATATAGAACAAGCAATCATTTCTCTTATTGAATGCCCTATATTCGTTTTCCCATGTATCTATCTCTAGCTTATCTGTGTTTACTTTTTTAATCTCAAAAGTATCTGTGCCGTTCCATTTATCTACGACTAACTGTACATGTGAGCGATAAGGCAACAAAGGGAAATGAAGATCGAAACTTCTCCATATCTCAAGTTTAAAGCTGCCGCAACCTTTGTTTAAGACATATTTTTTGGCCCTTTCGTCATAGTGACTAAATGTTGCCTTCACACCAGCGGCTAGAAGTATTACTTGCTGATGGCAATATAAAGTAGCATTGTTATCAGCAACTGCATCTACAATGACATTTAGTTTATTTTCATTTATTGGTAAACTATAGTCCTTAGTTTTTGACGATTCTTTTATATATTGCTGCATTCTATCGTAAAACTGACGAGGCGTCTCACAGTCATTAAAAAACTTCCTTAATTTTTCATAGTTATTATTTTTTTCAATTTCGCTATCACTAATGAACGTTGTCCAATTAATTGGCATTATTTCTTTTTTACTCTCTTTCCAAATTATTGTGGGAGTACTAGATATAGCCTTGCCTGATGTAAAAATAAAGACATTGCCTATTAGTATCATAAATATTAATACGGCTGCAAGTTTTATTAGTTTCATATTATCACAAATATTGTAAATATTATATTTTATTGTTAATAAATATTTCGTGACATTTATTGTCAAATTGAAAAAAAGAATTTTTGCTTCTGATTTTATATAACATTTATAAACTATAATGCTGTGGTGCGTATATTTAGTCTTTTTAAATTTATGACAAAGTTTGTTTATTTGAATATAATCTCTTAATACTTATTTTGATTGGCAACTAATGGCGATGTAGTAAATATTGTAGTAAATATATTATAGTAGGGATTAGATTTATAAATGTAATTCTAAATTATTACCAGTTAAGTAAGGTTTCTAAAAGGAGGAGAGATATTGAAACGATTTACAAAAAAATTGTTGGTATATATTACTCTACTAATAATTATTTTAATAGCAGGGATATTGTTTATAGGATGGCACTCTAATGAGAAAGTTTTAAAAGAAAAGTGGACTCCTTGGGATTATGATTTAAATGGAGATGGCACGATCAGTATAAATGAAATGATAAGAGCAAAAAATCAATATGTGCTAGGTGAGATATCCAGAGAACAGGTTGTTGAGGTTATAAAGATATATTTTGAAACTGCACCTGTAGTGGGCAAAGTCTAATAAACAGAGGGGAATATGATATGAAAAAAGTAACAATTTATTACTCGGTACTTTTATTATTACTTTTTTGTGTTGCTATATTTTTTATATATTCCTTTTTACTTCAAAATGATGAATCTTATTCATTGGTATGTGGGTTTATTAAAGATAAAAATGGAATATTGCGCGACAATATACCTGTTTACTTGAAAAACTTGGATACAGGCGAACAAATTGTTAATCTTTCTTATAATGGCGGGTTCTATAAATTTGATTTAAGAAATTTAAGACACGGATGGTTTACGAGCAATAGCTTAAAAATTATAACCTCATATTTAGACCCAGATGGTTTTTATTATTATGATTATGTTTATTTTGAAGGAGATTACAGAAACAAGTTATTTAATTTAACTGCTAACTCAACAGCAGTTGATGTTTATGTCCATCGGGCGTTACCAGAAGTTGTTCTGTTTAATCATAATTTTACTGTGAGGCTGACTAGTAATGGTGTAGGTGAATGTTCAACAATATGGGAAAAAATACCAGAGGGCTTTATATATCATGGGTGTAGTTTGCCTGAGGATAACCAGGATGATTTTTTTGCAGAGAATAACACAGTTAGATTTACATTGACAGGAGATGCAAATTTTTCGTATTATCTTATTGCTCCGTCAGACGGTGGAAACTATACCTTTACAGGATATTTTCTAGATGAATATAAGAATAAACATAATGTATCTTGGGATATGATAATTAAAGTTATATCTGCCGAGATCAACTATCCAAAAGACAGGTTTTTCACTGGAGAAAACATACCTTTTAGTGCTAATGTTATAGGTGCCACTCCTCCTTATAATATCACCTGGTATTTTTCTGATATAAATGGCAATTATGAAGTTAGATATGGCATGGAGACTAATTATTCATATGATCTAGGAGGTGATTACAAGATTTTGTTAGTCGTGATAGACAATAATTCATTGAGAATCACCAATACTACTACGATTCATGTCATCAATAAAGAGCTTTCTGCTAATCTCAATGTTAGCTACATAGCTGAAAGAGGTGAAGAAAAAAAACTTAGTGTAGCTGTGTCAGGCGGAATACCGCCTTATTATTGCGCATGGGATTTAGATAATGATGGCACATATGAGAAAAATGGCATGGAAATATCAAAGATATGGGATAGTGTAGGTGATTATAATATTTCTCTAAAAGTTAATGATAGTGATTCTCCACCCAATACTCTTACAACAAATTTTGTTATTTACTGTCAGGATACAAAACTTTCTTCGCCTACCATTAAGTTAATCAGTGAAAATACTACAGGTGGTATTAATCGAATCATTATACTAGAGTATGACGAAGAGGTAACAATAATGAATTCAACACTTGATGGGGAAACTGTTATGTGGAGTTCTATGGATAATAAGACCTTTAGTTATAATGGTAACCTGGCAAGTGGCGATCATATTATTATTGTTGAGGCATTTGATAGATATAATAATTTCAATACTTTTAATTATAATTTGAAAGTGGTTTGATACATAAGTATCTTATATTTTATGAGAGTTGTTTAGGGTTTTTATCTTAGTGTTTATTTTTTTAACATTTTGTAAGTAAGAAATCCCTAAACTTTATTTTGGGTGATGAATTGAGTATACTTTTTCTTGGAATAAACTTTTTTCACTTCTGGTCAGGTTCATCCGCCTCTTTGGCGGATGCCTTTGAAAACATGTCCGGGGGCGTGAAAAATTTTTTGAATTTAGTTTAGCGGTAGTTATAGTGTTGGTCAGAATATGTTAGTATCTTGAGAGGGTGTCACTAATTATAGGTACAATATGTTTAAACGAGAGGAAAATAAAAAACTTTTACGAAGAAGTATTATCTGATGTTGCAAAAACGATATAAAAAGAGATAACTGAACTCTGTGTGATGCCAGATCATATCCACGTTGTTGTTTGTATTCCAGCAGAGATGAGTGTTTCTAGGGCTCTCCAATTTTTGAGGGGTGCATCTGCTCGTGAATTGTTTAAAAGAAAAACATATTTCAGATATCGGCATCCCAAAGGGCAGTTCTGGAACCCTGGGAAATTCTACAGGATTGTTGATGACGCTGATGCAGAGACAGTATTAGCATGCGTGTCGTGATCAGCGACTTCAGAGCAAAACAGGTTAGATGTTTTTCCGATGACAGCAAACTGTGCTAAATAGGAAGCTCCAGTATTTATGCCGGAGAGGGCGTCACAATCTTTTATTTTTTGCTGTAAAACTATAGTAGATATATATTACTAATAAAATAATAAATAGGATAATGGTTCCCCATAAGGTTCCCCATAAAACATAATTTTGTTCTTCTCCTTCAGAAATTTTTAGATTAACTCTAACTATCCCTGTTGCAAAGGATGAAAAATGTCTTCCGTTTTCATCATATTCTAACGATGCTAATATTTTATATGCTCGTCCCATTATTACTCTAAAGGCATTTATTTCAAGATTAATCTCTTCTTCTTGTCTAGGTCCCAGTAAAATTTCTTTTATACAACTTGTATTTTTTATCTCAATTGGAAAGTACAAATTTATTTTTATTTTATGAGATTCATTGTCATAGTTTATGATTTTCAATGTTGTTATACCTGTGTGTTTTCCTGTCATTTCTAAATCTGAAATTGATCCTTATATTTTTGAGCAGTACCTGTTTTTATATGTTAATAAATGTGGATATAGTGTAGAAAAAGTGTTCATGTTCTCATTACGATATTTAATAAAAATAACGGCAGGATACGTGCCTGCTGAAATATTCTTGTTTGCTGAAATTGAAAAATTTCCTTTAAGCTCATCACTAGGATTGAATATTTCTGTTGCAACATATCCTTTTGCAGAAAACCCTATAGGAAGAATGAGATCCACCCAAGTCCTGAATGCCGTTTCAGGTCCATTTTTTAATGTTATTGATAAATTTGCTGAATCTTGAGAGATTGTATTACTAGATATTTCTGCTGTTATCCAAACAGATGGGAAGGAATATTAATATTTCCCTCATTTATTTTCCCTCAGAATGTTAATCATTATTTAAACTACTGATGATGAATCAGCGCTCTTGCTTTTTAACGAAAACAAGGTGTAGCTGCTGCATTGCTGACCATTATACCATTTGCAAAGTATGCATGGTATTCTTTCAATACAAATGTATATGTTGTTGTGGGTTTATCAGGAATCTGTTTTATGGACTCTATTTTTGTCCAGTTGCCGTTTTCTGTATATATTTCGTCTCCTATCTCCAGTGGAAGTAGTGAAAGAGTTTTATATGAGTCTTCTCCACCTGCTTTTCTGGGATTTATTGCCGCCCAACTGGTTACAGTTAAATTGAAGTTTTTGATAAACGGTTTTAAAACAGAGATGCTTTTTTTAATATATACTGGATGATCATCTGTCATCTGAATAAGCCCACTGTTTATATCATAAAGATTTCGGGTTTTAATGATTATTTTTTTTACTGTATCTTCTACGAATTTTTTGTTTTCTATGTCATATGAAAGAACCGAATCACCTATTTTAACATCTTCGATAGGTTTTTTTGTTTTATCACTCATGGTAATCATTGTCCAGGAAGGTAGACAGCAAGACACATCAGCCGTACTTTTGCCGTTGTGTGCTAGTATGTTTTCTGCGAAGTAGTTGTGGTATTTTTTTGTGTGGATGTTGTATGTGGGTTTTTTGTTGTATATTTTGTTTATTGTTTTTACTGTTGTTGTTTGTCCGTTTGTTGTTAGTAGTTTGTCTCCTATTTTTATGTCTTCTGCTGGTTTCCAGTTGTTGTTGATGTATAGTAGGTGTTCTGGTGTGACGTTTATTTTTTTGTTTATTGTTATGTAGTAGTTGTTCATTTCTTGGGGTGTGTGGTGGTATGTTTTTGTTACTGTGTCGGTTGTGATTTTGTTGTTTTGTTGGTCGTATGATTTTATTTTGTCTCCGATTTGTATGTTTTCTATGTTTTTGGTGGTGTTGTCTGCCATTGTTATTTTTGTTCCTTCTACGAAACATGTTGTAGATGTAGTTGTAG
>Ga0190359_1002795_pt1 | contig 10325 bp, 13 predicted proteins | sample 48721823_MG_FD_161269 | JGI IMG/M metagenome (GOLD analysis project Ga0190359, IMG submission 161269) | Hydrothermal vent microbial mat bacterial communities from Southern Trench, Guaymas Basin, Mexico - 4872-18-2-3_MG | ecosystem: Environmental > Aquatic > Marine > Hydrothermal vents >...
TAAAAAAAAAGCAACAAATGATTCATTTGTAAAATTGATAAGTAATTTGATATTCATTATAATACAATAAGTTATTTCTTATTTTTATTATAATCTAAAAAATACTTAGCTTTTTATAAGTTTATCATTTATAATTAAAATGATAAAAGTAGATGAATAAATTAGATAAATAATCTTCCAATGAATAATTCTAAACATAATCCTAAAAAAGAAAGGATAACTATTCTTATTTCTTCCTATGAAAAAAAGAAATTATTAGATTATTCAAAAGAAAACAATTTTAAAAACTTATCAGATTTTATTAGATCTTGTATAGATTTTTATATGGAATATTCTTCAAAAATTTATTATTTGGAAAATTTTCCTCCTATATTAAACGGATTCAAAGATTCCTTGACAGTTATTAAGGGATATTCTCAAATAATTATTGAAAAATATACAAGTGAAATTCCTGAACAAATATTATTAAAAATAAAAGATATTTATTTACATAGTATTGATTTAGAAAATAAAATTAATACCTTTATTGAAGAATTTGAAGAATTAGATCAAGATTTATCTAATTACATAGTAATAATTGATAATAATGTGAAAACATTTGAAATATTGAAATATTTTTTCCTTGAAAATGGGTATAAGAGTAAATTAATTAGCTCTGGAGTTAGAGCTTTAAAACAAATTAATAAAAATCCCCCAAAATTACTTCTTTTAAATGCAGATTTACCAGATTTATCAGCACATGAGATTGTTAAAAAACTTAAATTAGAGAATGATCTCAACAAGATACCTATTTACTTTTATACTAATACTTCTGATCTTGATATATTAAAAAAAATCAAAGAAACTAAAGCAAATGGATTTTTTTTAAAGCCTTTCGATTTTTCAAAAATGAAAATGCTTTTCAAATATTTATAAATCATAAAAAAGTTAGAAATAAATCTTTATGTTGAAATAAATAAAAATCTATTTTCTCTAATTTTAATTTAAGCCTGTTTGTTTTAAAACCTTGCATATTACAATAAAATACAATAATATGGAGCTGAAAAATTTTAAAGAAAGGATAAATAGTATTATATTTTTAATTAAATACTATTTTTCTCATTATTTTATTGTTCATATTATTGTTCATTAATTCTTTTTAAAATAATTAACTAAACCTTGTTTATCCTTTATTAAAAATGACTTTCAATTAATTTAAGCTCAGTATTTAAATATGATTCTTTAAAATGTTGATATATCTTAAAATTGCGAAATTTATATCTAAATTGAAAAAAAGCAAATTAAACATTACATACATTTAACTAGTTGTTCTTTTATTTTGAAAAATTAAAAAAAATATAAATTCTATCGTTTATTACTTCAATTTAATCAGAAAAAAACATTGTAAATAATAATTAATTAAGAATTTCATTGGGAGTAGAGAGTCATGTTCCAACAAGCAGGAAGGGGGTATGATATGGCGATCACGCAATTTTCCCCCGAGGGCCGCTTATTCCAAGTAGAATATGCAATTGAAGCTGTCCGAAGAGGTACGACTGCCATCGTTTGCCGTAATAAAGAATCTATAGTTTTTGCTGTCGAGAAGAAAAGCTCAGAATTACAAGAAGTTATTGGTTCCGAAAAAATTTTCAAGATCGATGACCACATTGGCGTGGCAATAGCTGGATTAACTGCGGATGCAAGAATTTTGGTGGACCGTGCACGTGTTCAAGCTCAAATCAATTACTTGAACTATGATGAGAAAATCTCCGTAAAAGAATGCACGTTAAATATCTGTGAATACCTCCAATTATTCACGCAGAATGCAGGTGTTAGGCCATTTGGAGTAAGCCTTCTCATTGCTGGAATTGATTCTGATGGTAAGGCATCATTATTTTTAACAGATCCGAGCGGAGCCATGTTTGGATATAAAGCGTTTGCCATTGGTTCAGGTGCTTCTGAAGCGAGAACATATCTCGAGGAACATTATCGAGAAGATTTAAATGATGAAGAATTAAAATTATTACCCTTGCGAGCGTTGAAAGACATAATGGGAGATAATTTAAATGAACATACATGTGATATAGCATTTATATTAAAAGAAGATAGAAAATTCAAATTACTCAGTATTGAAGAAAAAGAAGAATTATTGAAAAAAATATAGACTTGTTTATTTGCAAGGGTTTTAGCACATAAAAATAATGAAATTAAAATGAGGATTGCATTTAATTTAGGCAACATTTTTTTTTAAAGTAAGTGTAGTGATTTTGCCAAATGATAGATAGAGCAAGAATAGATTTAGGAGGGTTCATTATTGGTCGAATTCAAAAAGAAGGCCGCACTTTTGAAATGTTAATGGACCCAGAAAAAGCTTGGGAGGCAAAAAAAATCATTAGAGATGAGATTGACAAGAGATTAAAAAGTGGAAGTGAAAAATCTCGTCTCACGGTTAATGAGGTTATAAATCATCCTCAGATCCAATTGGATCTTATTTTTGAAAGTTTTACTGTTTTTGAAGATTTAAGAAGAGGAAAGAGGGCAACAACTGGCGATATGGAAGCCGTTTTTAACACGACTGATGGTCGCATAATTGGAGCTCATATTCTTTTAGAAGGAGACATTCAATGGACCAAAGCTCAGAGAGAAGAAGAAAAAGCAAAAAAATTAAAACAAATCATTAGCATCATTGCAAAAAATGCCATAAATCCTCAGAATAATAAACCACATCCTTATCAGAGAATAGAAAAAGCTATCGAAGAAGCAAAAGTAAAGATTGATATAATGAAATCTGCTGAAGAACAAGTTGATGATGTCGTAAAGGCGCTAAGGACAATAATACCCATAAAGATGGAACAAGTCGAGATGGCAATAAAGATTCCCTCAACTTTTACAGCAAAAGGATATCATATTGTTGCTCAAATGGCACAAATCAAGAAAGAAGAATGGCAAACGGATGGCTCTTGGGTTGCCGTGATAAATCTTCCTGCTGGATTACAAATGGAGTTATTAGATAAACTTAATAAATTAACCCATGGGAGAGTACAGACAAAACTTTTAAAATCCTAACCCAATGAAAGCTAATTAATTTTTATCCCCAATACAATGGTTAGGTAAAAAAACATTACAAAAGAGAGTGAATACATTTATGGAATTTGACGAATTTAATAATGAAGAAGAGGAAGAAGAGGAAGAAGAAGAAGAACTTGAGATTCCTCCAGAACATGAAATAATTGAACACGATTCAGAAGGAATAGAGGAACACGACGAGTTTGATGAATTTGAAGATGAAGAAACAACACGTGATTTAGTTGTACCAGGTGAAGTACTAACTACAGATACTAAAAATTTTATTCCGGGAAGAGGAACATTACTTACTAGTGATGGATCAAAAATTATATCTCTTAATATTGGTTTAAAGCAAATCAAAAAGAATTACATCAACGTTATTCCATTAAGAGGTTTCTACACACCTCATCCAGGAGATAAAGTAATAGCACTTGTAGTTGACAAGAATCCCGTTAAATATAAGTGTGATATTAACGCTAAGCAATTAGCAATACTGAAGCCAAAAAATACAGTGAAACGAGGTAAAATGCGTGTCCTTAAAGGTGGAAGCGATCAAAATAGCTTGACGACAAATAAATATCAAATTGGTGATATTTTAATTGCGAAAGTAATTTCTGCTGACAGGCTTAATAAACCAGAATTAACTACTGTTGGAAAATATTTAGGCAAAAAAACTGGAGGAATCGTAATTTCTATTGATCCACCAAAAATACCAAGGGTAATTGGCAGGAATGGATCAATGATAAAAGTCTTAAAACGTTTAACCAATTGTAATATTTTCATAACCCAAAATGGGAGAATTTGGATCAAGGGCGATGATATAGAGCATGAACGCCTACTTATTGATGCAATAAAGAAAATTGAGAGAGAAGCTCACACAGTTGGGTTGACGGATCGCATAACAGAGTTTATTGAAAATGAAAAAAGAAAAAGAGGTATAAAGTAGAATGCCATTAGTAATTAAAGATGAATATCCAGAAAAATTATTTAGAGAAGATGGAAAACGACTTGATGGTCGAGATAAGTATGAATTAAGACCAATTAAAATGGAAGTTGGAGTCATACCTAATGCTGACGGTTCAGCATATTTAGAATGGGGTAATAATAAGATCTTTGCAGCCGTCTATGGTCCAAGAGAAGTACACCCACATCATTTGGCAAAACCAGATCGTGGAATTTTAAGAGTTTTTTATAGGATGGCAACTTTTTCTGTATTTGATAGAAAACGTCCTGCCCCTGGAAGGAGAGAAAAAGAAATTTCAATGATAATTGCTGATTGTTTAGAACCAGTATTATTCCTTGAATTATACCCTGGAACTGCATTTGAAGTATTCATTGAAGTCATGGATGCTGATGGGGGTACTAGATGTGCTAGCACTACTGTGGCATCATTAGCTTTAGCTGATGCTGGTATTCCCATGAAAAGTTTAGTAACAGCAGTTGCTATGGGAAAAATTAATGGTGAAATCGTAACAGATCTATCAGGAATAGAAGATAAGGCAGGAGAAGCCGATCTACCAATAGCAATTACTTGGTTTAACGAGAAAATTTCATTATTACAATTCGATGGAGACATGGAAATTGAAGAATTGGATGAATGTTTAGATCGAGCAAGAGTTGCTTTAAAGGAGATCTATGAAATTCAATTACAAGCCCTGAAAAAGAAATATATAGAAATTCAAGAAGAAGTTAGTGGAGGAAATGTAAAAAATGATGAACATTAAAAGAGTTATCTCTACAATTGAGAAGAATTATCTCATAAACAATTTAAAGAGAGAAAAGAGAATAGATGGTCGTGGACTTTGGGATTATCGTGAATGGAAGATAAAATCAGATGTCATAACTTCTGCAGAAGGTTCTGCAGATGTTTCATTAGGCGAAACTAGGATCATAACTGGTCTAAAATATGAAGTAGGTGAACCTTTTCCAGACGTTCCCGATGAGGGAGTTTGCACGATAATGGCAGAATTATTACCATTAGCATCACCTTTATTTGAGAGAGGTCCACCTGATGAACAATCAATCGAATTGGCTAGAGTAGTTGATAGAGGGATCAGGCATGCTGATTGCATTCAAACAAAAAAATTATGCATTAAAGAAAATGAAGCAGTCTATATCCTTTTTGTTGATATGTATGTAATAAATTATTCCGGAAATTTAATCGATGCTGGGGGCATTAGTTCACTCGTCACGCTAATTTCAAGCCATATCCCAGAGGGCAAATTTGAAGATGGAGAATTACAATGGACCGGAAGATATTTAACTGGAGATATGATTGTAAAGGAACTTCCAATCGTTCTAACGTTTGGCAAGATTGATGGCATGATTTTCTTGGATCCAAGCTTGCCGGAGGAATTAATATGCGATGGTAGGCTTTCTATTGCCGTGACCGAAAATAAAGTTACTTCGATTCAAAAAAGTGGATCTGCTACATTCTCAGTTGACGAGATTAAGATGTTATCGAGAAAAGCCATTGATTTAGGAGCAAAATTAAGAAAAGATTTAGATTTATGGCAATATAAGACGGAATATTAATAAATATTTTATAAACAGTTTTAATTGTAATTTTTATAATAAAAGTTTAATTTTTTTTAATTTCCTCTCAACTAAATTGTTAAACTAACCATTAAACCATGTTTTTTAACAATTGATTCTGAAGTAGAAAAATTTAAAGTTCATAATATCTTCTATTTCTTATCTTAAACTAAAAAAAATTGTGAGTATTTTGGGTAAAACTAAAAAAACTGGTATTGCGGGACGATTTGGTGCAAGATATGGAAGTAATGTTCGAAAAAGATGGCGCCAAATAATGGAAAAAGAAAAAAGTAAAAAATTAAAGTGCCCTCGTTGTGAAACAGTTGGTTCTGTGAAAAGAATTTCAGTTGGGATATGGCATTGTAGAAAATGTGGTTCCAAGTTTACTGGTGGTGCCTATTACATAGAAACTCCAAGGGGTTCCGAATCATTTAGGATTTCTAAGCGCAAGCAACGAGAAATTGAAGCTGTAGAAGAATGATGAATGATTTAGAAATTTTCAAAGTAAAATCGCATGTAGAATTTTCTTTTTCTGATTCAAAAATAGCGAAAATCGCCGAAAAAGCCTACATTCCTGAACTTCAACAACGAAAACCTAAACGTTCAAGAATTCTAATGAAAAGAACTGACAATATCATAAGATTTGAAATTATAAGTCAAGATATAATTGCTTTTAGAGCTAGTATTAATGACATTATAAATTTTGGGAAAATAATTAAAGATTCCCTAAACATATATTATAATTTCTAAAGAAAAAATTCCTTATCGAAACAAAAATTTCAAATTAATTAATGCATTATCATCTTTATAAAAAATTTTTAAACGTGTTTTAGAATGGCAATTAATTTCGATCAGTTGGATGAAGGTACAAAAAAAAAATTACAAGATCTTGCTACACTTTCCCAAAACTTAGAATTTTTAGCTCAACAAAAAGCTCAATTAGAAACCTCCATGAGAGAAGCAGATTTAGCTATCGAAGAATTAGAAAAATCTAATGAAGATGTAGTAGTGTATAAAAATATTGGAGGTATTTTGATAAAAAGTGAAAGGAATAAACTCCTCGATGAAAAAAGATCCTTAAAAAAAATGTTAGAAATGAGAATTAAAACATTGGATCAAAAAATGGAAAGAACAAAAAGTACGCTAGAATCCATGCAAAAATCACTACAGAATATTTTCCAAAATAAATAATATTTGAGAATTTATTCCCATGTTTTCTTCTCAAATTCAAAATTTAATTAATTTTATTGAAAAAAAATCTATTTTAATTACTACTCACGATTTAATCGATCTTGATGGTCTTATTTCCACAATATTATTAAAAAAACTACTAGAAAGGTATAGTAAGGCAAGAGATATTGATCTTTATTATTCTGAATTTCTAAAAAATACTTTATCATTCATTAAAAAAATTACTTTAGAAAAGAAATTCTTGGATATTAATTCTTTAATTTTAAAATCTAAGAATCTCTTAGATAAGGAATTTGATGTTCTCATTATTGTTGATACTAATAGTTTAAATCAAGTAAAAGTATTAGCCGATAAACCTTTAAAATTAAACGAGATCCCTATTATATTCATTGATCATCATTTCAAAACATCTAGTTTTGAAGAGGATAAATTAAACAATCTTCATATTATTGATAACTCCAAGACCTCAACAGTAGAAATCGTTCTTGAAATTTGCAATTATTTAAATTATCCCATTTCAAATAATTTTAAGGAATTAATTATTGCAGCTATTCTTTCCGATACAGGATTTTTAAAACATGCTAATAATGAGACCTTTTTTAATTTAGCAAGCTTATTAAATGACGATATTGATTACCAAAAAATTGTTGCTTATCTTGATAACGATTTAGAAATTTCAGAAAAGATGGCAAGGATTAAGGCTTTACAACGAGTAAGAATGATCAGGGTTTCCAATTGGCTCATTGGCGTCGTTCAATTAAGCAGTTTTCATGCTTCAGCAGCAAATCAACTCATAAATTTAGGTTTTGACGTTTGCTTGATTTATTCCAATAAAAAGAAAGATTTAAGAATCACCGCTCGAGCCAAGAAACACGTATGTCTAAGTACAGGATTACATTTAGGTAAACTATTTAATTCAGTTGGAGGAGCGAATGGTGGAGGTCATGATGGTGCTGCAAGTCTAAAGGTCGAAAAAGATATAGAATTCGTTCTAGAGAACATTGTTGAGTCAATAAAAAAGATATTAATGAAGGAATGATTTGCATAAATATCAAACATTCATCAAATAAGCAACAATGTCTTTGGTTAAATTTAATAACTTTTATTTCAGGTATAAGGGAAATAAAAATTATGCATTGAAAAATATTAATCTTGAGATAAAGCCAAATAGTTTTGTATTATTGGCTGGAGAAACTGGCTCAGGAAAAACAACTCTCATTAGATGCATGAATGGATTAATTCCTCAATTTTACACGGGCTCTTTTCGAGGAAACGTGAAAGTTATGGGAAAAGATACCATAAAAACATCCATTGCAGATTTATCAACAGAAGTAGGCATCGTTTTTCAAAACCCTGAAAATCAATTGATTGCGATGACCGTTGAACATGAACTGGCTTTTGGACTAGAAAATCTAGGAATTGATCCAAAAGAAATCAAAAAGCGAATTGAAAAAGTAGTAAAATTAACTCAAATTGAAAAACTCTTAAAAAAGGCGCCTTTTGAGTTAAGTGGTGGAGAGCAACAAAGAGTGGCAATAGCTTCAATCCTCATTTTAGAGCCAAAAATCATAATCCTTGACGAACCTACAGCATCACTCGATCCTCTATATGCCAAAACCATTCTAAACTTGTTAAAAAAAATTCAAGTTAAAAAAAAGATAACGGTAATAATAAGCGAACATAGATTGGATTTGGTTCTACCGTTGGTGGATGAGATCATCTTGATGAAAGAAGGAGAAATAATCATTTCTGGAGCTAAACAAGACATTTTACTTTCTGATGAATTCAAGTACTTGAATATCAATAAGCCCATTATTTATTCTTTATTTAAAGATTTAAATTTAAAAGAAAACTATGTCCCTACTTCTATAGAGGAAGCATTACAATTTACAATAGAAAAGTTAGGTGAAACATCTCATGAATGATCTACCATTGATTTGTATTCAAAATGTCAGTTTTACCTATGCCAATGGAACAAGAGCATTGAAACATGTTAATTTAAGAATAAATAAAGGCGAATTAATTGCCATAATGGGTCCAAACGGAGCCGGAAAAACGACATTAATAAGGTTATTGAATGGACTATTGCGCCCAACAGAGGGTAACGTTTTTATTGAAGGCAAAAATGCAAGAAATAAGACTATTGCTGAATTATCCAAAAAAGTAGGAATAATTTTCCAAAATCCATCACATCAACTATTCTCAGCAACAGTAGAACAAGAAATTATTTTTTCATTAAAGAATTTAGGTTTGAATAAGGAAGAAATTAGAACAAAAAAAGATGAAATTTTACATGAATTCGGTTTTGAAAAATATAAGGAAAGATCTCCCTTGACTCTCTCTGGAGGAGAAGCAAAAAAATTAGCATTAGCTTCGATTGTATGCAGAGATCCAGAAATTATTGTATTTGATGAACCTACTTTAGGACAGGATGCCAAAGAAATTGAATTTTTCATTAAATTGATAAAAGAAGAAAGAAAAAAAGAAAAAACCATCATCATTGTGACTCATGATATAGAATTCGCTTTAGAACATGCCCCTCGAGTGATCTTAATGGCAAATGGTACGATAATGGCTGATGGTCCCGCAACAGGGATTTTAGTGAATGAATACTTAGTTAAACTTTCTTCACTTATATTACCACAATTATACCAATATAAAAAAGGATTGATTGAAATGGGGTTTAAAGTCCCCGAAAACTTGTTAAGGTTATCAGAATTTAAAGAGTTTTTAAGTAAATTATTTAATAGCAAATTAAAAGATAAAGTAGTGACCTAAAAAATGTCCTTGGAATTCTTAAATGCTTTTAAATTCATCAAGAAAAAAACATTTCTCCATTCATTAGATCCTAGATCTAAATTGTTATTTTCTCTAATTTACACGATAAATGCATTATTATTCACGGAAATCGTCCCTCTTTTAATTATATTGCTAAGTCTTCTTCCTCTTTTGATTTCTGGAAAAATCTTGAAAATGTGGGCTAAAAGCATCAAGGGCTTATCTTTCTTATTTCTCTTTATCATAATTTTAAATACCCTTTTTTTATCTTTAGACTTTGCAATTGCAATGATTCTAAGAATATGCATAATGATTTCTGCATTTTCATTATTTTTTCTTACCGTGGATCCTAATGAATTAACTTTATCAATGATTTCGATGAAAATTCCATATGAATTTGCCTTTTCTTTCTCATTAGCATTTAGATTTGTTCCCACAATAGCAATTGAAGCACAAAACATCATCGATGCTCAACAAAGTCGGGGATATGAAATGCAAAAAAAAGGTTTGATTAATAAAATAAAAAATTTATTCCCTCTACTGGTCCCATTAATAATATGTTCAATCAGAAGGGCTTATAATGTTGCTGAAGCTTTAGAATCTAGGGCTTTTGGAAGTTATAAAGAAAGGACCTATTATTTCACAATCAAATTCAACTTGAAAGATTGGTTATTCATTGCGTATATCCTTGTTTTATTCTTGTTATTTATTTTCATCAGGATTAATATTATTTCATTACCAAATTGGTTAAATTGGAGAGTTCCATTATGAACATA